>Ga0335069_10000234_pt1 | contig 97091 bp, 97 predicted proteins | sample Lox_Sample_11_FD_206714 | JGI IMG/M metagenome (GOLD analysis project Ga0335069, IMG submission 206714) | Soil microbial communities from Loxahatchee National Wildlife Refuge, Florida, United States - Lox_Sample_1.1 | ecosystem: Environmental > Terrestrial > Soil > Wetlands | place: USA... | reverse complement strand
CTCAATCCACTGCGGGGATACCTCCGGAGGTATCCCCGCAGCTCATTCAACCTAGTAGTGCTCACCACCTTCAACTTCACCGCAGGGGGGTCATGATGTACCCACCGGTTCCCAAAGGCTCCCAAAAACGCAGTTGCAATTCCCTAGTCTGCATGTAGACTTCACGCGGCATGAAGGTCTCGAAACGTGGCGAGTATGCGTTGCGGTCGTTGATCAATCTCGGTATTGCCCAGGAATTGGGGCGGCCGATGGTCCAGATCCGTCAGTTGGCGGAAAAGGAGAACATCCCCGTCAAATTCCTCGAGGCGATCCTGCTCGAGATGAACCGCGCCGGCTACCTCGACAGCAAACGCGGCAAGGGGGGCGGCTATTTTCTGAAAAAGCCGATGAACAAGATCACCATCGGCGAGATCGTGCGGTTGATCGATGGCCCGCTCGCGCCGATCTCCTGCGCCAGCGTGACCGCCTATCATCCGTGCTCCTGCCCCGACGAGGCGCACTGCGGTCTGCGCCTGCTGATGGTCGACGTCCGCAACGCCATCGCCAACATCCTCGACAAGTTCACGCTGGCTGACACGGTCGAGGTCACCCTGCGCAAAATGCGGCGGGACAAAGTACCGTTACCGTTCGCCAAAATGGAGAGATGACTCTGATGAAACGAATCCTGATTCTCCTGACGTGTTTGTCCCTCTGCGCATCCGCTCGCGCCGAGAAAGTTGTTCTGCGTGTCGGCCATTTCCCGAACGTGACCCACGCCCAGGCGGTCATCGCCCACGGTCTCAGCCGCCAGGGCAAAGGCTGGTTCGAGGAACGCCTCGGTCCGGACGTGGAAATCCAGTGGTTCGTCTACAACGCCGGGCCCAGCGCCATGGAAGCCATTTTTGCGCGGTCGATCGACATGACGTACGTCGGCCCGAATCCGGCCATCAATGCCCACCTGCGCTCGCACGGCGACGAAATCCGCATCGTGGCCGGCGCGTGCAGCGGCGGCGCGGCGCTGGTCGTGCAGGATGACGGGCGGATTGCCAAGGACGCCGATTTCCGCGGCAAGAAGATCGCCACGCCCCAGTTTGGCAACACCCAGGACGTGGCCTGCCGCGCCTGGCTGTTGTCGAAAGGAATCCACATCACCATGGTCGGCGGTGACGCCCGCGTGATCCCGACCGATAACCCCGATCAGCTCGCGCTCTTCCAACGCGGCGAGATGGATGCGGTGTGGACCGTCGAACCGTGGGTGAGCCGGTTGGTGGTGGAAGGCAAGGGCAAGGTGTATCTCGAAGAAAGTTCGTTGTGGCCGGACACCGGTGGCCGCTATGTCACCACGCACCTGGTCAGCAGCGTGAAGTTTCTCAGCGACCGCCCGTCCCTGTTGAAGAAATGGATCACCGCACAGGTCGAATTGACCGACTGGATCAACACTCACGCCACCGAGGCCAAGCGTATCTTGAATGACGAGATTCGCGCCGAGACGACCCGCGCGCTCCCCGATGTCATCCTCAACAGCGCCTGGAAGCGGCTCCAGCTCACCAACGACCCGATCAAGGACTCGTTGTTCAAATCCGCCGAGGACGCCTATCGCATCGGGTTTCTCAAGGAGAAACCGGATTTATCCCGCATCTACGACCTCAAACTGTTGAATGAGGTTTTGCGAGAAAAGGGCGCGGCCGAAATCAAATGATGGCGATCCAGGACGAGCTTCAGGTCGTCCAGCCGGTCAAACTGGTTGTCGATGGCGTGTCGAAATGGTTTCGCCAACGCCGTGCCGACGTCCATGCGCTCGACAACGTCTCGCTGAACATTCACGAGGGCGAGTTTGTGTGCCTCGTTGGCCCGTCGGGCTGCGGCAAATCGACGCTGCTCAATATCATCGCCGGCCTGGAAGAGCCCGATAGCGGCCAGGTGCTGGCCGATGGCCAACCCGTGACCGGGCCGGGCCGCGAGCGGATGATGATGTTCCAGGAATCCGCCTTGTTCCCGTGGCTCGATGTCATGGACAACGTGATGTTCGGCCTGAACCTCAAGCCGAACCTGAGCCGGCTCGAACGCCGCGAGGTCGCGCAGTATTATCTGGAGCTCGTCGGCCTGAGCAAATTCGCCAAGTCCAATATCCACGAACTGTCCGGCGGCATGAAACAACGCGTCGCGCTGGCGCGGGCCCTGGCGCCCAATCCGCGCGTGCTGTTGATGGACGAGCCGTTCGCCGCGCTGGATGCGCTCACCCGCGAACAGCTCTACGGCGACATCCAGCGGATCTGGGAGGAACGCAAGAAGACCATCGTCTTCGTCACCCACAACGTCCGCGAGGCGTCCTGTCTGGGCGACCGCGTCGTGCTGTTCTCGCCGCACCCCGGCCGCATCCAGGAAAAATACGGGATCGATCTGCCACGCCCGCGCGACATCAACAGCGTGTCGCTGGCCAAGTATTCCACCGAGATCACCCGCGCGCTGAAACGGCACCTGAACCCCGAATTGGTCGAGGTGGGCGAATGAGGCGACGATTGATGATCATCGCCGTGTTCGCCTTGCTGATCGGCGTGTGGGAGATGCTCGTGCGCGCAAAAATCTGGTCGCCCGTGCTCGTGCCGTCGCCGATGAGCGTGGCGAAGTATCTCCGGGACGCCCTGGCCAGTGGCGACCTCGAACGGGCCACGTTCGTGACCGTGCGACGCCTGCTCATGGGCTACGCCATCGGATTGATCGTCGGTCTGCCGCTGGGATTGCTGACCGCCCGCTTCAAGTTCTGCGAAGCCACCGTGGGCATCATCGCGCTCGGATTGCAGACGCTGCCGAGCGTCTGCTGGGTGCCGCTGGCGCTGCTGTGGTTCGGGCAGACGGAAAGCGCGATGCTGTTCGTGGTCGTCATGGGCACGCTCTGGTCCGTGGTCATCGCGACCGATAACGGCGTGCGCACCGTGCCGCCGATTTATGCCCGCGCCGCGCGTACGATGGGGTCGACCCAATGGAATACGTGGGTGAAGGTGATTGTGCCCGCGTCGCTGCCGTTCATCGTCAGCGGCATGAAACAGGGCTGGGCCTTCGCGTGGCGCTCGCTGATGGCCGCGGAGATCTACGTGACGATCCTCACGGGCATGGGCCTCGGCAACCTGCTCAACTACGGCCGCGAGCTTCAGGCGATGGACCAGGTCATCGGCATCATGCTCGTCATCATCATCATCGGCCTGCTCGCCGACAAAATCCTCTTCTCGCCGTGGGAGCGCTTTCTCTACCGCCGCTGGGGAACCGCCAAGAGCTAGACGGAAAAGATTCGAGAGCGCGGTTGACTACTCGCCGGAGTAGCACCACACTTCCGGTAGTTCCCCATGAATGCAACCGAACGAATTGTCAAGAAGCGGACCGGGCGGTTTTGGATCACCGTGGTCGTCGGAGCGCTGGTGGTTCTGGTGGGTGTCTGTTACTTCGTCGTGACCAGCAGCGCGTTTTTCAAGGGCGTCATTCTGCCGCGGATCGGCGCGGCCCTGAACGCCGACGTGTCGGTCAGCGGCGCGGAGATCAGCCCGTTCTCCCACGTGGTTCTTCAGGACATCAAGGTCACGGCGAAGGGCGCCGAGCCGTTATTCAGCGCGGCGCGTGTCACCGCGCGGTACGATCTGCTGGCGATCATTCGCGGCAACATCCGCGTGAGCGAGGTATCCGTCGTCTCGCCTACGGTGACGCTCATCGAAAACGCGAGCGGCGCCAGCAATCTCGAGCCGTTGCTGAAAACCGAAAAGCCGGCAGCGTCACCCGCCACAACGCCACGCGCCGCATCGGCACCCGCGAAACCGGCGGCGGCCCCGGCATTGGATATCAAGGCCATCACGCTGAAAGACGCCACGATCCGCTACGTGAAGAATCTCAGGAACGGCGAGCGCGAGTCGCTGGAGCTGTCGCAGGTCAATCTCGCGATCCAGAACATCAAGAATGGCGGCACCGGCAAGCTGGACCTCGCGGCGGTGATCGCCTGCGAACAGCCGTCGAACGCCACGCTGCAGGCAACGGTCAACGGCGCGTTCACATTTGCGCTGTCCGCTGACCTGAAGCCGGGCGTCGTCGCGGGCGCGGCAACGGTGAGCATTGACAAGGCCACCGGCCCGTTCGCTGACCTGGCGGCGCTGGCGGCAAAGCTCGATTGCGATGTGACGCCGACCGAGGTCAAGCAGATTTCCCTGGCCTTCACCAAAGCGGGCACCGGGCTGGGCGAACTGCGCGTCAGCGGACCGTTCGACCCCGAGAAGCTGGAAGGCAAGTTGAACGTGGACGTGGCATCTCTCGACCGCCAGGTGCTCAACCTCGCGGGGGCCGCCGCGGGGCTCGACTTCGGCTCGACGACCGTCAATGCCACCAACGAGATCGAGTTGACCCGGGGCGGCGCGGTGATCACCGCCGCGGGCATGTTGAATGTCGCGCGGCTGCAAATCACGCGCCAGGGCGAAACCTCGCCGACGCTCGACGTGCATTGTGATTATGCCGTCACGGTCAACCGTGCGGAGCAATCGGTGCTGGTCAATACCTTGAATCTGACGGGGACCCAGGCCCAGCATCTGCTGGCCCAAGCGAAATTGACCAGCCCGATGCGGATCGCCTGGGGCGCCACCAGCAACGCCGTCGGCGAAGCCGCGCTCAATCTCACGCTGACCGGTCTGAACCTGGCTGACTGGAGCGAGTTCGCGGCCGGCTACGCGCCGTCGGGTGTTGCGAATGCGACGATGAACCTGACGTCGCAAAATGGCGGCGAACAATTGGCTTTTGACCTGGACGGCCGGGTGGACGGTTTCTCGGCTCGCGTCGGGACGAACCAGATTTCGGCCGTCAACGTGAGGCTGCGGGCCAACGGGCGCAGCACGAATCTGAGACAGTTCACCCTGAGCGACTACCGACTCGACGTCACCCAGCAAACCCAATCGGTATTGACGGTGTCGGGGGCGGCCACGTTCGACAAACTGACGCGGAATGCCGACGTGCAGGTCGCCACGCAGGCGGCGCTGGAGCCGCTGGCGAAATTGATTGCGCCATGGGTTGCCGCGGTGGACACCTACGCTCCGGGCGGCGCGGCCAGTGTGAAACTGAACCTGCAGGCGCAGCAGGGCGCAAAGCAACTGGCGTTTGACGTGGACGCGCGGGTCAACGGCTTGACAGCTCGCGCAGGACAGAATCCGATTGCGCCGGTGGATGTCCACCTGGCGACGAAAGGCAACGGCACGGACCTGGAACAGTTCGCCCTCAGCAACTGCAAGCTCGACGTGCTCCGGCAGGACGAATCGGTGCTGGCGGCGTCGGTGACCGGCGGATTCGACGCCGCGTTCACCAATGCCGACCTGTCGGTGACGACGCGGGCTTCGCTCGACAAATTGCTGGCGTTGTATCCGGTGAGCGGGGCGACGTGTTCCACCGGTTCGTTCGCGGTCGCGGGCCACATCACCGCTCAAACACACTCCCTTGCCGTCACCGGTCAGGTCACGCTCGCTGACCTGACGGGCGGGTACGGTGACTATCGCTTCGACAGTTTCGGCGCGGCGATCGACCTCGATGCGGCGTTGAGAGGACGGCAGCTCGAAATCCGCAAGGCGACGGGCCAGTTGCGGGAAGGTTCGACTGCCGGGGGCCGGTTCGATATATCCGGGACGTGCGATCTCGACAAGAAGACCGGCGACCTGGCCGCGAAGCTTGCCGGTTTCACGCAGGACGATCTGCGGCCGTTTCTTCAACCCTCGCTAGGCGATAAGAAGCTCGTGTCGGTCTCGCTGAATGCCACAACCGCCGCCGGGTTCAATGCCGCGGGTGATGGGACGCTCAAAGCCGACATGACCGTGACCAATCTTGTCATACAAGATCTGGCGAACAGTTTCCCCGCAACGCCGCTGGCCGCCCGCCTGATCGTTGATGCGGGGGCGAGCAATAAGGTGGCCACGATACATCAGGGCCAGCTTGCGCTTACCGCGACGGCCCGCGCCACCAATGAACTCAACCTGACCGGCACGGTGGATTACTCGCGCAGCAACGCCGTTGCCGGGGCGATCAAGTTGGCTGCCGATTCACTGGACGCGACCGCGTACTACGACCTGTTCGCCGGGACAAACAAGGCCGTCAAAGCGAAGGCCGAGACCAAACCCGCCGGCGCGGTCGTGGGAGCCGCTGCGGAATCGAGGCACGCGGAGGCGGTAGAGCCCGCGGCGGTGAATTTGCCGCTGGGCCGTTTCACCTGCGAATTGGCGGTGGGCCGCTTTTACCTGCGCCAGCTTGAGATCACCAATCTCCAAGCCATCGCCACGCTGAATGGCAGCCGCGTCGCCGTGAACCCGTGCCGACTCACGCTCAATGGCGCGCCGATCAATGCGACCGTCAACCTGGATCTCAGCGCGCCCGGCTACCGGTACGACATGGCGCTACGGGCGGACAAGATACCACTCGCGCCGTTGGTCAACTCCTTCTCCCCGACCTACAACAAGCTGGCCCAGGGCGATCTCAGCGCCAATCTCCAGATCAAAGGCGCGGGCGTCACCGGGCCAAACTTGCGCAAGAACCTCGCCGGTAGCGTCACGCTGAATCTCACCAATGCCAACATTGCGATCGTCGGCCCGAAGGTCAAGGCCGTGCTCACCCCCATCATGACAGTGCTCGGTGCGCCGCAATTGCTCCAATCACCCCTCGATTACATCATGGCTGATTTGCAGATTGGCGGGGGCAACATTGAGACACGGCAGTTCGAGGCTCACAGCGCGGCGTTCCGTGCGCTATCACAAGGCACGATTCCGATTGCCGACGTGTTGACCGACTCACCGTTGAGCCAGCCGATGGACGTCGAGTTGTCCCAGGACGTCGCCAGCCAGCTTCGTTTCGCCAATCTGCCGACGGATGGTTCGTACGTGAGACTTCCCACGTTTGTGCATCTGGCCGGCACACTCGGTGACCCGACGGCCAAGACGGACAAGGCCGTCATCGCCGGCCTGACCGCTCAAGGCATCGCCGGAGCCATCGGGGGCCGGGCCGGCGGCATCCTGGGCGGGATTGGAGGTTTGCTGACGGGTCAATCGGCGAGCACCAATGCGCCGTCGCAGCAGGCACCTTCGCAACAGCGCACCCCGTTCAATCCGTTCAATCTACTCCGTTGAGGTGGGCGGTTAAGCGACAAACGGCTTCCCCCTGGGTTCTTCAAAGAGAAATGCCCAGAGCCCAGATTCTGGGCATCTCCAAGTTGGTAGCGGGGGTGGGATTTGAACCCACGACCTTCAAGTTATGAGTCTGACACCACTTTGCCAATTCGCCGTAATACTCAGCAAATAGTCAAGAATAGTCGCTGTGTGTGGGTTAAGGTCGCCGGCAACGCACCGGAGTCGCAGTCGCTTCGGGACGAGGGCGACAAGGCTTTCGAGCGGTCGCGCGCACAGGCGAATGAACGTCTGAACCAAATCATCGAGGAAGCTCGACGGAAACACGACTCGGCTCACCTTGTCGAACGCATCTACGAGATTACGACCGGTGAGCAGATCAAGTCGATCGCGCTCGATGACTTACCGGACGAGTGGCAGAAGATTCCGAGAAGACGAAAGCCAAATGAACGTTACGCGGCACAATGCCGCTCAACGCTTGCGCGGTTTGCGGCATTTGTCCGGTCACAGAATCCGAAGGCCGATGAAATCTCCCACGTCACCCGCGACATAGCGCGGGCGTTCATGGCCGCCGAGGAATCGCGTAGGGTCACCGCCAAAACGTGGAACGACACGCTGAAACTGCTGCGGGCAGCATACAAATATCTGTTGCCGGCCGGCAGCATCAATCCCTTCTCCAGCATCCCGACCCGTGAGACCGAAACGATCTTCCGCAAGCCGTTCACGCCGGAAGAACTCAAGGCCATTGTGGACGCTGCTTGCGAAGACCATTTCATCCGCCCGATCCTGATCACCGGCATGTGCACCGCGATGCGACAAGGCGATTGCTGCCTCTTGAAATGGAGGGACGTTGACCTCGCCCGCCGGTTCATTACGGTCAAGACCAACAAGACCGGCCAGACCGTCAGCATTCCGATCTTCCCGATGCTCTACGACGAACTGGCCGCGCGCCAGCCGTCTGAAGCGTATGTGTTCCCCGAGCAGGCGAAGATGTACGTCGAGAACTCAGACGGCATCACTTGGCGTGTTCGGAAAGTCCTCGCTGTAGCCGGCTTCAAAGACGTAGACGAAAACGGTGAGAACGATCAGACGGACGAAGCCGAAATCGTCCGAGGTGAAATCCACGCCGAGCGCAAGGACGGCCTGCGCCGTGCGAGCGTGAGGGACTTTCACAGTTTCCGCGTGACCTGGGTGACGCTCGCTCTGACCGCCGGCGTGCCGCTGGAATTGGTCCAGAAGGCGACCGGACACCGGACCACCGACATCGTGTTACAGCACTACTTCCAGCCCGGCCGCGAGGAGTTTCAGCGTGCGCTCCAGTCCGCCATGCCCAAGCTGCTCACGAATGGTCACAAAACGCCCAAAGAGGAGATGCTCACGATTTTGGACCGGACCAAGGCCAAGACATGGCAGACGGACGCTAGGCAGCTCCGTGAATTGATTATGGCACTTTGAACTGCCTTGGTGAATTGTCCCCCTGATCGGGGCATGTCCGGTGGCGATGCTGGCGGCGGGATGGCGGACGGGGGTTGAGGGGGCAGGTATCTGCAAGGTGGGTGAAACATGCTCTTTGCCGCGCGCATTCGCAACCGCAAAACACAAGCTCGCGCTTTGGTTTGGCGCGACAGCGGGCGGGGCCGAGCGGAGGCGCTAGTAGGCGAGCTTGAATTCGTAGCGCAACATGTTGTGGCAATGCACCGTTTCGACGGTCGTCTTGCTTTGCCAGCCCTGACAGTACATTTCGCCGCTGACAACGGTGCGTTTCTCGGCAACGGCGCTCGTAAGTTCCTGCGTTAAATCGAAATCGCCGCGGATGCATTCGCAATTGGGACAGCGAATGCGGAACACGGACTTGGCGTTTTGGAGGTTGACGACGTATTTGAGCGTACCATTCTGGGCAATGCCCTTGGGGCTGTAATGCCCCAGATTGACGGTCAGAGACTTCAGCGTCGGAAATTTCTTGGCAAGACTGGGCGACGCTTTCACCCGTTCGCCTTCCTGATTGCTGTATTCCGCTCTGAGTCCCATCTTTTGTTGATACATACCGGCAACCTTCCGGACCGAGTGCAATCGCCACTGAATGCTCACGACTGAATGGAGAGTCGAGAAACAAATGCGTCAACGCACCGCAATCCACTAGATGACACCAATATACACCCAATCGCCACAATAACAATTCATTACTGCTTGTCTGAATATAGGGTGTTTACCCTATGCATAACAGGCACGTTGCGGGCCCTAGACGCCGTACTGCTGGGAGTAGGCTGGGAATCGGCCCAGTTCCGGGTGGGGTCGGGCTCGCCAGCGTTTGTAACTCCAGAGCCAATGGTCCGGGTTCTTGCGAATGACGGCTTCGCAGAAGTCGAGGCATCGCTGACTGATCATCTGGATGTCGGCCTGAGCGTCTCCACTAGGTTGATACGCTAATTCCTGACAATCGATGCGGATTTTTCCGTCCGGCAGTGGGTGGGCAATACTGGTGACGATCGCGGCGCCGGAACGCAGTTCCAGCTGGCCGATGGTCGAATTGGTGAGCACGGGGAGGCCGAAGAAGTCGCACCAGGTGCCGCCGGCACGCAACCCGACATGCTGGTCGACCAGCACGGCCACGCAACCGCCCCGCTTGAGCGTTTTCAGCACGTGGAGCATCGCAAACCGACCGGCGACAACGCGGTGTCCCCATCGGCTGCGGAGTTTGACGAAGATTCGTTCGAGCGCGGGGTTACGCATGCGTTTGGCAATGACCGTCATGGGGATCTGCCGAAACCCGAACGCCGGCCCCTGCAGCTCCCAATCGCCATAATGCATCGTGATAACGATCACGCCTTTGCCCCGAGCTTGGCAGTCGCGAATGAGCCGAAGACAGGAGTCAGGCAGTTCGACAAGCTGTTGTGTGAGAGCCGGCGTAAGCCGCGCGCTCCAGAAGAGCCCGAGCATTGCCGCTCCGAAACTTTGGAAGGAAGCGCGGGCGATCCGGGTTTTCTCCAATCGTGTCCTGGCGTCACCAAATGCCACGTCGAGATTCGCTGACGCGATCCGTCGTTGTCCGCCCAAAAGCCAGTAACCCAGCCACCCGAGGCTCCGACCGACTCGGCGAACGGCCTGGTAGGGAAAGAACGGGATCACCCACAGCACGGGTGTGAGCAGTGCCGCCTCCAATCGGTGACGGAACCGTTTCCATCGGGAGTGCCGCTTAACGGCTTTGCGACGTGTGACCATGCCGGCGTTTTTACCCTTGTGCGACCGAGTGCTGTTGCCGTCGAAGGGTCTTGAGGTAGCCGTAGCTGACCAACTTGTGACGCTGTTCATCCCAGAGACGGAAGGTGAGCGACTTGAAGCTGGAGAACAGCGTGACCGGCGGGACGCTTTGAAACAACGGCTCCGCCTTGTGGCACTTCTCCAGGTTGTAGTTGGGAATTCGCGCGCTCAGATGGTGGATGTGGTGGAAGCCAATGTTGCCGGAGAACCATTGGAGAACTTTGGGCAGTTTGTAGAAGGAACTGCCCTGCAGCGCGGCGGCGAGGTAATCCCAATCACCATGGCGTTGCCAGTAGACACCTTCGAATTGATGCTGGACGTAAAACAGCCACACGCCGGCCGATCCCGCGACCGCGACCACCAGCAATTGGAGCATCAGATAGGCTTTGATGCCGAAGACCGAACACAGAGCCACGGCAACGCCGAGCATGGCGAGATTGGTCCAGTAAACCGAGTGCCGCTCGCGCCGGCTGGCCCTGGCATTGGCAAACCGATGCAGGACCAGAAACAGGAACAGCGGAGCAATCAGGAAGAGGATGACCGGATTGCGGGCCAGTCGGTACGCGAAGCGTTTCCAGCGGGAGGCCTCCAGGTATTCCTGCACCGTCAACGTCCAGACCGCGCCCAGGCCGCGCTCGTCCAAGTCGCCCGAGTGCGCGTGATGGATGGCGTGTTCCCAGCGCCAGAGATAGTACGGCGTAAAGGTCAGCACGCCGGTGAGGAAGCCCCAGAGGTCATTGGCTTTGCGGGATTTGAAGAACGCGCCATGTCCACAATCGTGGTGGATGATGAACACCCGCACGAGAAACCCGCCCGCCAGAATCGCCAGCGGCCACGTGATCCAATAGGACACTGTCAAACTGCGGTACATCAGGTACCAGAGCATCGCATACGGGATGAGCGTGTTGATGATCTGCCAGATGCTGCGCCACCGAGAGGGCTCCTGGTATTTGGCCACGATCTGCTGCCACGCCAACGGGCCAGGCTGGTTCGACCCTGCAGTCATTGTCTCTGTTGGTGCGCCGGGCACTACCGATTGAAAAACTTCGCTCATCATACAAAGATAATACGGCGAAAAAGGATGGCGACGCCATAGGGCATTTACCCCATGGAGGTATGGCGCCGCGACTGGGAAATTCACGCACGCTGGTAGTGCTATGCCAGAGAGGATGCGCTGGTTTGTGTCGCGGCCTGCAGGGGGAGGCAGGTCTTGCGAAAGTGGTGGCCGTAGATGGAGAGCGTGACAGCCAAGGGCACGAGAGACGGACGATGAAAGAACGTCCAGAGCAGCAAGCCCCAGTACTGAAAGCGCTCGCGACCGAAGACGCCGAGGCGGATGCTGGCGTGCGCAAACGCCACGGGATAGCGCCAATTCCACGTGCCAGGGATGCTCGAGGGTCGGTACTCGCGGAGGAATGTCCGTACACGGCGGTAGTACGGCCCCGGCGCATACAGATATCCCATGAGGGTCTTGTATCCGACGCGCAACGTCTCGCGATTCATCCGCGGAATGAAGTTCGTGGTCCCGTCCCCGTTGTTGCCGGTGGTGCGGCCGATGAGCCGGCCCTGGCGTTGGAGCCGCTGGTGCAGTCGGGTGCCGGGAATGGCCTGCAGCAGGCCGACCATCGCCGTGACAATCCCGCTCTGCTGGATGAACTCGAGCTGGCGCTGGAAGATCGTCGGCGTGTCGTTGTCGAACCCGACGATGAATCCGCCCTGCACCTGCAACCCCGCGCGGTGGATGCGTTTCACATCAGCGACCAGGTCGCGCTGTTGGTTCTGGCGCTTGCTGCACTCCGCCAGGCTTGCCTCCTCGGGCGTCTCGATGCCGATGAACACCTGGTTGAACCCCGCCGCGACCATCAACCGCATCAACTCATCATCGTCGGCCAGATTGACGGATGCCTCGGTATAGAACGGGACGCCACGCCGGCCCGTTTGCCACTGGATCAGCGCGGGCAGCAACTCCTCCTTGAGCGCGCGTTGATTGCCGATGAAATTGTCGTCCACAAAGAAGATCGTTCCGTGCCAGCCCCGCCGACAGAGGCTGTCCAACTCGGCGATCACCTGCGCCGTGGTCTTGGTGCGCGGCCGATGGCCGAACATCGCGGTGACGTTGCAGAACTCGCAGTCGAACGGACAGCCGCGGGAGAACTGCACGCTCATTGACGCGTACCGGCCGAGGTCCGCCAACTCCCACAACGGTGCCGGCGTCTGCCGAATATCGGGGTACTCCGAGGAGGTGTACACGCGCTTCGCGCGCCCGCGCTCAAAGTCCCGGAGAAATTCCGGCAGCGTCGCCTCCGCTTCATTCAGCACAAAATGGTCAACGACGGAACCCGGCTCGTGCTCGAGCGTGAACAACGGTCCGCCCGCCACGATGGTCTTGCCCGCGGCGTGGCAGCGGGCGATCAACGCGAGCGCCGAATCCTGTTGGGCGATCATCGCGCTGATGAAGACGAGGTCAGCCCATGCCAGGTCCCGATCGCGCAGCTTCCCGACGTTTTCATCGACGAGTCGTTTCTTCCACAGGGGCGGGAGCATGGCGGCGACGGTTAGCAGCCCCAGCGGCGGGAACGCCGCCTTCTTGTGGATGAATTTCAAGGCGTGCTTGAAACTCCAGAACGTATCCGGAAACTCCGGGTACAACAGCAGGACATTCACCCGGTTACAGTAACACCAGGAGGCCGGGCAGGTGCCATGGGGTGTTTACCCCATCGATGACGGATCCGACTGCCGGACTAGCGGATGGTCAACTGGACGCTGCTCTCGATGATGCCCGCGGCGATGGCGTAACGGGTAAGACCGGAGGCCTCGTGGATGTTGAGTTTGGCCATAAGGTTCTGCCGATGCTTTTCGACCGTTTTGATGCTGATGCCGAGTTCAGCCGCGGCCTGCTTATTGGCCTTGCCTTCGGCGATCAACTGGAGCACTTCCAACTCCCGTGACGTCAGGCGGGGCATTCGCTTGCGGAGGTGTTCCTTCCGATCCGGCAATTTCCGGTCGTGATTGCGAAAGCGCCTGGCGATGGGTGGGCTGAAGAACTGGTTTCCTTTGTCCGCCTCGCGGATCGCCGTCGACAGGTCCTCGATGGAGGTCTGTTTCAACAGATACCCCGCGGCGCCCAGGGCGATTACCTGCTCGACGTAGGCGTCATCGCTGTGCGCCGAGAGGATGAGCACCTTGGTGGTGGGAACGGATTTGAGAATCTGGCGCGTCGCTTCCAGCCCGTTGAGCAGCGGCATCGCGATATCCATGACAACCACGTCGGGACGAAGTTCTTTGGCCAATTGCACCGCTTGTCGGCCTGTCTGCGCCTCGCCGACCACTTCGATGCCGGCTTCGGCCCGCAACAACGACCGCAAGCCTTCCCGGACAATCATGTGGTCTTCCGCCAGTAGAACGGTGATGGATTTCATGACCACCCGAAATCTCGTCCGTCCCGCATCGCCGATCAAGTCTAAACGCGGATGCCGTTGTGGACGGGAATCAGAGCCCGGATGGTCGTGCCCTTGGCCGGAGCGGATTCGACGGCAAAGCTGCCGCCGACCATCTCGACCCGTTCCCGCATGCCGAGCAGTCCCAATCGTTTGTGCCGCTTAGCAAACAGCACGCGCTCGACCTCAAAGCCAGTGCCGTTGTCGTGGATCTCCATGCGGATGGCGCCCGGTGATTTGCGGATGGTCACGTTTACCCGGGTGGCGTGGGCATGCTGGGCGACGTTGGCAAGCGCCGACTGGGCGACGCGATACAGCACGGTTCGCTTGGTACTGTTCAACTGTTCCACCCCGCTGAAGGCCGTGAACCGAATGCGGAGGCCCGTTCGTTTCGTAAAGGCCTTCATAAACGAATGGAGAGCGGGGATCAGTCCCAGGTCATCGAGGAGTGTGGGGCGCAATTCGCGGGCGAATCGGTGCACGATGTTCACCGACTTCTCGACCACTCGCTGGGTGCAGACGATCTTTTTTCGCAGACCCTTGGCGTTGACGTCAGCCGCCACTTTCAATGTCGCCAGATGCACGTTGATGCCCGTCAATGTCTGGGCAATCTGATCGTGCAACTCGCGGCTGATCCGCTTGCGTTCCTGCTCCTGCGCCGACAGGAGCTGGCGGGACAGGTTCCGCAGCTGATCCTGCATGAGCCGCGACTGTTCCAACAACTCGCTGTGGTGATGTTCGCTCTTCCGCAGGGCGTCTTCGACGGCCCGACGACGGACGACTTCCTGTTTCAAGCGCCGATTGGCCCTAGCCAGTTCTACAGTGCGGTGGCGCAGGGTCTTGTTGGCCTTGCTCAAGTGGATGTTAGCCTTTCGCATGGCGCGATCACTTTCCTCCATCGGCTTGACGGCCTCAATGAAAAAAGCCTCAGCCCGCTTGAGCGGCCCGTCCCGGCGCGGTGAAGAATCGCTCGACCTTTGAAGCGTGGAGAGCGCTTGCCGGTGAATCCTGACCAGATCCAACGGCACCAGTCCGGCGGTCGAGGCTTGGCGTCCCAGCCGTGCTGCCAGCTGCAGGGTCGTGCGCGAGCCGCGCTGCAGGCGTTCTCGAAGCGCGATCACATACCGTTGGGACAACCTCATGAGCTCTTGGGTCATGCTGTATTCCGGATGCGCACGGCTACTGACAAGCGTCGGCACCGTTGTTAATATCCCGCCGCTCGTGAGTGTTTTTTCGTCGCGCAACCCTCAATCCTGAGTGACGGTCTGCTAATTGCTGAAATCCGTCTAAACGGTGAATCCCTACCTGCCCGAACCACTGAATGTCGAGGCAGGGTGTTACCCGATCGCCAAGGCTTGCTCCCGGCGTATGCCGGCGTTTTCCGATAGGGGTGTTGACGAACAGCACGGCAATCGCCGCATTCGGAATTAGAAGCTCAACCCACGAAGTTGAAAACAATCCCACCGGTAGTCTCCTGCTGGAACCCGCCCCCAGCGTCAACAGAACGAGTAAATCATGCATGGGGTTGCTCTTCGGGCTCTGACTTCCCCTTGGGGTATACGCGATCGACAAAGCGCTTGGCGGCCTCGAATTTCTCTGCATCGGTATCGGATACGCGGCAACGACTGGTTACGTCCACGCCATCTACTTCGATCACCCTCTTGCTGATGGGCCGTTCACTTACCGCCCCCGCGACAACATCGGATGCGAGTGCAACCTCGTCCCGTATCATAATTTTGTGGTCTCGATATTCGGTTTCGATCAGGCTCATGGATTGCCACCTTTCGCTCAGTACGTTCGGAACTTCATTACGGTCCGCGCTCGTGACGATTCTCTGCCGTCCTTTCGAGGCGGTCTCCGCCCCGCTTTTCAGGGCCGCCACCATTTCCCGTCCGTGCATCATCGAGACCAAACGCGTCCCCACCTTGTTTGCGAACTCGGCCTCCGTCAGTTCCCTCCGCAGGTCTCGAGAAGAATCTGGTCGAGTGTCTTTCGATTCGCAATGGCTCGGTCGATCAATTCGTTGTACACGTCGTCGCCCACCAAGATCCGCTGCGTCGGACCGGGTTTCTCGTCCGACCAAGATACATAACCGGCGCCTCGCTGTTGGAGCGCATGGAAGACCTCCGTGGAGATCTCTAAACTCTGCTGATGCATTTGCCCTCCCGCCTCACTCTCTGCTGAGACAAACATCCTCTTCGTCTTCGTCAGCCACAGCCATTGCACGAAGAAAGTCAATGCGGGCTGCCCGATGGTTGTAGAAATCGCACATGACACTGAGAACCTGAAATCTGCCCGTCGGATCCACTCCCAAGATTATGTATTTCCGGCCGCCTTCTCTTCCCTCAAGCGCGATCGTGCCGAGGATGCTGCCGGCCACGTTGGAAAACCACTCCAACTCCTTGCCGACGAACTGTTCCAGGTCGCTATCCAAAGAGAGATGGCGGATAAATTCCTTTCTGCCGATCTCTTTGATCACAATGACAGTCTTTCCCCCATGCCGCGATGTTGGTTTACTTCCCTGCTACTTTGCCCTGCTGCATCCCTGGAGCACGCGTGGTCCGAGGGAACCGGCCCGTGAAAACTTCTGCAATCTACTCCTCATTCAGGAATTAGCGAGTTGATTCGGGAAGCATATCCTCGGGCCGAGTGACGCTCCGATTGGCTGGGAACCAAAGCCACCGACCTCGAAGCTTCATGGCCTCCGATTCATCGTCGTGGCTCGTGTCTCCAGGCGCGCCAGGTCCTCCTCGGCTTTCTCCGCCGCGGCCATATCAACCAAAAACCGCGAGCGCGCCGCCTTCAAACTGAGGTCGTCCCCACCCAGCGTGCAGACCCGATAATTGCCGTTGCGGTCCCCTTTCAAGACGGCGTAAGTCCAGCCGTCGTCCTCTCTCCCGGCGATCGTGCCGATGATGTTTCCAACCTTGTTGGCGAACCATTCGACCTGCTCCAGCGTGAGCCTTTTCAAAATCAACGAGGGCGGTTGAAATGCGTCGAACTGTTCCCGGCTGATGCTTTCAAATGGCATGGACGCCTTTCCCGCCAACCGCCGCTGTCTGCAATCCCGCCGGCGTGATCCACACATGCCCGAACCGGTCCCCTGGATCCCCATCGGTCAATCCAACCAGCAGCTTCGCGCATAGCGTCTGGACGAGCCCGCTACGTCGGATGCGATCGTACTCGTCATGACGAATCGTCATCAGTTCGTCGAGCGGGATCCCGGTTTCCTTAACCAACGCCGTTTCATGCATTCCCCGACTGTGCTCAGCGACAGCCCGAAGAACACAGAGCTCCTTGGGAGAGAGTGTGGTCGATCCATTTCGATCGTTCTTCATTGGGGTTGTCCGGCTGCTCCCCTACCGTGAAAGTTGGAATCCGGTCAGATGGCGAAAGGACCACACAACCAACCAGACCAGGCCCAGGCAGAGCAGGACTTTGAAAACCGCCGTGCCCACCGGCAAAGCCCAAGCCGTGATGCTTCGGCTGCTAAACGTCTGTTGCCTGACAAGAAACTGGGTGGCCGCCCAGGAAAGGTAGCCAGCGAACAACGCCGCAATGACGAGGATGCCCCTCACATTCATACGAAACAGGAGCAAAGCCGCGAACGAACCGGAGAACACCCCCAAGACGGCCAAATCTCTCTTGCTGGTGAAACTGCCTATGTTGTTAATCGCCATATAAACCTCTCCACACTTCGGCTTGGCCGCATCAGAGTGAAGGCCCATCTCGGTCAGCCAAGCTAGGATACGCCTTGTCGACAATAACCACTATGGGGTAAACACCTTATGCCGTAATGCGTCGGAATAGATTGCTATGCCGGCGATTCGGCGTACGCTGCTAACAGCAAGTGGGCCACGGCGAACGTCAGCGCGTTTGTTCCTCGACTCTCCTTTTAGCTGCGGAACTTCAGTTGCCACCACGCTCAATCAGGAAAGGTTAGCAGTATGCATCGACAAAGAATGGGACTCCGAGCCGTATATCGCGATCAGGAAGGCGAGCGGGTCAAAGCCTCGCCCAGTCTGGCCAACAAATTCCAGAGGTTGAAGTCCCTGAAAGTGACCTTGGGGTATTACAACCCAAAAGGAGTGAGCCAAAACGGGGAACTCAAATACGTCGTCAACCTCGAGCACGCCAGGTCCGTGTTCCGCTTCTGCTGTCCCAACCATGAATGCATCGGGGGCGACTTCGATCTGACGAAGGAACTGGCCAGCGCGGTTGCCCGAAAGCTCACCGACGTTAGTGGCGAACTGTCCTGCCAGGGCTGGCAAAACAAGGCCACCGTCGACACGGTCCACTGCCAAAACATCCTGCGCTATAAGTTGAAGCTCAGCTACTGAATCGCAAGCCTCGCCGGGACCGAGGCCGGTCTATGATAACCGATCTTTGGGACAAGCACGGTCGCGCAGTCGCGTACGTGGATGACGACCAGGAGTCGATCTACCTGCGGGACGGAGCGCCCGTCGCTTGGCTGAGCAAGAATGGTGTCTATGCGTATGGGGGAAGGTTTCTGGGGTGGTTTTATGAGGGATGGATCTTCGGACGCGATGGGAAGTGTGTCCTGTTTACGGAACGGGCCCAACCGGGGACGGTGAAGCCCTTCCGTCGGACGGCGGAAGATCGTGGCGATCAAGGAGTGCGGCCCTCGCGTGGGCCACATGCCACAGCAGGCCGACGGCCCGGGCGTTCCCACACGTGGGCGTTAACGGACGCCTCCTCGTTTTTCCGGCAATAGAAATCACCCCGGCAGGCCGTAGCCACACCAGCACGTTCGTCGATTCCCAACCAGAGACCTCATTGTTGTTTGATGGAGAGTCCTTGGGCAGCTTGCGAAATTGAGATGAGAAAGTGACGCATGGACAGGTGGCGAAAGACTTCGAGGAAGATCCCCGGGCAAATATGGGGCATTCACCCCATTGTGAGCGGTTGATATGCCGTGTAGATTGGTTGTACTTGGATTTATCTCCCTTACGGTTGGCCATTCGCCATCGCACCGTAAGCCCGACCGTAAGAAGAGCATAGTGATTCTGCAGGCCGATAGGGGCGCGGGCGACCAACGCTTGTGGCGGTGCCGGATCCGTCCAAGCGAAATAACCCGGAACAGCACTGGCTTATTATGGAATCGGACTTATATTGGCACTGTACGACTGCTTCTCTCCGTCCACCTCAGTGTGGCATGGCAAGGCCGCCGGGCAAAACACAACGTGCCGTTGCAGAAAGGCCAGCAGTGCTGTCGCTCAAAACTATCAGTGGTCGGCGGTTCAACCGGTTCCTGCCTGCGGGCAACCATCTGCGAGCAGTTATTGGCGAGGAGCTGGAGTGGTTTGCTGATGCCCCAGAGAATGCCATCGGCACGATTGCTTTCAACGCCGATGCAGCCAGTTGGAACTACGCCATTTTGGAGCGGGACTGGAAAGGTGAGTTTCAGGTGTGCGAGCTGCAGGACGGATTTCAAAGTTTCCCTGCCGCCCGAGCCGGTTTCCTGCTAATGATGAGCGCTGGCAGAAAAGCGATCGGGCAATCCTGCCCGGGCAATACCAGTCGCGATCGACAAGATTGTGTCGCCATGCTGCAGCGTTCGGAATGAGAGAGAGATCTTTGTGGCAATCATCAATGTCAAATCAATTAAAGATGCTGTAAGCAAGGGGACCCTCATCGACTTGGCAACTGACTACAGAACTGCCAGCATCGCGAAGGCATCGCTGCCGAAGAACACCGCTTGTGCCATGTCTTTGGAAAGCTATCGCCAGCACGTACAACTGGGATCAGCCAGCGACAAACGATCGAGGCTGGAGGCCATTTGTGTGTTCCTGGGCAAAGCTCTTGGACTGGGCGTCAACCCTTCGCAGCCAGATTCTCGATTCCGGTTTCCGAAAGCCGGTGCAATACCCGAGAGCAGTTTGTTGAAGCTGGAATGGTATGCTCCCGATGAGTATTGGGTGGTTCTGCTGGCGGAAGAAGAGTTGAGGCCCGTTCTCAGGTCTGCTTAGCGGTCATTGGCAACGGGTTCGGCGGCTCAGTAAGGCGAGGGTCGATGACCCGACCCTGACTTCTGGATCTACTGCGATGTCCTGCCATGGTATGTGCGGATCGCGCCCGCAGGGCTGAATCCGAGACGCCTACCGAAGCCGGCGACCGACCCAACCTCTCGGTTGACAGCCTCGCACAAGTGCGCGCGTGTCGTTCCGATGGCGGTTGCCAGCGCGGGAATTGTGTAACTCCCATCGAGCGTCAGCTTGCCTGATTTAACTGCGCGTTCGATGCGGTGTGCCATCTCAGCGGCTTGTTTGTTCATGTCTTCGTCTCCGTTGAATTGCCCAACAAGCATCGGATCCTCGCCCATACACGGTAAAAGCACTGAAAGCAACAAACAAACACGCACCTGCTTGGCTGGCGACTTGCGCTGCGCCAGTGTCAGCGGTATAAGGCTGGCGATGGTTATTCATATGCTGGTGGACGTGACAACTTTGTTGCGCGTCCACCAGCAAACATGCTTATCCGCTTTATGCAAGAATCACCGACCATCCGCAAAATCGCATTCCTCGGCGATTATCTGCCGAGAAAGTGCGGGATCGCGACGTTCACGACGGATTTGCGACGCGCGGTGGCGGCGGAGTTCCCGGCGATACAGTGTCTGGTCGTGCCGGTCAATGACCGCGAGGGCGGCTACGATTATCCGGCGGAGGTGCGCTTTGAGATGGCGGAGCAGGACCTGCCGTCCTACTTGCGCGCCGCCGATTTCCTGAACATCACCGGCGTGGACGTGGTCTGCGTGCAGCATGAGTTCGGCATTTTCGGCGGACCGGCGGGCAGTCATGTGCTGGCGTTGCTGCGCGAACTGCGGATGCCCATCGTCACGACGCTGCACACGGTGTTGCACGAGCCGAACACGGAGCAGCGGCGCGTGATGCGCGAGCTGATCCGGATTTCGACGCGACTGGCAGTGATGGCCGAGCGGGGCCGAGAGTTGTTGCGCGAAGTCTATCGGGTGCCGGCGGCCAAGGTGGATCTCATCCCGCACGGCATTCCGGACATGCCGTTTGCGGACCCGAATTATTTCAAGGACGAGTTTGGCGTGGCAGGCAAACAGGTGCTGCTGACGTTCGGCCTGCTCTCGCCGAACAAGGGCATCGAATACGCGCTGCGCGCGCTGCCGGATGTCATTCGGGAATTTCCGAACGTCGTTTACATCGTGCTGGGCCAGACGCATCCGAATCTGCTGCGGGACGAGGGCGAGGCGTATCGCTTGAGCCTGGAGCGGCTGGCCAAAGACCTTGGGGTTCAGAAAAACGTCGTCTTTTTCAACCGCTTCGTTGAACTGGAGGAGTTGATGCGGTTCATCGGTGCGGCGGACATTTACCTCACGCCCTACCTGACCGAGTCGCAGATCACTTCCGGCACACTGGCCTACGCGTTCGGCGCCGGCAATGCGGTCGTGTCCACGCGATACTGGCACGCGGCGGAACTACTGACCGCCGAACGGGGCAAACTGGTGCCGTTCCGCGACTCCGGGGCCATCGCCGGCGCGGTGCGCGAGTTGCTGCACGACGAACCGCTGCGCCACACGATGCGGAAGAACGCCTACCGGCTGGGACGCGACATGGTCTGGAGCCGTGTGGCGCAGCTTTACGTGAAGTCCTTCGATCAAGCGCGCCGCGACCACAGCTTCGTGGGGCGAAAGCCTTCGCCCATCAAGACGCTCGACGAACAGCCCGGCCAGTTGCCGGAGATGAAGCTGGACCATCTGTTCCGAATGAGCGACTCGACCGGGATCTTCCAGCACGCCAGTTTCACGGTGCCGAATTTCGCCGAAGGCTATTGCACCGACGACAACGCCCGCGCGCTGGTGCTGGCGATGATGCTGCAACGCCTGGGCCAGAGTTCGCCGCGTCTCAGCCAGCAGGCTGCCGCTTACGCCGCGTTCTTGAACCACGCCTTCGATCGCAAACACGGGCGGTTCCGCAATTTCATGAGCTTCGACCGTCGCTGGCTGGAGGACGTCGGCTCGGAAGATTGCCAGGGGCACGCGCTGTGGGCGCTGGGGTTGTGCGTGGCGCAGGCGAGTCAGGACAGCTTTCAAATGCTGGCGGCGCAACTGTTCGAGCAGGGCCTGCCTGTGGCCGCCGGCTTCACGTCGCCGCGCGCGTGGGCGTTCACTCTCATCGGCATTGACGAATACCTGCGCCGGCTGAGCGGCGACCGGCGCGCGAACCAGATTCGAGAATTGCTCACGGCCAAACTGATGCAGCGCTACGCCGACGCCGCGACGGTCGAGTGGCAGTGGTTCGAAGAAAAGGTGTCCTACACGAACGCCAAGCTGCCGCATGCACTGATCCTCAGCGGACGTTGCATCAACGATGCCGCGATGTTGGAGACCGGCCTCACATCGTTGCGTTGGCTCATCAAAGTCCAGACTTCGGATGCCGGCTCGTTTCGCCCTGTCGGCTCGAACGGGTTTTATTCGCGCGGTAAGGAACGCGCCTTGTTCGACCAGCAACCCATCGAGGCGCAGGCCACGGTGTCCGCCTGCATCGAGGCGTATCACGCCACCGGCGACATCGCCTGGGTGGCCGAAGCACGCCGCGCATTCGAGTGGTTCCTGGGCCGAAACGATCTGGGACTGGCCCTCTATGATTCGGTCACCGGAGGCTGCCGCGACGGCCTGCACGTGGACCGCGTGAGCGAAAACCAAGGAGCCGAATCCACGCTGGCCTTCCTGCTCGCGCTCGCGGAAATCCAGGCGCTGCAAAACACCCTCACCAGCTTCAAGGAAACTCCCGGCGAATAGCGCCCACCCCCAATGAAGACCACAGCCGTCCATGCGAGGCGCATCGGGCCGACGCTGACACCGGACCGCTCGCGGGTGCTGATGCGCCCCTTCTATCCCAGCAGCGATGACATCGCGCGGAGAATTGTCGCCCGCATCCTGGCCCTCCCAGACGAGGAAGTCGCCGGGCTCTTGAGCCAGATGCTGGGCGAGTTTGCGGACCGGCACGAGGGCGTGGAACAGGTTCTCCGCAACCGGTTCGCGCAGGTGCGTCATTATCTGGGCGAAGCGTGGGAGCCTTCGGCGGAACGGCAGTCGCTGATCGGTTCCTACTTCACGCACGAGTATTCCCCGGAGTCCGCGGCGCTATTCAATCCTTCCATCGTCCCTCACCCCGACCAAGCCGGCCTGCCCGAAGGTGCCGTCCGCTTCATTCTGAGCTTGCGGGCCACGGGCGAAGGGCACATTTCGTCAATCACGTTCCGCACGGGCACGGTGAGCGCGCAGCATCGCATTACGCTCACGCCGCCCGTGCCATTTGTCACGGAGCCGGAGCGCGTGCCCAATGTTGTTTACGAGAAGGCGCTCTTTTGCCGCAAACTCCAAGAGGTGGGCGTCCAAAATGACTTCTGCCAGCGCGCGCTCGGCAGACTCCCCGATGCCTTCATTCTCGACGACCTGCGCCGCGCCTTGACGGCGGAGCGCCAGCAGGCGGACCCGGCTGATGCCACCGCTGACCGTGCCGTGCGCGGCATCCTGCTGCTGGCCGAGTCAAACTACGAGGTGAACTTTGCGCCGGCGAGCCGCCTCTCGCAGCGCGTCCTCTTTCCTGCGGCGGCCAGCCAGAGCAATGGCATCGAGGACGCGCGCTTCGTCCGCTTCCGAAACGACGATGGCCGCTTTACCTACTACGCGACCTACACCGCTTACGACGGCAAGATCACCCTGCCGCAGTTGCTGGAGACGCCGGACTTCGTCCACTTCAAATTCAGCACGCTCAACGGTCCCGCCGTGCAGAACAAAGGCATGGCGTTATTCCCGCGCAAGATCAACGGCCAGTATGCCATGCTGTCCCGGCAGGACGACGAGAACCTGCTGCTGATGTTCTCGGATAACATCCATTTCTGGCAAACGCCGAAGCTGTTGTTGCCGCCGGCGCGGCCGTGGGAGTTCTTCAAGATCGGCAACTGCGGTTCCCCCATCGAGACGGAGGCGGGCTGGCTGGTCTTGAGCCACGGCGTCGGCGCGATGCGCAAGTATTGCCTCGGCGCTTTCCTGCTCGACCGGGAAGATCCCACGCGCGTCCTCGGCCGCCTGCGCGAACCGCTGCTGGCCGCGAACGAAGCGGAGCGCGAGGGCTATGTCCCGAACGTCGTCTATACCTGTGGCGCACTGCTGCAAGGCCGCGAACTCGTCATCCCCTATGCCATGAGCGACTACGCCACCAGTTTTGCCACCGTATCGCTGGACGAACTCCTGCCAGCGATGGAATGAAATGCCTGCGCCCGATTGACTGTTGCGCGAGTCACTCTTTCCGGTGGTGTCTGGCCGACAATTGCCGCGGCTTGCGTCGTGGCCGGTAACTGACTAAGGTGCAGGGATGCTTCTTCAGTCTCTTCGACCCGCCTACCGCGACGTGGCGCGATGAGGTGCGCACGCACGTTCGTTCTCGGTTTGGGTGCTGGCGGCTTGGCTCTGGCCTTCGCCGGCTGCAGTTCAATCCGCTGGATGCCAGAGACGATTGTTTATGCTCCCAACACCTACCGGGAGGTCAATCCGGCCGAGGATCCAACGCCGGACGAGTTGCGCCGGCTCGGCGTTGACCGGCAACTACGCGTGCCGGTGGGGCAGCCGCGGATTTCCCTGGCGGTGTGGCTGCTGGAACCGCGCCGGCCGCTACGCGGCACGATTTTGGTGCTGCACGGTGTGCATGGTAACAAGGACTCGCTGCTTTACATGGGACATCTGCTGGCGGACGCGGGGTTCCGGGCGGTACTCGTTGATCTGCGCGGACATGGCCGGTCCACAGGCGCGTGGCTTACCTATGGCGTGCGCGAATCCGCCGATCTGTCGGAACTGGTGGACGCGCTGGCCCGGCAAGACCTGCTGGCCGGTTGCCTTGGCACATTTGGCATTTCCTACGGTGGGGCGGTGGCCATCCAACATGCCGGGCGGGATGCCCGTGTCAAAGCGGTCGTGGCCGTTGCGCCGTTCGCGACGATGCGCAGCGAAGTCCGGCACTTCGTGCGCCGTCGCACGCTGTTTGGGCCATTCCTCACGGAGGCAAAAATCGATGCGGCGATCGATGGCGCCGGACGGCTCGCAGACTTTGATCCCGACGATGCCAGCCCGGTCAAGGCCATCACCCAAACTCAGGCGCCCGTGTTGTTGTTTCATGGCGGACGCGACGTCAAGATTCCGTGCCAACAGAGCGCGCAATTGCACGCCGCTGCGCCCGGCCACAGCGAGTTGATCATCGTTGCGGGTGCAGACCACGATTCGATTTCGGACGCACGCGCATCTCCGGTCTTCACGAATGCGGTGGCATGGTTCGAGCGCCAGTTGCCGGTGTCTTGCCCTGCGGCCGGAAAGTGACAAAGCAGGCACAAGATGCGACAGCCGTCCGGTATCCCGTGAAGCTTGCTGTTACCCCCTGCTGGGTGAGTAAGGGGATCCTCATTGACTTGGCAACTAACTACAGAACAGCCAGCATCGCCAAGGCATCCCTGCCGAGGAACACCGGTTGTGCCATGTCCTTGGAAGGCTATCGCCAGCACGTTGGACAGGGATCAGCCAGCGACAGACGATCGAGATTGGAGGCCATTTGTATGTTCCTGGGCAAGGCTATTGGAGTGGGGGTTAATTCTTCGCAGCCAGGTTCTCGATTCCGGTTTCCGAAAGCCGGCGCAATACCCGAGAGCAGCTTGTTGAAGTTGGAATGGTATGCTCCGGATGAGTATTGGGTGGCTGTGCTGCCGGAAGAAGAGTTGAGGCCCGTTCTCAGGTCTGGTTAACCGTCAACCGGCAGCTCGGTAACGCGAGGGTCGGTGAGCCGACTCTGACCTCTGGATCTACTGCGATGTCCCGCAGGCTATATGTGGATCGCGCTCGCGGGGGACAAATCCGAGACGTCGACAGAAGCCGGCGACCGACCCAAACTCTCGGTTGACAGCCTCGCACAAGTGCGCGCGTGTCGTTCCGATGGCGGTTGCCAGCGCGGGAATTGTGTAACTCCCATTGAGCGTCAGCTTGCCTGATTTAACTGCGCGTTCGATGCGGTGTGCCATCTCAGCGGCTTGTTTGTTCATGTCTCATCTCCGTTTTATATGAAGGTAACGACAGGGCAATCACATACGTGCGGCACTTTGGCAACATAGGCCTTGTCCGGCAATAGGGACATGGGGTAAGCACCGTAGCTTACATAAAAAGCCTCCTCTCCTGACGTCTTGCCCACTTCGTGCCGCCAGCTCCCGCAGTAACCCGCCCCACAAACGATCCGCACGACAGGTTGTCCACTGGGGTCAACACCCCATAGCGTCCAACCGCTTGCGTGCGTAGTTTGGAGCATGACCCAAACAAAGGGCGCCCTGCCCATTTCTGAAGTTGGTTCCAAACGAAGCCCTGAAGAGCGCAACATTCGCCGACTACTCGGCAAGGTGCGCCGCCATCTCGCCAGGTCGACGGAGGCCACCTTCAAGAGTTCGTGGGAAAGCCGAGTCAAAGTCCTGGAAGCGCAACTGGCAACGGCGGAGGCCCGGGCTCGCTTTATCAAGTAGTCGTTAGCATCGTCCGTCTTGTTGTTGAGCGGGAGCGAAATCAGAACCTGAAAGGGAATGCCACGATGGGCAAGAAATCCAAATCCGCACGGTCAGAAGCCAAGCGGGCTGAGAGACACGCTGCGAAAGCGGCCCGCACCGCCCTGTACGCCTCGCAAGCCAAGTCCAATAAGAGGCAAACGAGCAGCAGCGACGGGACGGCGAAGTCGTTCGTCCGCCACGCCATCGCCAACTGCGGAAATCCGGGCTGCAAGCGATGCTACCCGCAACTGGTTCCGGCGCAGGTGTTCCACACCTGATTCTATATGATCAAGATCTACTTCAAGAATACCGGGATGTCCGGATCTGCCGAGACTGTCGAGTATCCGAATGCCGACGGTTACGGGTTTAAGGACGCGGATTGGGTCACGATCAAGGCTGGGGCGGACACCGTGGCGGTGATCGCAGCTTCCGCAATCCAGCGCATCGAAGGCGATGTTGGTGAACGAAAATCCCATTACCGACAGCCCCCCGGCGCGGGCCCCTCGGCTGAGGCGCATGGTGATTACGGCGTCTCGCCATTCGCAAAACCCTAGCCGCTTCCTGCGGCCGTTGCCGACCTTGCTATTTCCCCAATCGGGCTTACATTGCGGTGGAGAGTCGAGGGCAAGCAGAAGTTGCTAGCACACAGGAGAGCGGTTCGAGCCTCGACTCTCCAATCTGTTTGCAGCCACAAAGCCGAGAGTGGCGAAGCCGCGTGGGAATCCCTCCGCAGCGATGTGTCGCGCCCCTTCCCCCAGCCCGGCTCTCACCCACGCCGATTGTTCGGTGATTCCAACCAATTGCGAAGTTTGTTCGCGTGTTTGTTTGTTGCTCTTTTCGGGTTTGCGCTGTATTGTTAGCGCCGGACTCGCAGTTTCTCTAACGAACGCAGCCTGCCAGCGTTAGTCAACTCTCGGGAAGGAAGTGTCGTCTTTGATGAATGATTCAGTCGCCGGTACCGTGAAGGCCAAGACTGCCGTGCCAGCTTGGAGAGAAATCGTTGCCCGTTATCAAGAGCCGGCGCTCGGGAGCAGCGTGTGGCAGATCCTTGCTTCGCTGGTGCCGTACGCGGCACTGTGGGCGCTGATGCGCTGGAGTGTGGGCGTTTCGGTGTGGTTGACGCTGCCGCTAATGATTCTGGGGGCGGGGTTTCTCGTGAAGATCTTCATCATTTTCCACGATTGTGGGCACGGCTCGTTCTTCAAGTCGCGAAAGGCGAATGACACGTGGGGATACATCACGGGGGTGCTGACCTTTACGCCGTACTACATGTGGCGCTGGGAACACGCCATCCATCATGCCAGCAGCGGCGACCTCGACCGGCGCGGCACCGGCGACGTGTGGACGCTGACAGTGCAGGAATATCTGGAGGCGTCACGCGGGAAACGGTTTGCCTACCGGCTGGCGCGCAACCCCATCTTTCTGTTCATTCTCGCGCCATTTTTTCTGTTTGCCATCCGGCACCGGTTCGCGCTGAACAAGCAGGCCAGTCCCCGCGAACGACGCTCGGTGTATTGGACGAATCTCGGAATCTTGGGCGTCGCCATCGTGATGAGCGCGATCTTCGGCCTCAAGACGTACCTGCTCCTTCAGCTCGGCATGGTGGCGATGGCTGGTACGGCGGGCGTGTGGTTGTTTTACGTGCAGCATCAGTTCGAAGGAGTCTATTGGGAACGCGGCCAGGAGTGGGATTATGCCATGGCGGCGCTGAAAGGCAGCTCGTTTTACAAACTTCCCAAGGTGCTGCAATGGTTTTCCGGCAACATCGGCTTCCATCACATCCATCATCTGGGTCCATCGATTCCGAACTACAATCTGGAAAAGTGCCACAAGGCCGACGCGCTGTTTCAGACGGTCAAGCCGGTCACGCTGCTCGCCAGCCTCAGGTCGTTGACGTTCCGCCTCTGGGACGAAGAAAGCTGCCGGCTGGTCGGCTACCGCCATCTGCGCACGATGCGTCGGGTCCCGGTCAACGCCTTGGAGAAGTCCTGATGCAACAGAAACGATTCGGCGCGCGCGCGGAATACCGCGAACCGGAACGTCAGCGGGTGAAGGATTCTCCCACGCTCACCGAGGCGTTCCAGAAACTGAAATCGCTAACGGTGGAATTCGAGCACTACGATCCCGCGGGCACGACCAGGAACAATCGGGTCAAATACGAAGTCAACGTCCAGAATGTCAAATCCGTGTTTCGATTCGACTGCACGAATCCCGAGTGTATCGGCGGCGATTTTGATTTGACCGGCCCCATCGCCGAGGCCGTGGCCGCGCACAAAGAAGTCGTCCAGGGCGAAGTTGTCTGCAAGGGTTGGCGCAGCCGGACCACGATCAACACCGTCCACTGCAACAGCATATTCCGCCGCACAGTCGGACTCCGGTACGGCGCTCTCGGCCTCAGGTTAGCCGGTAGACAATCCGGGCTTTCTGCAGATCGTACGGCGTCATTTCCATCCTCACGCGGTCGCCTACGGACAAGCGGATGAATCGTTTCCGCATCTTGCCGGAGATATGGGCGAGTACCTGATGTTTGTTGGCTATCTCGACGTGAAACATCGTGCCCGGCAGGACCTTCAACACGGTTCCCTCAACGGTGAGCAACGATTCCATGGGCCCTCTCCTTCGATTTCATGCCTGCCACAAGTTGATTCATCAGGAATTCAAAGGGCAGGCTTTGACCCCGAGATCGAGACACCGCCTACTGTGACAGGGGCTGCTGCGAATGCAAGACCTGAATCCGGCTGGTGGAAAGCCGGAGGCGAAAAAGATGCTTGCGAGAAAAGGGCGTCCCACTATGCGGGACGCCTCTCCCTGTTAACAGCTAACGGAACAGTTAGTACCGCTGGCCGGCAAACTGACGCCTACCGCCGCCGCCGAAGTCACCGCGGGGGCGATCTTCACGGGGCTTGGCTTCGTTGACCGTCAACGCGCGGCCATCGAGTTCCTTGCCATTGAAGTGCGTGATCGCGGCCGTTGCCTCATCCTGGGTGCCGAACTCCACGAACGCGAACCCACGGGACTTGTTGGTGAACTTGTCCACGATCAGGGTGCAACTGGTGACATTGCCAGCCTGTTTGAAGAGGTCGAGCACGTCGCCTTCCGTGGTGTTAAACGACAGGTTTCCTACGAATAGCTTGGTAGCCATTGTATGTCTTCTTTCTGCTGCGATTAGGCGGTCTCAGTGACTGTTTCCGCAGGATGCGGACTTAGGATCATCACCGAGCGGCTAGGCCTGACTGATAATCTACCAATCTCACCGGAACTGCTTCTATCTGCGAGCGCCACTACGGTAGCGTATTCCGCCATAATAGCAACAACTATTATTGAGTAGTGGGCCACTTTGGGTTTCCCCCCGGTTGACGATGGCTCCGTGCTACATTGGGGGCATGGTAAAGCGCGTGGATCATCTGCTGACGCCGACGGATGAGTTCCTCAAATGCGGGCATATCGCTGCCGCGGCTTCTACGGATCCAGCCCAATTTCTCATCACCCCGCTCCATGCCGTTTCAATTCTAACGGATATCCGATTGACTGTCCTGCTCAACAAAGCGTATCGGTGAGGCTCGTCCTGTGATATATTGATGCAGTGTCCTAACGGGTCACTCGCATGTTCACGAGGAAATTAGGCGCCCGAGATAAGTACCAAGAACGGCAGGGTCGGCGAGTCAACGATGCGCCCACCCTCTCGGAGAAATTCCCTCGACTGAAGTCCCTCACGGCAAAAGTGCAGTTCGTGGATTCCGACGCTCCGGAGAACTCCCATCCATTGAAGTTCGCCGTCAACCTGCGGAACGCCAAGTCCGTGTTGCGCTTCCAGTGTCCAAATACCGAGTGCATCCGTGGGGATTTCGATTTGACTGATGAACTCGCCAAGGCGGTGAAGCGTCGCAGTAATGCGCTTACGGGCGAGATGCCGTGCCGGGGTTGGCTTAGCAAGAGCACAATCGGCACGGTCCGCTGTCACAACGTCCTGCACTACGCCCTTCGGTTAGGCTATTTGCGACCACGTAACCGGCGGTAGGGTGCTACGCCGCTTCCTCGACGCCAGGACCATGGGCATACTTTGCGCTGACGAAATATTCCTTTCCGTGCACTGTGACGGTGTGTTGCAAAGCCGCCGCTCTCATCGTGACAAGGTGAAGCGCCAATTGTCTGGAGAGCCTTTCACCAATTTCGTCAGGTCCTGATCGTTCAGGGGTAAATGGACTCTTTTTCTCCGACACCGTCACCAAGAAATCGTCTCCCTCAGCGTTCACGAAGTACTGGAGACTTTCCGCTCCGATCTGGTCCATGTGCATCGCCAGTTGTTTCGTAAGTCGCCCGCCATGCACAACCTCTTCCTCGGACTTGGGGTCCTGTTCATCGTGAAAGGGATTATCCTCGTCTGGCATTGCTTCACAATACCTCCGCGAGTGCGGAAGGCAAACGCAAGTGTGGCTACGACGACTCCTGATACACACCATCGGCGTCCTTGTCCTCCCGTAACCCCAGGTAGTGTGGATGTCGCAGGATGCGGTCTCTGGTCCATTCGACCACAGCGACCTGGACCACCAGCCTAGGCTTGACCCAGCCGGGTGAGCACACAATAGGCGCGGCGCCGACCGGGGCACGTATGCAGCGTATGCTGCAGTCAGTCTTCTAGAAGGTCGAGGTTCTGCCGGGCAGCTTTCGTCTTCGTCGCGCCGATCTGGAAGCCGTCGCCGCTGGACGGCGGCTGTACGGCTGTGAAATGGCTTCGGATTCTGGAACCGCGCCTCAACGCTTGATTTTGCCATCGCGCCGCGATTCCCCTCTTGTGGCGGCATAGCCCGCCACACTCACCGGACGGTCGGCTTTCCATCCACCGATAGTTTTTTCCGCCGCGTCGAGGCCGACCAAAATTACCCACACATCCGCCCACACACGGAAATCTTCAGGCTGGTTGATAGATGGGCGTGTGGGTTGATGTGTGGGTTTCTGCCCGTCTAGTTTCTCGATGTTCGAGGTGTTTCATCAGGCGGGGGTCAAATCGGTGATACATCTTGTAAGCCTTGAACAATAAGGGCCAGAACGCTTGTTCTGGCCCTGTAAGTTGGTAGCGGGGGTGGGATTTGAACCCACGACCTTCAGGTTATGAGCCTGACGAGCTACCGGGCTGCTCCACCCCGCACTCGAAAACCAAGGACAAGCTTAGGGGCGCGGCGCAAGTTCGTCAAGCTCTGAAACACCCATCAAAAACGAAGACCAATTGCGGCCACGAATCGCATTCGCGGCGTCTCGTTTCCCGCAAAAAGGTTTCGCGGCTACAACACCGTCATCAATTCTCGCTCAACGGGGCAACGCCGCGGCCTGCGGCGCGGGCTCGAAGCGGAAGATGATTTCGTTCGGACGCGAGAGATTCAGTTTGTTGCGCGCGGTCCGCTCGACGTAGCCCGGGTCGGTCTTGAGCGCCTCGATCTCGGTCCGCTGCTTCTTCTCCAGCATGTCCTGTTGCTCGATCTCGTGGTCCAGCCGGGCGATGTCCATTTGCATGGCGTGCCGTTGATGCAACAGCGGCACGAACAGCAGCCCCACGCCGCAGCCGACGATCACCACGAACACGACGAACCCGAGCGACTGCACCCGTCCCCACAACGCCATTGTCCAACTCATTGCCTTAGAGTTTGCCTCCGTAGACGGCGTCTTTGCCGAGGATCTCCTCGATCCGCAGCAGTTGGTTGTATTTGCACACGCGGTCGGTCCGGCACAACGAGCCGGTCTTGATCTGGCCGGCGTTGGTCGCGACGACGATGTCCGCAATCGTCGTGTCCTCCGTCTCGCCCGAGCGATGGCTGATGACCGCCGTGTAGCCGGCTTCCTTCGCCATCTCGATCGCATCCAGCGTTTCCGTCAACGAGCCGATCTGGTTGACCTTCACGAGGATCGAATTCGCGACGCCCATGTCGATGCCGCGTTTCAGAAATTTTGTGTTGGTGACGAAGATGTCGTCCCCGACGAGCTGAATCTCATCGCCCATCGCGTCGGTGAGTTTCTTCCAGCCGTCCCAATCGCCCTCGGCGAGGCCGTCCTCGATGGAAATGATCGGGTACTTCCGGCACAAGCCTTTGTAGAATTGGATCATCTGCTCGGAACTGTGTTTCGAGCCGTCGGATTTCTTGAACACGTATTTCTTGGATGCCGCGTCGTAGAACTCGCTCGACGCGGGGTCGAGCGCGATGAAGATGTCCTTGCCCGGCTTGTAGCCGGCCTGTTTGATCGCCGCGATGATGACTTCCAGCGGATGCTCGTTGTTCTTTAGATTGGGAGCGAATCCGCCTTCGTCGCCGACCGCCGTGCTGAGCTTCATGCCCTTCAGCACGCCTTTGAGCGCGTGAAACACTTCCGCGCCCATTCGCAGGGCTTCGTGGAAACTCGACGCGCCCTTGGGCATGATCATGTATTCCTGGAGATCGATCGGCGCGTCGCTGTGCGCGCCGCCGTTGAGGATGTTCATCATCGGCACGGGCAACACTTTGGCGTTCGGCCCGCCGATATACTTGAAGAGCTCCACGCCGAGCTGGGATGCAGCGGCATGCGCCGTGGCCAGTGAGACGCCGAGAATCGCGTTCGCGCCGAGCTTGCCCTTGTTCGGCGTGCCGTCGAGCGCGATCATCAGATTGTCGATGCCGACCTGATCGAGCGCGTCGTGGCCGATCAACTCGCGGGCAATCTCCGTGTTGACGTTGCCGACGGCTTTTTGGACGCCTTTGCCGCCGTAGCGGGCCTTGTCGCCATCGCGCAATTCCCAGGCTTCATGTTCGCCCGTGCTGGCGCCGCTGGGCACCGCGGCACGACCGACCGCGCCGCCGGAAAGTTCCACATCCACTTCAATCGTCGGGTTCCCGCGGGAGTCGAGGATCTCGCGGGCTTGAATTCGAGTAATGTTGGTCACGGAAATAGCATCCTCCTTGCGGCGCATTCTAGGACGAACGCCCCGCGAATCAAGAAATTAAAACATCCCCGCCGTTACAATTTGCGCGCAATCGCGCAGGCGTGGCGGCTCTCCACGACTTGCGCAAATTCAGAAAGTGTGAAATACTGAATGCGTGACCAAGGTCATCAATATCAACGGTCGTGGGACGCTCACGCTGCCGAAGCAAATGCGGGACAAGCTCGGGCTGAAGGACGCCGGTCAGGTCGTCGCTGAGGAGACGGCGCAGGGCATCCTCATCCGCGCCGGCGTCACGTTCCCCATCGAGATGTACACGGACAAGCGCGTCGCGGAATTCGACCGCGTCAACGAGAAAGCTCTTCGTCGTTATCGGCTTAAAGCGAAACGATGAGGGTATTCCTCGATGCGAACATCCTCTTTTCGGCGGCGAAACCCAACAGCCGCGTCCGCGCTCTGATCGCTCTTCTCACCGAGCACGGCGAGTGCGTTACCAACGCCTATGCCGTGGAAGAAGCGCGCCGCAATATCGCCGTGAAAGAACCTGCCCTTGTGGCCGAACTCGACAGGTTGACGGCGCGCCTCGAAATCATTACCGCCCTGATCACGGACCTGGAAATCGATTTGCAGCCGAAAGATGTTCCCATTCTCGGCGGCGCGGTGGCGGGTGGCGCCAGCCATCTTCTTACCGGCGACGAGCGCGACTTCGGCGCTTGGTTCGGCAAAACAGTTCAGGGCGTCCGCATCGTGTCACCTCGTCTGCTCGCCGACGAATTGGTGCGCAACGGGCTGCTGTAGCCGTTGGCGCCCGACCCGCAGCGAGCACGGAGTTGCAGCAGGCGGACGGCATGGAGCTTTTCCCCCTTACGGGTCTGATGCAATCCGCTTGCGTTGTGCGGGGCGGTCGGTATGATCGCGGGCAATCGACGGAACCGTCCGCGTGGCCCCGTACGGGAACGGTTGCCGAAAAACGAGGAGTGGCATGAACTATCCATTCTGGGATGTGCCGATCGGGTACGGCTTGTTGATGGCGGTCATCGCGGTCGTCCACGTTTTCGTTTCCCACTTCGCCATTGGCGGCGGACTGTTTCTGGTCGTGACCGAGCAGCGCGCCCGCAAGACGGGCGATCAGCCGATGCTCGACTATCTGGCGAAACTCAGCAAATTCTTCGCGCTCACGACGCTCGTGTTCGGCGCGCTGACGGGCGTCGGGATCTGGTTCATCATCGGCCTGCTGAACCCGACCGCGACGGAGGCGCTGATCCATAATTATGTCTGGGGCTGGGCGATCGAGTGGACGTTCTTCGTGACCGAGATCACGGCGGCGCTGTTGTACTACTACGGCTGGCAGCGGTTGACACCGGCGGCGCACCTGGCCATCGGCTGGATTTATTTCGCCGCGGCGTGGCTGTCGCTGGTGATCATCAACGGCATCATCACGTTCATGCTGACGCCGGGGCAATGGCTCGTCAACGGCGAGTTCTGGACCGGCTTTTTCAATCCGACGTACTGGCCATCGCTGGTGATGCGCACGGGCGTGTGCATCATGCTGGCGGGATTGTACGGGCTGCTGGTGGCGGCGCGGTATGAGGCCGGCGATCTCAAACGGCGGCTCGTGCGCGAGACGACGACATGGGGCCTGCTAGGCTTGGTGATCACCGCCGCCGCGGAGGCATGGTATTGGCGAGCGATCCCCGTGACCATCACCACCAAGGCGATGCAGATCATGCCGATCCCGATGCAGGCGCTGCGGTCGACCGTCTGGCTGGCGGCGGCCATCGGCGCGCTGCTCATCATCGCGCGGGCGGCGGCGCGGCGGTTGCCGGTTGTCGTCGCGGGCGTACTGATGGTGACGGGGCTGGCGTGGTTCGGCGAGTTTGAAATGTTCCGCGAAGCGCTCCGCAAACCGTACGTGATCACCGGCTACATCTACGGCAACGGCGTCGAGGTGGCGTTGACCGACCGCTACAAGAAGGAAGGCTACGCGGCGCAGATCGCCTACAAGACCGGGGACGAGGGCACCGATCTGTTTCTCCACTCGTGCCGGAGCTGTCACACCATCGATGGCTATCACGCGCTCAAGCCGGCGTTCGACGGCACCGACCGCAAGTTTATCGCCGAGATCATTCGCGGCGCGCATCTATTGAAGGGCAACATGCCGCCGTTTCTCGGAACGCCGGCCGAGGCGGACAAGATCGCCGGCTACATTTACGAGCGAATCGACCACCGTCCGCTCGCCGACATCTGCCGCGCCGAAGGGGTCGATCTCGGGCCGCGAGCCTATGCCGTCCGCTGCGGAAACTGCCACATGCTCGGCACGACCCACGACAAATCGAAGAGCTTCGCCGGCCAGAGCGCGGATGATCTGGGCACGATGCTCGACAATTCTGCCGCGCTCGGCGACGGGATGCCGGATTACACCGGACCGCCCGAGGAACGCGCCGCGCTCGTGGCCTATCTGCAAACGCTCGGAAAGCAGGTGAAGAAATGAATCTGCCCAATTACGAATTCCTGTCCGCGCCGCTCTGGCTGGTCACGATCCTGCATCTGGTGACGCTGACGCTGCATTTCGCCGCGATGAACTTTCTGTTTGGCGGGCTGATCATCGTCATTCATGCCGGGCTGCGCAAACGCTGGGATGACCCGACGCTGCTGAAGTTCGTTCGGTTGTTCCCGGCGGCGATGGCCGCGACGGTCACGCTCGGTGTCGCGCCGCTGCTGTTCTTACAGATGACGTTTCCGCGACCCGTCTACGCGGCGGCGATCGTCAGCGGCTGGTTTTGGCTCGGCGTGGTCGGGGCAGTGATCGTCGCGTACTACGCGTTGTACTGGACCGCGCTGCGCGGCGAGCGGACGGGCAAGGTCTGTTTGTCGGGGCTGCTGCTGGCGCTGGCCGGGGTGGTGTACGTCTCGTTCGTGTACAGCTCGGTGTTCTCGATGGCGGAGCGGCCGGGGTTGATTCAGGTGTTGTACGCGGAAAATCAGTCAGGGCGGGTGCTCAACCCCGCGATGGGCGACTACCTGTTGCGCTGGCTGCACATGGTGCTCGGCGCGGTCACGGTCGGCGGATTTTTCGTCGGGATGCTTGGCCGCAACGAGCCGGTCGCGTACAAGACCGGCAAGACGTACTTTGTCGGCGGCATGGCGCTGGCGTCGGTCGCCGGCATTGCGTATCTGATGAGTTTGCAGCCGATACTGGCCCGGCTCATGCAAACGCGGGCGTCCTGGGTGTTGCTGGTGGCGATCCTGTTGTCGCTTGGCTCGTTGCACTTTTTCTTCAAGAAGAGCTTCTGCGTGTCCGGCACGATGCTGTTGGTATCGATGCTCGGCATGGTGTACACCCGGCATATCGTCCGGCTGCTGCGGTTGGGCGATCAGTTCCGTCCCGACGCGTACCGCGTCGCACCGCAATGGGGACCGTTCGCGTTGTTTCTGGTGTGTTTCGTGGTCATGCTGGGCGTGGTCGCGTACATGCTGCGGCTGTTCTTTGGCGCGAAACGCGCGGCGTGAGGCTGGGGTGCGCTCTCTGGTCCGCCGCGGTGGGGCGACACGGTTCATTTGACGGACGCCCCCTCACCCTGACCCTCTCCCCTGGAGGGGCGAGGGGAAGTTTGTTATTGGTCGCAGTTGTGCCCGGCCTCGCATTGGCACCTGTTGAATCAGGTGTGTCGCAGCCGTAGCGGTAGCGAAGGCGGATTTTTGTTGCTCCGCGCGGCAAATTCTGCGAATCACTCAGCCGCATGACAGCGACCCCCTCTCGTCCCGTTTCCGTCGTCACCGGCGGCGCCGGCTTCCTCGGCTCGCATCTCAGCGACCGACTCCTCGCCGAGGGCCACCACGTGATCGCGATCGACAACCTGCTTACGGGCAACACCGACAACATCGCCCATCTCGCCGGCAATCGGAATTTCGAGTTCATCTATCACAACGTCACGCAGTTCATCTATCTCGCCGGGCCCGTCGACTACGTGTTTCATTTCGCGTCGCCCGCCAGCCCGATCGATTATCTTCAACTTCCGATCCAGACGCTCAAGGTCGGCTCGCTCGGCACGCACAACGCTCTCGGCCTCGCCAAGGCCAAAGGCGCGAAATTTCTTCTCGCCTCCACGTCGGAATGTTACGGGGACCCGTTGGAGCATCCGCAGTCCGAGACGTACTGGGGCAACGTCAACCCGATCGGTCCGCGCGGCGTTTACGACGAAGCCAAGCGGTTCGCCGAAGCCATGACCATGGCGTACTACCGCTACCACAAGGTCGATACCCACATCGTGCGCATCTTCAACACGTACGGCCCGCGGATGCGCCTGAAGGATGGCCGCGTCGTGCCCGCGTTTATCGGCCAGGCGTTGCGGGGCGAATCGCTCACCGTCTTCGGCGACGGACAACAGACCCGCAGCTTCTGCTACTGCAGCGATCTCATTGATGGCATCTTCCGTCTCTCGCAATGCGATTTTCACGAGCCCGTCAACATCGGCAACCCGACCGAGTTCACCATCCTCGATTTCGCCAAGCTGATCCTCAAACTGACCGGCAGCAAGAGCCAGCTTGTCAATGAGCCGCTGCCCGTCGATGACCCCAAACAGCGCCGGCCTGATATCTCCCGCGCCAAAAAACTGCTCGGCTGGGAACCCAAGGTGAAACTGGAGGATGGTCTCCGCCAGACCATCGAGTACTTCCGCGACAAGGTGTGAGCTGCCGGTCGTGTGCTTTCCCGCGTCGCGACCGGTCCCCCCAATAGCCCATTATGAACGCCTACCAATCGCGCTACCTGAGGGTGTGGGAAAGAGCATTTGCGGAACTCCTGGGGTGGGATCGCGACGAAACGCTTCGCTGGGCAAAGCGCTTTTTGGAACACATGGATCCTCCAGGCGTGTGGATTACCGAGAATCCATTTTTCTACGTCGCTAACGATCTGGTGTACCGTCAGCAATATTGCGATGAGCTTACTCCGCGGAGACGGGAGGAGCTAATTCGGGCCGTGCAGCACGCACTCGAGGGCGGCGGTGATGGAAACGAGATTCCCGAGGGATATGACGGCGCGACAGTACGAGCGGAAGTGGGAAGGATACTGCTTCGAGTAGCCGACAGCGGACAGGGTGAAAGTGTCAACCAGTAGCGGGCGGAGCGCCGGCGACGGCGTGCAATAGCTTTCGGACACACCCGTCTGTCAACCGTGTCCAGCTTTCCGTCTTGAGCCTGCGCGAACCGGGCGGGTATCATAGCTCGACGTGAAGCGCGTTTGTCCGTTTTCCTGAAAAAATGCCATGCCTTCCGCGACAAAGTGTGAGGCGCCTGCCCCCGAACGCTTTCGGGGTTGCCGGCCGTGCGCTTTCACACGGCGCGGCCGGTCTGTTGATCGGGGCAAGCGTGGATACGAACCATGCTGACGACAATGGCAACCAACCGCGTCAGTCGGAAATCAGTTGCTGCAATGTTGAGAACTAAACCCAAGCGCACCATGAAAACGACTTCAGGTCAATTTGCCGGTCGGAGCAAGATGGACGACGGAGAATTCCTCCGGCTATGTAATGTTCCTGAGGATCAAATCACCGCCAAAATCACGTTGGGCGTCCGTCGTGCGATTGCCCGCTTGGGAGATGTGCCGCCGTCCCTCATTTACCCTGGGGACTCTTTTAGACGCGATTTGTCGGCTTTGCCGTTTTGGAGTAGTCTCGACGCAGTTCAATTCCTGTGTGCGCTTGAAGAGGAGTTCGGTGTGGAGCTAACAGATGACGAGGCCGAACAGATTAAAGTCCCTGACTGGATGCCTCCGACCTACAGGGTTAAGGACATGGTTCGTATAACGGTTGCCCTTAAGAATCTGCGACAGGGCATTAAGGTGCCAACCCGATAGCGGGCGAGACGCCCCGCCCCCCTATCGCGGCACCTGATCTTGGTGTCAGGTGCACCCGGCTGTGGCCGTGCCGAGCTTTCCGTCTTGAGCCTGCGCGAACCGGGCGGGTATCATGCTTTGACGTGAAGCGCATTTGTCCGGTTCCCTGAAAAGATGCCATGCCTTCCGCGTCCCGATACACCTGGTTCCTGGCGTTGGCGGCCAGCGCCGCGCTCGCGCTTGTCGCGTTTTGGATCCTGCTCGGAACCAACTACTCTCCGGAGCTTTACTGGGCGTTGCCGAATCCGCCTGGCGTCCTGGAATTCGTTTGGATGCTCGTGCTCACCGCCGCGACGATCCTGCTGCTGCGTTCCGCTGCTCAACGCCCCGATGAATGCCGCCGAACATTCAACGCCACCCTCCCAACCACCGCCGCGGCAATCTTCATTCTCGCCAAGCGCGTCCTCGGATTTCACCCGCAGTGCCTCGATCCGCTCGTTTTCTGCACCGCGTGCGGTTGGACGATCGCGTTGTGGTGGCGCGACCGCGCGCCCGCGATCCGTCCCGCAGTGCTGGTGGCGGCGGTGGTCGGCGCGGCGGTCGGCCTCACGATCTTTTATCTCGTCCAACAGATCCGCTGCTTTAATGATTTCCGGCTCGGCTACGCCGACTGCGGGGATTACGCCCGCACGATGTACAACACGTTGTACAACCCGCGCGAATTGTTCCTGCGGGTCAATCCGGACCGTCCGCTGTTTTACGATCATCTTCAGCCGGGGTTCCTGCCGTTTGTCCCGCTGTGGTTTCTGGCGCCGGGCATCCCGAGCACCATTCTGCTCCAGGTCGTCGCCGTCATGGCCTGCGCGGCGCCGATCTATTGGATTGGCCGGAAACTTCTCCAGGACACAACGGCGGCGCTGCTGCTCGCGTTGACCTGGCTGGTGTTCCCGCCGGCATCTCAGTTTATCTACAGCGGCTCGTACGGGTTTCATTGTGGAACCCTGTGTCTGCCAATGTATTTCTTCGCGGTGGCGTTGTGGCTCGAGGAGCGGCCGGGCTGGGCGCTGGTGTTTGCCGCGTGGGCGATTTTCCTGAAGGAGGAAGCAGCGATTCCCATCGGAACATTCGGGCTGTACCTCGCCCTGTTTGGCGGGCGCCGCCGGCTGGGACTGGTCATCGCGGTGGCGGCCTTCGCCTATTTCCTTGTGGTGACCGCGTTGATAATTCCCGCCATCACCCATCAGCCGTACATGGCGTTGAGCCACTTTCCCGCCATCGGCCAGAGCCACAAAGAAATCCTGTTCTCCCCGGTCACGAACCCTCGGGCATTTTGGGGAAACCTGTTCGCGCCATCGACCCTTTACTTCGCCGCGTTCCTGCTGGCGCCGCTGTTGTTCGCGCCTCTGAGGAAACCGTCGGTGCTATTTGTGGGGTCCATGGTGTTTCTCTTCGACTGCCTGAATCCCACGCTCAAGAGCATCCGCTACTGGTATCAGCTCGCCCTGTTCCCCGTCGTGTTTTGGGCACTGGCGGCAGCATTGTCGCAAAGCCCATTGGCTCGGAGGCGCAGCGTTCTTTCCGCAACGACCGTCGCGGGAGTCTTGTTGTCGGTTTTCTTTGGCAACGCTTTTTGGAGCAAAGCGACAATGGTCCCGCTGCCCCCGCTGCCAAACCGATCCCCGGTCGTGCAGCGGATGGCGCAGAGAATTGATCGGCAGGGTTCGCTGTTCGCCACCCAGCGGGTCGCGGCCCATTTCATCACGCAGAAATACCTCTACGTGTATGCGCCAGTGCCCGCGGAGATCGACTATGTGTTGCTGGATCTGCGCGATTTGTGGAGAGCGACCGGCAGTCTCAACTGGCTGAAGGCGCTTCGCGCTGTCCAACGTCAAACCGAAGCGCTGCCGCAGTTGCGGCTCGTGGATGTCGAGGATGGCCTGCTGTTGTACTCGCGCCATGGGGAAGCCATCGATCCGCGCCGATTGGTCGAGCGGGACGCCCTGCCGCCGGGCATCATCCGCCAATCCGCCGAGCTCGGCAAAGGAGTAAGCTTCGAGGGATATACCGTGGCCGTGCAGGCGTCCAACGGCGCGGACCCGAACGACCACATTCTTGTGACCATATACAACTCCGTTGCCGCTCCTGTGGATGCGGATTTGGCGGTGCGATGCCGGGTTGAAGTGCAGGGCCGGGACGGTTCCAACCGACCCGTCGCGACGCAATTCCAGCCGCTGGGACAATGCGTTTGGCCGGTCAACCGCTGGGTGCCGGGGAAATTTTACGCCGACGAATTCCGATTGAATCTTCCGGCCGGCTCGGTGACTGCCGGCTTATCCTTCTCATTTGAATGTCAGTCGCTATAGGCGGCCACCCCTGCGACCAACGATGAACGACAACGAGCCAGACTGCAGTAGAACAGAGACATCCCGAGGAGGAAGCTCATGGAGACGGCGTGGAATCCTGAGCGTTGTGTGTCTGGTGGTGGGGGGGATGTACGCCTGCGTCGCAAGGTTGGGTGGTGAGGAGTGGACGAAGCTGGATCCGGGGAACGCGTATTACAACTTATTGGTGGACGGTTTTCGGGATGGGCACTTGAGCCTGAAGAAGGAAGTGCCATCCTGGTTGGCGCGCATGGCCGACCCGCGTGATCCGGTGGCGAATCAGCGGTATCAAAATCCGACCTATGGGTTGGTGGACCTGAGCTACTACAAGGGACGGTTGTACGTGTATTTCGGCGTGACGCCGGCATGGGTGTTGTACTGGCCGTTCGTGGCCATGACGGGGCGGTATCTGTGCGACCGGCAGGCGACGACGATCCTCGGCAGCCTGGGGTTTCTGGCGAGCGTGGCGGTGTTGTGCTCAATGTGGCGGCGCTACTTTGCGGAAGTGAGCGGCACGGTGGCGGGTGCGTGCGCGCTGGCACTGGGGCTGGCGACCGCGGTTCCGTCGCTGTTGCCACGGTCGGAGATTCACGAGGTGGCGATTCTGTGCGCGTACATGCTGACGATGCTGGCGCTGGGGGCGATCTGGCGCGCGCTGAACGAGGGGGATCCACGAAAGCGCCGGGCCTGGCTGGCGGCGGCAAGTGTGGCGTACGGACTGGCGGTGGGGGCGCGGCCGACGTTGGTGTTCGGCGGTGTGATCGTGCTGGTGCCGGTGGCGCAAGGGTGGCGCGAACGGCGGCCGGTGATCGGTGCGCTGGCGGCGGCGTTGGGGCCGATGGCAGCCATCGGGGTCGGATTGATGGTGTACAACTTCCTGCGGTTCGACAATCCGCTGGAGTTTGGACAACAGTACCAGTGGCCCGGGCATCCGCTGTGGCACGGGCAGGCGTTCAGTCTCCGGTATTTGTGGTTCAACCTTCGGGTGTACTTTGGGGAGCGGGTGAGTTGGAGCGGGGCGTTCCCGTACTTGCATCGGGCACCGGTGCCGGTGCGGCCGGAGGGCTATTTCGATATTCAGGAATCGTTCGGGGTGCTGCTGAACGTGCCGCTGGTCTGGCTGGGATTGGCGGCGCCGCTGGCGTGGCGGGGTCGGACGGACCCGGCGAGGTCCGTGCTGCGATGGTTCGTGGTGGCGGTGGCCCTGCAATCAGGACTCTGCGCGCTGACGCTGGGGTTGTACTGCACGTCGGCGGCGCGTTATGAGGCGGATTTTCTGCCGGCGCTGGTGCTGTTGGCGATCGTTGGGGTCATGGGATTGGAGCGGGCGGTGGCGCCGGTCGCGGACTCAGCGCAAACCGGCAAGAGGGTGCGGCGGTGGATGGTGCGTGGCGGGTGGGTGTCGCTGCTCGTGTTCTCGGTGGTGTTCAATCTGCTCATGACGGCGGAGAAATGGGCGCATGCGGCGTCGGCCCTGGGCGCCATGCTGGTGGAGCAGGGACACGTGCCGGATGGCATTCGTGTTCTCCGAATGGGGGTTCGGATCAAGCCGGACTACGCTGAAGGACAGGCGAAATTGGGCAAAGCCCTGGGTCGGGCCGGCCAGGATAAGGAAGCCATCGCAGCCATCGAACGGGCGCTACAACTCAATCCCGCTTACGCCGAGGGACACTATGACCTGGGATGCGTTCTCCTGCAGGACGGCCGGACCGCCGACGCAATTCAGCACCTGAAGGAATCCGTGCGCCTTGGCCCGAGCTTTCTGGCCTACGACGCGTTGGGAGACGCCTTGTACCAGACAGGCGGTGTTGCGGAGGCGACCCTCCAATGGCGACGTTCCGTGTGGTTGAATCCGGACTACTTCCAGGCCCATGAGCATTTGGGTCGGGCGTTGATGCGACTCGGCCGATTACCCGAGGCGATCGCCCAATACAAGGAAGCGTTGCGGATCGATCCGGATGTCGTTGAAGCGCGCCTTGACCTTGGGATCGCGTTGTCGGGCATCGGCAGCAACGAGGAGGCGCTGGTCCATCTGAAGCGGGCGCGGCGGTTGCGGCCCGATTTGCCCGAGGTGCCCTGCGCACTGGGCGTGGCCCTGGCCGGGGCCGGCCGGGTGACCGAGGCGGTCGCGCAGTTCCGCGAGGCGTTGCGAATCAAACCCGACTACCCGGAAGCGCATTTCAATTTGGGGCAGGCGCTGGAGAAGCTGGGCCGGGTGCCCGAGGCCGTCGAGCAGTACGAACAAGCTCTGCGGATCAACCCCGGTTTTGTCCAAGCTCGCGATGCCCTGTCACGACTGCGCCCGGTTCGGTGACTGATTGACTTCGAACGCGACAGGTCGAGTCAGCCGCGTACCCCTACATCGGTGTTTTGACGCCGAGGGCGCGGAGGGCGCACCAGCCGCGGGCGCCTTCGAAGACCATGAACGAGCCGACCAGATCCAGGAAGATCCCGACGACCAGCAGCATCGTTGATTTATCCAGCACGCCGGTGATGATCAGGGCCAGGCCGCAGAGGTTGACCACGGCGCCACTGATGAGCCGGGCTTTGCGTCCGCGCGGGTCGATGTTACAGGCCAGTTTCATTTGGTCGGACGGCTGGCCCAGTTGCCGGCGAACACCGCGGCCAGCGCCAGCAGGATCACCACCACCCACCGCAGCACCGGCGTCGGCGGACCGATTCGCAGCCAGCTCGGCCAGATCGCCCAGAGCAGCGCCGCCGCGCCGAGAAACACAACGCTGACCCAGCCCAGCAGGGCAAACGTCTGACGCTCTTCGCGGAGCGCGGTGCGCAATTGACCAATCGTCTCCTTGTCGAGCTTCAGTTTCTGGCTGGCGGCTTCCTCGAGGACCTGTTCGTCCGCCACCGTGCTGACGAAGTCTTTCAACAGCGCGCGGGCCTTGTCCGCCTGGTCTTCGAGCACGAAAATGCCGTTGGTCTTTTCCGCTCCGCTCAGCGTTTCCATCGCGTCCAGCGGCGGCACGGCTGGCGGCGCCTGCAGAGTGGCCTCGACGCCGTTGTCACGCAGATAGCCAACGATGATGTTGCCTTCCCATTCGTCGTGGGCATGGTGCACCTGCACCAGATCTTCAGATTGTTCGCGTTTGCTCATGGCGCAATCTACTCCCGGTTTCGGCACCTTTCCAACGGAGTTTTCCCGACTGGTTCACCGCGAATCATACCTGGGACAATTCATCACGGACCCGTTGCACGAGATCGTCGAGATAAAACGGTTTCTGGATGCAGCCGCGCACGCCGGCGTCGAACATGGCGCGCGCCACCCGATCGTCACAGCCCGTCAGCAACAGCACACGCGCATCCGGATTGATATGCAGGATGCACTCCAGCACCAGATCGCCGGTCATTTCCGGCATCAGATAGTCGAGGAGGACCACCCCGATCTCGCGCCAGCGTCGTTCATACGTCTCCAGCCCGTCCCTGGCCCCGGCCGCCGTGAGCACGGGCAACCCTTCGCCCTCCAGGGTTTGCCGGATGACGTCGAGAATCTCGGGCTCATCGTCAATGGCCAGCGTGTATACCGGGGAACTGACGAAGTTGTCATTCATGGCTCGGTCATTGCCAATTCGACCACCGGCCATGTACCATAGCCGCATTCGGTCGGGAAAGGAAATCAATTTCAACATGGCCAATCGCTTTTCAAGCAAGGTCGTCATCGTCACCGGCGCGTCCAGCGGCATCGGCCGGGAAACCGCCGTGGCGTTTGCCGGCGAAGGCGCGCGCGTCGCCCTCGCAGCCCGAAACGAGACCCGATTGCAGGAGGTCGCCAACGCCCGTCCCGAGTGGCGCGACCGCTTCCTTGTTGTGCCAGCGGATGTCACGAAAGACGAGGACGCGCAACGTCTTGTGGCGGCCACCGTGGCGAGGTTCGGCCGGGTGGATATTCTCGTGAACAACGCCGGCGTCGGCATGCGCGCCACGCTCGCCGATTCCCCACTCACTGATGTGCGGTCGCTCATGGACGTGAATCTCTACGGGCCGATCCGCTGCATTCAGGCGGTGCTGCCGCAGATGCGCCGGCAGCACGCCGGGCAGATCGTCAATGTCGGCAGCGTGCTCAGCGCGGTGGTCGCGCCGTACAACGCGGCGTACTGCGCCACCAAGTTCGCGCTGCTGGCCGTGAGCGATACGCTGCGAATCGAACTCCACGGGACCGGGATCGAGGTCATCTCCGTGCTACCAGCGTACACCGACACGGCGTTTTTCGATAGCATGTACCAGCACGGCGACGGTCCGGTGCACCAGAGTCCGTTCGTGGGACAGCATCCTTCGAAAGTCGCGCGGGCCATTCTCCGCGGCTGCGCCCGGCATAAACGCCAGGTGGTGCTCACGATTTCCGCGCGCCTGGCCGTCTGGTTGCGGCGGCTCAGCCCATCGCTGGTGGATTTCGCCACGCGGCTGTCGGTTCAGAGCGTGGAAAAGGCCGATTCGAAAACGCGGTAGCTCGCGTCGTCATACAGGCAGAACAGGATGCGCTCCAATCCGGTGTTGCCCTCTAGGTGGCGTTTCGCTTCCTCGAGCATCAATGGCGCGGCGCGGTCGATGGGAAATCCGTAAATGCCCGTGCTAATGGCGGGAAACGCGACCGACTTCAGTTTCTTCTCGTCGGCCAGCGTCAGACTGCTCTTCACGGCCTGGCGCAGTAGCCGGTCCGCCTCGGCCGGCTCGTGCCGGCTCCAGACCGGGCCGACGGTGTGAATGACAAACTTTGCCGGAAGCTTCCCGCCACCCGTCGCAACCGCGTCGCCGGTCTTCAGCAGCCCGTGACGGGCTATCAGCGCCGTCGATTCGGCCTGGATGGACAATCCGCCTTTCCGAACGATCGCCAGAGCCACGCCGCCTCCATGCGCCAGGTATTGATTCGCCGCGTTCACAATCGCATCCACGGCCAAGGCGGTGATGTCGCCTTGCACGATTTCCAAGGTCGCGCTGCCAATCGTCTTTTTCATCGCAGAAAGCCTCAGGCTCAGGATACCCGAGCGACGCGGTTTTTTACACAGGTTTTACTTTGCCACCTTCACAAGGCGGACTACACTGCACGTCGAAAGGAGAACGAGCGTGAAAGCAATTCTCATTGGCCCTTTGCTCGCGGGTTTATGTGTTGTTTCCGTCACGGCGCAGCAGCCGCTCGGCTACGACGATCGTCCCAAGATTAACGTCAACGGCGAGGCCGTGGTGAACGTCGTGCCGGACAAAATCCTGATCAACTTCGGCATCGAAACCTCTGATGCCGATATCACCATTGCCAAGAAGAAAAACAATGAGATTTTGAAGCGGGCCGTCGCGTCGATCCAGGACTGTGGTGTGGCGGAGAAGGACATTCAAACAGACTATTTATCCATTGAGCCACGATACGAAAGCGATTGGAAACAGAAGGGTTTCATCGGTTATTTTGTTCGCAATACATTTGTCGTGACCCTGACCAAACCGGAAAAAGTCGAGGAACTCGTCACGCGGGCGCTCGGAGCGGGTGTCAATTACGTTCACGGGATTGACTTTCAAACCACGGAGTTCAAGAAATACCGCGAGCAGGCTCGTGAACTCGCCCTGAACGCGGCGAAGGAAAAGGCGGAAAAAATGGCGGCGGTTCTTGGACAATCCATTGGTGCCCCTCTGCAAATCAACGATAACGGTTCCCCGTGGTGGTATTATTCCAGTTGGTCCGGCTGGGGTTATAGCCGTTCGCAAGGGATGTCCCAGAATGCGGTTCAGGATGTCGGCGGGAGTGCCGCGGAGATCTCCGGCGGCGTTGCCCTCGGCAAAATATCGATCCGCGCCAATGTCAGCGTGACGTTCCAGCTCAAGAGCACGCAATGAACGAAATGCCCCAGCGAACGGCGCCGACGGTTGTGGTTGAGCTTTGGTAACAGGCCGATGAGAATACTGATTGTCGAAGACGATCCCCTGCTGCGGGATGGGTTGGTCGATTTGCTCACTGGCGCGGGCCACACGGTCGACGCGGTGGCCGATGGCGTGACCGCGACGAAGCGCGGTATGGATCCCGAGCTCGATCTCGTCGTGCTCGATGTGATGCTGCCAAAACTTGACGGCATCGAGGTCTGCCATCGGCTTCGCAAATCGCGGCCCGAGCTGCCGATCCTGATGTTGACCGCCAAGGGCTCCGAGGAAGACAAAGTGCGGGGGCTGAAAGTCGGCGCGGATGATTACGTCACGAAACCGTTCGGCACGCGGGAACTGCTCGCGCGGATTACCGCCCTGGCCCGCCGCGCCAAATCCGCGCCGGCCGAGCCGGAGATCATCGAGCTGGACGGCTGCCGGTTTGACCTGGGTCATTGCGAGGCGCGCCGCGGCCACAAGGTCATCCCGTTGACGGCCCGCGAAGTCGGCATCGTGCGCTGGCTGTATCGGCATCGGGCGCGGGCGGTATCGCGCAGCGAACTGCTCGAACAAATCTGGGGCGCGAACGCGGACATGGAGACCCGCACGGTGGACGTGACCATTGCCCACCTGCGCCAGAAGATCGAGCGCGATCACACGGACCCGGCGATCGTCGTTTCCGTGAAGGGGGTCGGCTACGGGTGGGGCCGGCGATGAAGTTCTGGCGCAGTCGCACGACGCTGGCGCTGGTGTTGACAAGCGCGGCGCTGATCGTTCCCTGCGGCGCATGGTATATCGTCGGCTCCCGTGAAGTTCGGCGCGCCGTCGATGAGAATGAAGCGCCGTTGCGCGAGTCGGCCAACAAAACGGCCCGGGAACTGGCCGAGCGCCTGCAGACACGCCTCCAGACGCTGTTGGAATCCGAGTCCAACCGCCCGTTCTATCAGTATCAGGCTCTCTACCACGACCCGCGCGGCGCGTCCGAGGGCCCGTCCGTCACACCGTCGCCGTTGGCGCAGGGGCCAACTGACCCGTTGATCCGCGCCTACTTCCAGGTCGATCCGTCGGGCCGGGTGACGCTGCCGACGCTGCCCGAGGCGGGTCTGGAAGGCGAAGATGTCAGCATGATCGCGACACAGCGGCTTCTCCAAAGCGAGTTGCAGGGGGCGGCGCATGATTCGGCTTGCGTGGCATTTCTCCAGACAGGAACGTGGCCGCAACCATCGCCAGGTCAATCCCCGTCCGTATTGCGCGGATCCACGTCGCCGTCGCTTTCGCTGAAGTCGACCCCGCCGCCGTCCTGGCCACGGCAGCACTTTGAAACCATGGAGTTGGATGCCTGGATCCAGAATGCGCAGGCGGCGCGGATTTACTCGGTCATCAAGTCCGGCGACAACTCGGCGTTTGCCAGTGAGGAACTGCGCCGGAAGGAGGGACAACAACGGGTCACGATCGGCGTGGGCGAATTCCTGTGGTGCTCGCTGCCGATTTCCAACGCCGTCCACCTCGCGGCCTTGCGGAATGTCACCACGCCCGCCGGCGTACTGGTGCAGGGGTTTGTCATCTCCAACGACGGCGTGGCGGACACCATCAAGAACCCCGCGTCGCCCGCGCGGTTCACGCCCGGCGCCCGGGCCGGTTCGTATGTGGCCGCCGCCCGCCTCGACATCACCGGCTGGTACATCGTCGTCAGCGCCGCCAAGGAATTCGCCGCCGCGGATGCGCAGGCCCGCGACAACTGGATCCGTTTCTTCCAGCGTTTTTGGGCCGGGGTGGGCGCGGCCAGCATCGCCGGGTTGTGCGTGGTGGCGCTGGTCTGGAACACCGAGCGGCTGGCCCGCCAGCGCTCGCAATTCGCCGCGTCCGCCGCCCACGAGCTGCGGACGCCGCTGACCGGTCTGCGCATGTACAGCGAGATGCTCGCCGACGGATCGGGCGACCCGCGGCGCGCGCGGGACTACGCGAACCGTCTGGCGGAAGAAGCCACGCGTCTGGGTCGCGTCGTGTCCAACGTCCTGGAGTTTACCCGGCTCGAACGCGGCGCGCTCCAGGTTCGCCCCGAGCGTGGCGACCTGGCGGCGGCGGTGCGCGAGTGCGTGGACCACCAGCGGCCCGCGCTCGAAGCGGCCGGGGCGCGCGTCGAAGTTTCCATCCCGGACCAGTTTCCAGAAGTCCGCTTCGACAAGGACGCCCTGGCCCAAATCATCCTGAACCTGGTCGATAACGCCGAGAAATACACGCGGTCGGCCCGTGACCGGGAGATCGACGTTGCGCTTGCCGCGAACGGCGACTCGGTGACGCTGTCCGTGCGCGACTACGGACCGGGCGTCCCCGCGGACGTGCGGGCCAAGATTTTCCGTCCGTTCGCGCGGGGCCACCACGAAGACGCGCCGGCGGGGCTGGGTTTGGGGTTGGCGCTGGTGAAGGCCCTGGCGCAGGCGCATGGCGGACGGGTTGGTTGCGCCAACGCGCCCGGCGGCGGCGCGCTGTTCACGGTCGTCCTCCCGCGATAGCCTCGCGGATTTTTACACACCTTTTTGCGTGCAAAATCTCCGCGCGGTGTTAGGTTGCCGCCGGTGACGAGATATCTCCGCGACACCGGAGGAACGCCGTGAAACCGTTTACGCTCGGGATAATAGCTGGCTCGATGATTGCCGTGGCGGCCGTGCTTTTGCCCACGGGAAGCGCTCGCGTGGAGGGGTTGGTGGTTCACGAATGGGGCACGTTCACCTGTCTGCAGGATGAGGACGGGCGCGCGATCGGCGGCATCAACACCGACGACGAACCGGTGCCGCGTTTCGTGCACAATCTGGCCGCCACATTGTTGATCCCGCCCCCGGACACGCCCAAAGGCGTGGGGCGCTGTCATCCCGACGTGACGATGCGGCTGGAAACGCCGGTCCTGTACTTTCATCTCCCCGAATTCCAGACCGAGCCGCTGACGGTGTCCGTGGACGTCGAATTTCACGGTGGTTGGTTGACTCAATTCTATCCCGTCGCCGATGCCGTCGCGCCCGGGGTCGAACCCGAGGGCCGGTTTGGCCATTTGCGAAGCGACACGGTCGGCCGGCTGGCGTGGCCCGCGCTCGCGGTTGGTACGAACGCGAAGGGGCCGGACACGACCGAGCGCGTGTGGACCTCGCCGCGAGCGGTACAGGCGGCATCCGTGACGACGGCCGACAACGAAAGCGAGAAGTTTCTCTTCTACCGCGGCGTGGGTCACATCAATGCGCCGTTGCGGGTCGTACGCGACCCGATCCACGATCAATTGTCACTCTACAGCCAGTCGGCTTCGACGTTTCCGAGTGAATCTCCTCTTGTGGTCCGCAATCTGTGGTTGACGGAAATACATCCCGACGGTTCATCGGCGTTCCGGCGGTTGGCGCCGGTCACACTCACGGGAAACAGCGACGAACTTCTGGCGACGACGTCCGCATCGTTTCCCGCCGACGAGTTCTCGCCGCAGAACGCGGCGCGGTTTCGCGCGGAGATGCACCAGGCTCTGGTCGGTGAGGGCTTGTTGGACGACGAGGCCGACGCGCTGCTCAACACGTGGGAGCTGTCGTACTTCAAGAGCGCGGGGGCGCGGCTGTTTTTCATTGTGCCGAGGGCGTGGACCGACCGCTATTTGCCGTTGCGCGTGTCCGTGCCTGCCAGAACGGAGCGGGTCATGATGGGTCGAGTCGAACTCATCACACCGGCACAACGTCGGCTCCTGGCGAAGATCGCGACCGACCCTGCGCCGGATCTGCAGTCGGCCGGTGGCGCGGCTCCACAGGTCTATCAGGAGTACCTCGACCTTGGACGATTCCGGAACGCCCTGATCCTGGATGAAGAGTCACGGCGACCAACCGCCGCGCTCCACGATTTCATCGACAAGAATGCGCTTGGCGGTTACGACGTTTCCTCGCGGTAGTACACGTGAGAGCAGATTCCCCGGTGCGCATTTCGAGCGCAATGCGGGCTTTTTTTGTCGTTGGATATGTGGTAATATCGGCGATTGTGAAAATGAGAGGAGACCGTCAGCGGTCAGGGGTCAGGGACCGAGGGTCAGGATTCGGGGTAAGTTTTCGGACGGGATGGGTTGTGCCAGGGCCGCATAAGTGCTTTTTTACGAAACGAACCCAGAATTTTGAGGGATTATAAATTCACAACAAGTTTATAATGAGATACTTACCGATTTGGTGTGTCGGAAAACTCTACAAAAAACGAACCCAGAACGAACCCAGTTTCGTGCAGAACGAACCCAGTTTTGGGCAAAACGAACCCAAGAAATCGCCCTTTTTGCCTCGTTTTGTCCCCTTTTGCATATGATTGAGGCGAAACCGAGCGGGGCTTCTGCCATACTGCGGCGAATGATTTCCCGATTACAGCGGTCCTGGATATGCGCGCTGGTCGCGGTCGCCGCGATCACTCCACCAACCATTTCTCGCGTTTGCGCCGCGACCGACCCGATCGAGCCCATCGATCCCGTGCATCGGCAAATCGACGAGGCCGTCGCGCGGGTCAAGCCGTCGCTGGTGCGGATCAAAGTGGTCGCGACGCAGTATTACCAGGGCCGCGAAGTGAAATTCGAGGCGAGCGGGAGCGGCGTGGTTATCAGCAAGGACGGCTACGTGGTCACGAACCACCATGTCGCCGGACACGCCACGCGGATCGTAGTGATTCTGCCAAGCAACGAAGAAATCCCCGCCGACCTCATCGGAACCGACGCGCTGGCGGACATCTCGGTGCTGAAACTGAAGCCCGACGGCAAACGGGATTTTCCCGCCGTCGAGTTTGGGGATTCGGATGCGATGCGCGTGGGGGACACGGTGTTGGCGATGGGCAGCCCGCTGGCCATGTCCCAATCCGTCACGCTCGGAATCATCAGCAACATGAAGATGGTCATGCCCGAGGCGTTTACGTCATCGCGATTCACGCTCGATGGGGAAGATGTCGGCTCGCTGGTGCGTTGGATCGGCCACGACGCGGATATTTATCCCGGCAACTCGGGCGGGCCGCTGGTCAATCTCAAGGGCCAGGTCATCGGCATCAACGAGATCAGTTTCGGTCTCAGCGGCGCGATCCCGGGCAATCTGGCCCAGCGCGTCGCGCGGCAGATCATTGAGAAGGGCAAGGTCAGCCGGAGCTGGCTCGGCGTGGAGATCCAGCCGTTGCTGAAGGAGGATACGGAAAACCGGGGCGTGCTGATTTCCAACGTGCTGGATGATTCGCCGGCGGGCAAGGCGGGCGTTCATTCCGGTGACATCATGGTGAAGATCGCCGGGCACGACGTGCTGGTGCGATACGCCGAGGAGATTCCGCTGCTGAACCAGATGGTCGCCGATTTGCCCGTGGGCAAGGAGATCGAAGTGGTAGTGGAACGCGACGGCCAGGAGAAGACGCTCAAGCTGGTCACCGCCGAGCGCGAGCAGATCCAGCGCGATCAGTTTGAATTGAGGCGATGGGGCATCACGGCGCGGGACATTTCGGCGTTGGCCGCTCGCGAACTAAAGTTGAAGAGCCTCGACGGCGTGATTGTGACGTCGATCCGGCCTGGCGGCCCGTGCGACGACGCCAAGCCGCCGGTGGAATCCGGCGACGTGCTCACCGAGATCAACGGCACACCCGTCCGCAACGTCGCGGAGATGCAGGAGCTGACCGACAAGATCACCGCGGGCAAATCGAAGCCCGTGCCGACGACGCTCGGGTTCCGGCGGCGGACCGAGCAGTTGCTGACGGTGGTACGGGTGGGCATCAAGGAGCTGGAGGATCCCGGGCTCGAAGCGCAGAAGGCCTGGCTGCCCGTGGCCACGCAGGCCATCCCGCGCGATCTGGCCCGGCAGCTTGGCTATCCCGGGCTGACGGGCGTTCGCATCACGCAGGTGTACCCCGACAGCACCGCCGAGAAGGCGGGCTTGAAGGTTGGCGACCTGATCCTGGCGCTGGATGGCAACACCATCGAAGCCTCGCAGCCGGGCGACGAGGAGATTCTTGATACGATGGTGCGCGAATACAAGATCGGCACCACCGCCACGCTGACGGTTCGCCGCGGCACGGACAAGCTCAGCATCCCGGTCGAACTGGTTCGCTCGCCGAAACTCGAACGCGAGATGAAGAAATACCGCGACGACGACTTCGAGTTCACGGCGCGGGACACGACGTTCCTCGACAAGGTGCAGGAACAATGGTCGCAGGAGCAGCCCGGCGTGCTCGTCACCGAGGTGAAGGAGGGGGGGTGGGCGGCGCTCGGCCGGCTTGGCATCGGCGATCTGATCACCGCAGTCGATGGCAATCCGGTGACGGACGTCGCGTCACTCAAACAAATCATGAAACACGTCGCCGCGGAAAAACGGAAGATGATCGTCCTGCGGGTCATCCGCGGGATTCACACGGTCTTCCTCGAATTGGAATCCAACTGGAACAAAGCCCCGCAGGTTGTGAAAGGAAACCTCTAATCATGCCAAGACATCCCTCACTGAGTGTGCCGCTTACCATGGTGGCGGTCGCTGCCGTGGCGGCGTTGACCGCCTCCCGCGCCGAAGATCTTGCCAAAGCCGGGCGTGACGTCCTCGGCAAGAACCAGGGCGCGGTGGTGACCGTGAAACTGGCGATCAAACAAAGCGTGTCGATGGGGGGCCGCGAAAACAAGTCTGAGAGCAAGACCGAGACCACGGGGACGGTCATTGATCCGTCGGGGTTGACCGTCGTCTCGCTGGCGGTGACCGACCCCAGCAGCACGATCAAGGACACCTACGCCCGCATGGTTGCGGCGCGGGGCGGCGATGTGTCGCAGCTCAAGGTCGACAGCGAACTGAACGACGTGAAGATCGTCACCGCCGACGGCACGGAGATTCCCGCGGACGTTGTGCTGCGCGACAAGGATCTGGATCTGGCCTATCTGCGTCCGTCCGACAAGCCGGCCAAGCCGCTGGCGTACATCGATCTGGGCAAGGACGCCAAGGCGCAGGTTCTCGACGAAGTCATCGTGATCAACCGGCTGAGTCAGGCGGCGGATCGCGCGACGGCTGTGTCGATCGGGCGCATTGAGGGCATCATCGAGAAGCCGCGCACGTTTTATCTGCTGGGCCAATCCATGTGGGGGTATTCACTGGGCGCGCCCGTGTTTTCGACGGAGGGCAAACTCATCGGCATCGTCCTGCTGCGCAACTCCAGAACGCAAACGGATCAGGACAGCGGTTTTGTCTTTAGCAACCTCAACCAATACGGCATGATGCCCGTGATTCTCCCGGCGTCCGACATCGTCGATGGCGCGAAACAGGCCCTGGAAGCCAAGGCGCCCGCCGCGGAAGAGAAACCGGCGGCGGAGGAAAAGCCGGCCGCCAGCGGAAAGACCAGCCCCGCAAAAGCTCCCTAGCTACGGCCTGATTTCGGAGAGATCGATCCTGGCGCGGTCGGACTGGCCGAGGCCGGCTTTGGCGGCCGTGGCGATATAGGTCGCCTGCGGCGCGGCCAGCGTGACCTTGGCGTCGCGTCGTCGCGCATCGATCGCCTCCAGGCACAGCGCATCGATGGCCACCGGGTCGGTGCTCAAATACAGCGCGCCGGCATTCCACGAGTACTGCGGCTTGAATTGCGGCCCGCCCGCGTAGCCGGCGATGAGCCCGTCCATGATATTCAACGTCAGCTTGTCGCGCACCGCGGCCATGGCGCAGATTTCCGCAATCATCGGGTCACCCCGCTGGCCGAACATTTCGAACCGGCGCGTGTTGTCCACCATCCCCAGCGACAGATTGTACAGGCAGCCGGCCAAACCGCACGCGTCGTGGTCCTGTAGCACGGGCACATTGATCAGCTTCGTGATCGTCCCCGTCACGAGTTTTGGCAGGTGGGAGCGCTTGCTCAACATTTCATCATCCCTGCCGAACAGCAAATCCCCCCAGATCAGCTTTCCCGCGAGGTTGTTCTGGAAATAACTCTTCGGGTCCCAGCCGGTCCCGTCGATGATGCTGACGACCCGGTATCCGTTGGTCCCGCTCGTCGGACGATAACCGGCCAGTTGCATCTGGATCGGGTCGCGGTCAAACACGTAGATGTTCGGGCCCGACACACCCGCGGCGCGCAACCCGCGCGCAATCGCGTCCACCACCGCGCGGCGCGTCGATTGAAGCGGACCGCACTGCGTGCTGATCTTGATGCCGACCACGTCGTTGGATGAGACGAAATGCCGCCATGCCGCCGCCTCGTCGCTTTCACCCGTGAGCGATTTGAGGCCGGCGACGACCAGCGCTTGTGCTTTCGCGGAATCCACGCTGAAATTGCTGACGGCGCTTGCGTCGCGCACCAGCACCACCCGGCTTTTCACCACGGGCGCGGCGGGAGAATTCGTGTCCTGGGCGAGCAGCCCCTGGCACAACAAGCAGGCGGACACAACCATCACGAGGTTGCGAAGAGTAAGTCCGCGCCGCATAGGCAAAAGTTGCCCGCGCTCAGAATTTCATCGACAACAGGAATTCCGCGTTGGAGCGGGTCTTCTTGAGTTTCTCGACGATCAGTTCCATCGCCTCGACAGGCGGCACGCCCGCCAGCGCCTTGCGCAGGATGTAGATGCGGTCGAGTTCGTCGGGGTGATACAGCAACTCTTCCTTGCGTGTGCCGCTACGCTCGATGTTGATCGCCGGGAAAATGCGTTTCTCGACCAGATGACGGTCGAGGCACAATTCCATGTTACCCGTCCCCTTGAACTCTTCAAAGATGACTTCGTCCATTCGCGAGCCGGTTTCCACCAACGCCGTGGCGATGATCGTCAGCGAGCCGCCTTCCTCGACGTTGCGCGCCGCGCCGAAGAATCGTTTCGGCTTGTGCAACGCATTGGCATCGACACCGCCCGAGAGGATCTTCCCGGAGTGCGGCTGCAAGGTGTTGTACGCCCGCGCCAGACGCGTGATCGAGTCGAGCAGGATCACCACGTCCTTCTTGTGTTCGACGAGGCGCTTGGCTTTTTCCAGCACCATCTCCGCCACCTGCGCATGGCGCTCCGGCGCTTCGTCAAACGTCGAGCTGATGACCTCGGCGCTGACGGTGCGCTTGAAATCGGTCACTTCCTCGGGGCGCTCGTCGATCAGCAGGACGATGAGAATCGCCTCGGGAGAATTGACCAGAATCGCGTTGGCAATCTTCTGCAGCAGGATGGTCTTGCCCGTGCGCGGCGGCGCGACGATCAGCCCGCGCTGGCCTTTGCCGATCGGCGTGAACAAATCCATCACGCGGCTGTTGATCTCTTCCGGCTTGGTTTCGAGAATGAACCGGCTCGTGGGGAAGTAAGGCGTGAGATTGTCGAACATGATCTTCTCTTTCGCCTTCTCGGGATTGTCCCGATTCACTCCCTCAACCTTCAACAGCGCGAAGAACCGTTCCTTGTCCTTCGGCGGACGCACCTGCCCGGCCACCAGGTCGCCCGTCTGCAACTCAAACCGCCGAATCTGGGATGGCGACACGTAGATATCCTCGGGACAGGGGAGATAATTGTACGCCGGGGACCGCAGGAACCCGAATCCATCCGGCAGGATCTCCAGCACGCCCTCGCCAAACATCTGGCCGTTGCGCTCGGCGTTTTTCTTGAGGATTTCAAAAATGATCTCGTGCTTCTTGAGCACGGCCACGGCCTCCACGCCGCCGTCGCGCGCCATTTTTTGCAGGCGCGGCATCGACATTGCCTGGAGATCCGCGAGATTCAGCGTCTCCCCGGGCGGCAACTGGTTGCGGGGCGCCGGCGACTCTTCCTTTTCCGCCGTGGCCACAGCCACACCACCGTTCTTCTCGGTCTCCTCCGGTTTCGGTTCCGTCTCGGCCGGGGCGCTCAACTCCTGCGGCTTCGGCTCATCCTGCTTGGTTGTCCCGGTCTTGTCGGGGCTAGTTTTTGCTCGGGGCATGGTAGGTCTCCTTGATGGTTGCCCAAATGGTCTCGGCCTGCCGGTGTAACACCGCCGGCAGGCCATCGTTCCAGATCACAAAATCCGCGCGCTCCATTTTCGTTGCTAGTGGCCACTGCGCGCCGATGCGCGCGCGCGCCTGCGCTTCGCTCAATCCTTTGCAGCCCAGCCGTGCCAGCTGCGTCGTCTCGCTGCATCCCACCACGACCACGCAGTCAAACTCCGATTCCACCGCGACCTCATACAACAGCGGGATCGCCACCACGACGATCTCCGTCAAGCCTTCGTGCTGTAACCGTCCAACGTCCTCGTTCCACATCCGTCTGACTGCTGGATGAATGATGCGATTCAACGCCTGCCGCTTCTCGGCATTCGCGAACACAATCTCTCCCAGTCTGCCGCGGTTTACCGTCCGATCCGCGTTCAACACCTCCCTGCCAAACGTGTGTGCAACTTTTTCCCACGTAGGCGTATCCGGTGTCAGCGCCCGATGCGCGTATTCGTCAGCATCGAACACCGCCGCCCCCCGCGACCGCCAAACGTCGAGGGTCGAGGACTTCCCCGTAGCGATACCTCCGGTGAGCCCGACTTTAAGCAGCCGTTTCATAACCCGGTTTTCCCAGTTGGATTCATGGGAGACGGTGAACCGATTGAGCGCTTGTGATTTTCAGGATTGCCTAACGACCAAGGGGCCGAACAACTCCACTGACAGGGCAAGAATACTCCGGCGAAGCCTTCGCGTCAAGCGCCCAAATCACTTTTTTGGTCGACCCTTTGGCGTGGCTGTCCGCACCTTTTGCTTTCCACCATCGCCCCGGTCCGCTAAGGTCTGCTGATCATGCGCCCCATGCAACAGGACTTGGAGGAAGTTCTCCTGACCGAGAATCAAATCCAGCGGCGCCTCGATGAATTGGCCGCGGAACTCCAGCGTGACTACGAGGGCAAGGACCTGACCGTCGTCGGCATTCTCACGGGCAGCATGTTCTTTATCGCCGATCTCGTGCGGCGCCTGCCGATGCAGCTTCGGCTCGATTACATCGGCGTCTCCAGCTACCATGGTGAAACACGCTCCTCGGGCGAATTGATTCTCACCAAGGCACTGAAACTCGATCTCCACGGCCGCGACGTGCTCGTCGTCGACGATATTCTGGATACCGGCCTGACCCTCGTCAAAATCCGCGAGATGCTGACGCGGTTTCAACCCCGGAGCCTGAAGTTTTGCACGCTGCTGGAAAAGGACATCCCGCACCGCGAGAACTTCCAAGCCGACTACGTCGCGTTTCACATCCCCAATAGGTTCGTGGTCGGCTACGGACTGGATTATCGCGAACGCTATCGCAACCTGCCGTACGTCGGGGTGCTCCGGCCGGAAGCCATTGCCGCAACGAAGTGAAGATCACCGTCCAGCTTTTCAGTTTCCTCCGCCAACTCACGGGCCAAACCGAACTGCTGCTCGATTTGTCCGACAACGCCACAGTCGCCGACGTGCTCACCCTGCTCTACGCAAAATTCCCCCGACTCAAGGAAGCGGACGAATCCATCTTGATTGCCATCGGCGTCGAGTTCGCCCCCCGCACGACCAGGTTGCGCGACGGCGACGTGCTTGCGCTCATGCCGCCGTTGCAGGGTGGGACCGGGCCGTCATGCGATGATGAATTACTTCTCACAGACAAACCGATCAGTCTGGCCGAGGCCGAACTCGGCACATTCAGTGGCGATGTCGGTGGCGTCGTCGTGTTTTGGGGGGTTGTCCGCGATTTGGAGAATGGACAAGACATTCGCGCCCTCGACTACACCGCGTACCGCGAAATGGCCGAACATCAATTCCGCAAGCTGCTCGCCGAAGCGCGCCAGAAGTGGCCCCTGAAACGTATCCGCGTTGTTCATCGGCTCGGCGTGATCGCCGTGGGTGAACCATCGTTGCTCGTTCGCGTGGAAGCCGCTCATCGCGCCGAAGCATTCGCCGCCGCGCAGTTCATCATCGACGAACTGAAACAGAAGGTCCCGATTTGGAAGGCGACGGTTCCGTAGCCACTTATCACGCGGCGACCTGCCGCACCACGTTCTTCGCCGCGCCAGCCGCATATGCGGCAATATTGTCCGCCGTCGTATCGAGGATCCGCTCCAACGCTTCCTGACTGTTGAACGCGTTGTGCGGCGTGAAGACGACATTGGGCTTCTTCAAGATCACATGATTCTGGATCGCGGTACGCAGCTTTTCGGGATTCGTCGCGTCGCCGAGCAAGGCGCTCTCTTCGTAGATCGCCTCCTCGCCCTCGAGCACGTCCAGACCCGCGCCCGCCAGGATCCCGTCATCCAGCCCCTTCAACAACGCATCCGTATTCACCAGCCCGCCCCGGGCCGTGTTAATCAGGATGGCCCCGCGCTTGATCTGGTGGATGTTGTCCCGATTGATCAAATGATGCGTGTGACGATTGTACGGCGCGTGCAATGTGATAATGTCCGAGCGCCCGAGCAGATCGCTCAATTCCGCGTATTCAAATCCCAGCACCTCCGCCCAGAAATTGTCCCGCTTGACGTCGAAGGCGAGCACCTTCATACCGAATCCGCGCGCGATCCGGATCACGTGCAGACCGATCCGTCCCGCGCCGACGACCCCGATCGTTTTGTCCTTGAGATCGAACCCGCGCAGTCCATCCAGTGAGAAATTACCCGCGCGCACGCGCACGAACGCCTCGTGCACCTTTCTCGACAGCGCCAGGATCAACGCGAACGTATGCTCCGCCACGGTGTTCTCGCCGTAAAACGGCACGTTGCATACCGTGATCCCCCGGTGCGCCGCTTCCGCCATGTCGATGTGGTCGAACCCGGTCGATCGCGTCGCGATCATCTTCAGTTCGGGCAGTTTCGCCAGGCGTCCCGCCGTCAGCTTCGAGTAGATGAATGGCGACACAATCTCGGCGTCCACAATTTTGTCGAGATGCTTTTCGTCCAATATCTCGCGAATGCCGATGACCTCATTGGCGCCATCGATGCGCTTGCGCAAGTACGCCTCTTCCCACGGCTGAAGCTCAAGAAATACGATTTTCATTTCTTCGCGCTTTCGGACTCAAGACCAACGCTTTGACACCACTCCCGATACGCAAACGGCGAAATCTCGCTGGGCTTGATCTCGCTGCGCCCGCCCCAGAAGACGTTGGTGTACGCGACTTCAATTCCCGCCTCTTTCAAATGCCCGTCAATCGCGGACTTGTGGGCGAGGAGAAGCTGTTTGTCCGTCCCGTGGGCCACGCCCATGATGTTGACGTTGTGAAACTCGGGACCGCCTTCGCGCCAGTAGGCGTGTGTCATGATGTGATGACGGCCCACTTCGCGCCCCGCGTCGATCTCGCGGCCCGGCGGCACAGCCCAGTGAAACAGCGCGTTGTATCGAGTCACCTGTTCGCCATTTGCCACCGGCTTGACGTGCTCGAGGAACGTCGAGAAACGTCCGATGATCTTCCGCTGGTTCAGCCCGGCGGCGACCTGGAGAAACTGTTCGAGAGCGACGCCCGCTTCCTTCGCGCGCGCGACCCAGATATCCGACCCGAGTTCCTCGGGGGTGAATTCCCGTTTGAGCGCCACCAACACGCGCCATTCCAGATCATTGAGTTCGGTCACCGCCACATCCGTCACCTCGGCCAGCACGTCCGCTCGGCTGCCCGGCTCGAGCCCGCGTCGCCGCACGTGACCAACCCCAAGCGCGAACAATTTCTTCGCCGGCAACAGAATGAACCTCGTGGCGCCCGTCTGCCGACACAAGAACTCGCAGTGCGCGGTCATCAAAAAGCTTTGCGGCACCTTCAGCGTCGTCCACAGCCGATACTTCGAACCCGCTGTTGCAGTATCGGTCGTGCGGATGACCACGTGCCCGCTGAACGGATCGCGTTGGAACATGTAATCGAACGCGGCCTCCAGTTTGCCCTCGGGCACCTGCCAGGCCACCAATGCGCCCTGGGCGAGGTTCGTCGCCAACAGCGTCTGCCGCACGCGACGAATCGTCCCCGCCCGCAACATCGCCTGGATGCGCTCAATTACCACCGCCAACTCCACACCCGACTGCCGCGCGATTTCCCCGAGCGGATCGCGCTGAAAGCCCTGAAGACGGTCCTCGGAGGTTGCGAGGATCTTCGCGTTGATCGGATCCGTTGTTGAAATGGGAACGTCAGCCAGCTTCATAAATCATTCATTCGACGGACGCCCTTCGGCTCGTCACCGCGCCCAGCATGACAAATCACGGCGACGCTTGCAATGCCTTCTCGACCAGCGCCCGGCATTCAGGTGTCATCGGGATTGTCAGCGCGATCTGCTGGGCTTCTGGCGTCATCTTGCGCCACGATTTTTGCAGGATGCCAATCATCTTTTCGTCGCCGGTCTTCGCCGTTGTCTCGGCGAATTGCGTCTCCAGAAACACCAGGCACAACGCGTCCTCGATCACGCGGCCCTCCGGCACCCGCGGAAAATTCCGTTTGCGGATCAAATCCTGAATGCGCCCAATCGTCGCTTCGTCATACCCGACTTCGCGCAGAATCTCCCCGGCCTTCTGGGCGTGAAACTGTTTCAATTCCTCCCGCCATTTCAGGTAGCCTACGCGGCCTGCGGGATACGATTCGCGCGGGATCACCCACCGGCAAATATGTTGCGCCCGCGCCGCCAGCCGCAATTCCTCGGAGGCGTTCGGCGCCAGCCGTTCGACCCAACCGCTCAGCCGCTTCGCATAGGGAAGTTCGACGCCGTGTGGGTCCTGCGCGTTGGCCGCGTCGAATCGGGCAATCGCGTCTTGAAAGCGGGTCGGATTCATGGCACAAGAATACGTGTTTCGGGAGGAGAACACAATGCAATGAGCGAGTTGATCAAAGTGGCTGAAGTTGGCGATCTACAGCCGGGCGAATGCAAGACGGTGGTCGTGGGCGAGCGGGAACTGGCTTTATACAATGTCGGCGGGAAGTTTTATGCGACCGACAACGTCTGCCCGCACCGCGGCGGACCGTTGGGCGAGGGGACACTCGACGGGAACATCGTCACCTGTCCCTGGCACGGATGGCGGTTCGATGTTTCCACGGGGCAAAACCCGATGATTCCCACGGCGAAGGTCGAAGCTATCGAGTGCGTGGTTGAAGGCAACGACGTAAAGGTGAAACTCAATGGCGCTTAAATCATCCTGGGAACTTGCCCTCGAACGCACGGGCGGGAAATCGTCGACGAAGCTGACGAACGAGCAGAAAGCGACGCTGGCCGAACTCGACAAGATTTACACCGCAAAGATCGCCGAGCGCGAACTGGAATTGAAACCGAAGATCGCGGCGGCGAACAGGGCTGATAAACCCGACGACGCGCAGAAGCTGGAAGAGACTCTTCGGGCCGAGATTGCCAAGCTGCGCGCGAAACTCGAAGACGAGAAAGAGAAGGTCCGGGCGGGCCAGTGAAGCCCTCCGTCTGCGCGTTGGTCAGCGGCGGCCTCGACAGTTGTGTGATGCTGGCCTTGCTGACGCGCCAATACCGTGTCGTCCATCCCGTGTTTGTGCGACAGGGACTCACCTGGGAAGATGCCGAGCTTCGCCATCTCCGCCGATTCCTTCGCGCCGCCCATGTTCGCCATCGACCATTGACCATCCTCCATTTGCCTGCAGACGATCTCTACGGCGCGCACTGGAGCACAACGGGCCGGCGTGTCCCCGGCGCAAGAACACCCGACGAAGCCGTCTACCTCCCCGGTCGCAACCTGATGCTGCTTTCCAAGGCGGCCGTGTTCTGCGCGGTCAACGACATCAGCGCCATCGCCGTCGGCTCGCTCGGGCACAATCCATTTCCCGATGCGACGCCGAAATTCTTCCGCCATCTCGCTATCGTCGCGGGCGAGGCTTTGGGTTTTCGCCTCAAGATCATCGCGCCGTTTCGGTCGCTCACAAAGGAACAGGTCGTCCGCCGCGGTGTTCGCCTCAAATTGCCGCTCCGTCTCAGCTTCTCCTGCATTTCCCCGCGGCGTGGACTTCACTGCGGCCACTGCAACAAATGCGCCGAGCGCCGAAAGGCATTTCGCAACGCCGGCGTGGAAGATTTGACCCAATATGCAACGGCTCATTGAAGGGGTCCACAAGTTTCGCCGGGAAGAATTCGGCCGGTACCGCGAGCTGTTCGCCCGTCTTTCCCGCGAAGGGCAGAACCCGCACACGCTGTTCATCACCTGCTCGGACTCGCGTGTCCTCGCCGAGTTGGTGACCCAGAGTCAGCCCGGCGATCTTTTCGTGGTCAAGAATATCGGCAACATCGTGCCCCCCGCGGGCGTTAGCGGTAGCACCAACTCGACCGCCGCCGCCATCGAATACGCCGTCCACGTTCTGAACGTGGCCGACGTCGTCGTCTGCGGCCATACGCAATGTGGGGCGATGACCGCGCTGTTGAACGGTTTGCCCGATGCGGCGGCCATGCCTCACGCCGTTGCGTGGATCGAGCTCGCGGCACCCGTCCGCGAAATCGTCCAACGCCAGTATCAGCACCTCGATGCCGCCGCCCGCGTAACAGCCGCCGCGGAAGAGAACGTGCTGTTGGCGCTGGAGAATCTGCGCGGCCATCCTGGTATCGCCGACCGCCTGAGCGCCGGCAAACTCCGCCTCCATGGCTGGTGCTTCAAGATCAGTACCGCCGAGATGTTCGCCTACGAACCCGGCGTTGGCCAGTTCCAGCCGCTTGTGGTATGAGTTCGCAGCAACCGCCTATACGCGGCTCGTCAGCCTGGCGCCTTTGATGCCGGTTTTTCGGCTTTGGCCAATTGCCTGGCCAACATCCGCACCCTGAAGGCTCCCCGATCCAATTTGCGAGCGGCGGTAATCAATTCTGTAACGAGATCCTGCTGTTCTTTGAAGGATTTCCTGTTGGTAAGATGACAATGCGCAAAGAACGTCCAGGATATACGACGCATGACTTCGACTTGCTCGGTTAGCTCACCTGCCGCAGCTTGCGGGGAGGAGGCAAGCCACGTCGGGATGTCGCCGCATGCCGAACACATCCTCTCCAGCATCTGGCCCCGTGATTCGTGATCGGCCCACTCGAGTTCGGAAAGGGTGATGGGGCGGTCGCCGGCTGACGCAGACAGCGAGAGAAATTCCGCCAAAGCTTTCCGGTACGCGTGCGCTTCACGGAGGGCGAGCCCGGCGCGTAATCGTGCCTCCTTACTGAGCCAATAAAAGGGCGTAAATGAATCATCCCCCATCGGTTTCCATTCTCCAACCTGTTCGCTGACCATCGCGGCGCTTACCAACAGGCACGCCAGTGCATACAGTAGCGTAACCACAGCCAGCGCCCACCAGCGATGGGCACCGAAGAACATGGAGGCCGCAACCAATAACACTGCAAACCCCATGAGAAAGCGCCCCGCGCCAAACTGCTGGCGGCGACGAAGCAAAGTAGCGCACCGTTCCGAGCAGACCAACCGCCCGCCGCCCGCCGGGGCGATGCACGCTTCACAAAGGCCTTTCCCGCAATAAACACATGTGGCAATCGCATCTTGTTCCCCATGGGCAAAGCACTTCATGAGGTTGCCTTCTGCGCGAGTTGCCGATTGAGCGTGACCAACCAGAAAATGTCGTCCCTCACGGGGAGATGCGCACGGAACAGATTATTCCGCAATCGTTCTCGGCCTGATAGTGACTTCACGTCTCTTGCGTGCCGTTCGTAATAGTCCTCCCCCAACACACGACAGAATTCAAAATCGCGCGCATGACCGCCGGCCACTCCAGCCAGATCGGCGGGAGACATTTTGCCGCCGACCCTCTCTTGGGCAGCACTGTACACTTGGCGCAGCAGTTCTGTCCGGCCTTTCTGATCCGCGGCATCCAACTGTGCGAGCGTGATCGGTGCGTCTGAGAACCCGGCGTAATGAGCCAGCAGTTCCGAAAGGCATTGTCGGAACCGGTGAGCTTTCTCCAGGGCGTCCCCGGTGCGATAATACAGGGCACTCAGTCCGGCTCCTTCCCGATCTTCCCATAGCGAGCGCCGGCCAGCCTTCCAGCAGAAAAAAGCGGCAAGAGAGAGGAAGATGGACAATTGCCAGATATCCTCGGCGACGTAGTAGATCGCCGCGATCAGGAAGAGAGGGACCAGAACGTAAAGGTACCGTCCATTCAACGACCATCGGCGGGCTTCCCGACTGCGCGCGCACTCGGGCGAACAGACCTGCCGGCCCGATTCCGACACACCGGCACACTCGGTGCAGATGCCTTTGCCGCAATGCATGCACACGGCGACAGCTTCCGCGTCCCTGTGAGTGAAACATTTCATTGGCTGCAGAACCAGGCAATGCGCTGTTTCAAGATAACAGCATGAAGGCTGATGTGGCAAGAGCCATTGCTTTGGTCTTTCCGCCCGGCGCTTGCCTGTGTTATCAGTTGCGGCCATGGCTTACGATTCCTTGCGCGACTTTGTGCAGAGGTTGGATGCCGCCGGCGAATTGAAGCGCATCTCGGTCGAGGTCGATCCCATCCTGGAAATCACCGAGATCGCCGACCGCGAGATGAAGTCGCCGGGTGGCGGCAAGGCGCTGCTGTTCGAAAAATGCAAGGGCTCGCAGTTCCCGCTGCTCATCAATGCCTACGGTTCGACGAAACGCATGGCCATGGCGCTCGGCGTGAACGACGTCGAAGAGATCGCCCGCGAACTCGAAGGATTGCTCAAAGCCAAGCCGCCCACTTCATTCAAGGAAGCCCTCTCGCTGCTCGGAACGGCTTTCGAACTGCGCCACGCGAAACCAAAATCGCTGAAGTCCGGCTCGTGCAAGGAGGTTGTCCAACCGCGACCGAACCTTAACGTGCTTCCCGTTCAACAATGCTGGCCGCAGGATGCGGGACGGTTCGTCTGTCTGCCGCTCGTGATCACGCGCGATCCCGACAACGGCTCGCGTAACGTCGGCACCTACCGCATGCAGGTCATCGACGGCCTGACGACATTCATGCACTGGCAGATGCACAAGACCGGCGCGCGCCACTGGCGGCGGTACATGGAGTTGAAGCAGCGCATGCCCGTCGCCGTCGCGCTCGGCGGCGACCCCGTGTATGCGTTCGCGGCGACGGCGCCCCTGCCTGATGGCATCGACGAGATGATGTTCGCGGGATTCCTCCGCAAGAAATCGGTCGAGATGGTGAAATGCGACACCAACGACCTCGAAGTCCCAGCCGATTGCGATTTCGTGCTGGAAGGATATGTCGACCCCGAAGAGAAACTCGATCTCGAAGGTCCGTTTGGCGATCACACGGGCTACTACACGCTGCCCGAGCCGTATCCGAAGTTTCACGTGGAACGCGTCACGCATCGACGCAACGCGACCTATCCGAGCACGATCGTCGGCGTGCCGCCGATGGAGGATTTCTACATGGGCAGCGCCAGCGTGCGGATTTTCCTGCCGGTGTTCAAAACCAACTTCAACGAAATCGTCGACATGGCGCTGCCCGCCGAGGGCGTGTTCCACAACCTCGTCATTGTCTCAATCAAAAAGCAGTTCCCGTATCACGCGATGAAGGTCATGCACGGCCTGTGGGGCATGGGACAGATGATGTTCACCAAGATGATCGTCGTGGTCGACGCCGATGTGAATGTCCATGACACCAACGAAGTCCTGTTCCGTCTCACGGCGAACATTGATCCCGAGCGCGACATTATTTTCACGAAGGGCCCGGCCGACGTGCTCGACCACGCCACGCCCGTCATGGGGTTCGGCAGCAAGATTGGAATCGATGCCACCCACAAGCTGAAAGGGGAGGCGAACACCCGCCCGTGGCCGCCGATTATCAAGATGGATGAGGCGGTCAAAAAACGCGTGGACCTGATCGTGAGAGCGTTGGAGCGTAAAGCGTAGGAGCGTGGAACGAAAATGCGCGTGGCTGACTACAAGGACCTGCGGGTTTACCAGTTGGCGTTTGAGACCACCATGCAAGTGTTCGAATTGACGAAACAATTCCCCCACGAGGAACGCTATGCACTAACTGACCAGATGCGCCGCTCATCCAGGTCGGTCTGCAGCAATATCGCCGAAGCGTGGCGTAAACGTCGTTACGAGGCGGCTTTCGCCAGCAAACTGAGCGACGCGGACGCCGAAGCCGCCGAGACCGAGACTCACTTGAGCTTTGCGTTCCGTTGCGGGTATTTGAAAGCCGACCAACATGCAAAGCTCAAGGACGCCTACGACCACATTTGTCGACAGATGGCAACGATGATACGGGACGCGGCCTCTTGGTGTGGGAACGACCGGTTCATCCGCGAAGAATTCTCTGCATACTTCGCCACTTCACGCTCGGACGCTCATGACGCTTCCACGCTCTAACGATTCTTTCACCTGTCCGAATTGCGGGGCGGAGGTTCCTCCAAACGCCAAGGCTTGCCCGGAGTGTGGTGCCGACGAGAAGACGGGGTGGTCCCACGATACGATTTACGACGGCACCGACATTGAGGACCCGGACGAATTCGATTACGAGGATTGGAAACGCCGCGAAGTGGAAGGACACCGTCCTCGCCGAACCGGCAAGCAGTGGTTTTGGTGGGCGATCGCGATCATCGTGCTGGCTGCTTTGCTCTGGTTGTTTGTCGTCCGCCAGTGGTGCGCGCTTCCGTAACCAGGGGCATTGATCGATTTGAACGTGAGCGCCAAACGAACCAGCATGTTCCTGGCCATTGTATTAATTCTGGCGCTGGGACTTCGACTGTTTCATCTTTCCCAGCGTGTCCTCTGGTTTGACGAAGCCAACTCCCTGCTAATCGCTAAGGCGAGCCCGTCGCAGATCATCGACGCCGTTCGTGATGATACGCACAGCCCGTTCTACTACCTGGTCCTGCACTACTGGCAGTTTGTGACTGGGGGCGAAATGGGCGGGCGTCTTCTGTCCGTATTGGCCGGGGTTGCGACTGTGGCCGTTGCGTACTCGCTGGGCTGCGCGTTGATGGGACGCAACGCGGGCTTGCTTGCCGCAGCATTCCTCGCCGTGAATCCGCTCCATATTTGGTACTCACAAGAACTGCGGATGTACACGCTGCAAACCCTCCTTGTGAGCGTCTCTTTTCTGCTAATGCTGCTGGCACTGCGGCGTGATCGATTCGCCCTGTGGGCTGGCTACGCGGTCGTCACCGCGATGAGTTTGTACGCGCAATACGCCTCGTTCTATGCCGTGATCGCCCAGAACGCGTTCGTTGTGTTCTATCATTGGCGCGACCGGCCAAAGCTCCGCCATTGGTTCCTGTCGCAATGCGCTGTACTTCTACTCTTCGCTCCATGGCTGCCCGCTTTTGTATCGCAGGCGAAAATGGCTGCGGGCAGTTCGTGGCTCGGGCCACTCGACCCCGGTCGAGTGCTCGCGTTCTTCTCCCTTTTCAGCGGAGCTTATCTCGGAGACACGCATGGACGCGCCCTATCCGTGGCTGTCACGGTCGCAGCGCTGGTGATTCCCGCTGTGATTCTCTGGTGTCGACGCGAATCGCGTCAACCGGCTCTGCTGCTCCTGCTTTGGTTCGTTGTTCCTGTGGTTCTCTTGATCCTGCAGTCGTTGAATCAGAACCGCTTCTTGCCGCGCGTGTTGCTGTGCACGACGCCGCCATTCGCCTTGTTGCTGGGATGCGCCACGGTCCGGCCGGGCAAAGTAATTGTTCGTTCCATCGCGGCCACCGTAGGGGTTGCCCTTCTCGCGGCGAATGTCTACGCGTTGCGGAATTATTACATTCTCGACAACGCGTGGGTGAAATCTGATTTGCGGGAGGCGGCAACCACACTGGGCAGTGAAATTCAGCCAGGCGACATTGTCTTGCACCTGTCCGAGCACTCGCTCCGCCCCTTTCAGTGTTATCTTGAACCCGGTATCACGCAGGCTGTCATCGACACCCCCGTGTATCAGCCGCATTTGTTCCCCGTCACCGGCGACGGGCGCTTGCCGCAAGACACCGCGAGCTGTCATCGGATTTGGTTGGTGCTCTACAGGGACCAATTCCATCGCGACCTCGCGGATTCGACCCGCGACTGGATGAATCATCATCACCATTTCGTTCGCGCGCTCCACGATTCGACCACGATTTTTGTCGGTCTTTACGAGCGTGCAGACCCGCAACTGGCGCCGGCATCTCACTGACTCTTCCAGAAGTCTTGATTGCGGTCAGCATCACACTTAGAGTGGCACGAGCGAGACGCGAAAGTTCTGATGAAGCATTCGGATTTTGTTCACCTGCATTTGCACACGGAGTACAGCCTGCTCGACGGGGCGTGCCGCATCGCCGACGTCGTCGACAAGGCCCACGCGTGCAACATGCCGGCAGTGGCGATGACCGACCATGGCAACATGTTCGGGGCCGTCGAGTTTTACAAGACCGCGCAGGAGAAAGGACTCAAGCCCATCATCGGCTGCGAGGCGTACATCGCGCCCGGATCGCGCCTCGACAAGAAGTCCACCAATGCCCGTGATGCCGCGTATCATCTCATTCTGCTGGCCAAGGACGACCTCGGTTATAAAAACCTGGTCAAGCTGATCAGCGAAGCGCATCTCCACGGATTCTATTACAAGCCGCGCATCGACAAGGAAATCCTCGCCCGACACTCCAAAGGGCTCATTGGGTTGACCTCATGCTTGAAAGGCGAGGTGCCCAACAAGATCAAAGAGGACCAATTGGATCTGGCGAAGACCGCGCTGGACGAGTATCGCCAGATATTCGAGCCCGGCGATTTCTACGTGGAGTTGCAGAACCACGGTATCGAGGAGCAGCGCACGGTCAACCGCACCTTGATCGAGTGGGCGAATGAGTTCCAGCTCCCACTGGTCGCCACCAACGACGTGCATTACGTCGAGCGCCAGCATTGGGAGGCGCACGACTGCATGATTTGCCTGCAGACGCAATCGCTGCTCTCGGACGAGAAACGCATGCGATACGTGTCTGAGCAATTCTACCTGCGCACCCCGCAGGAAATGCACGCGCTGTTCGCCGAGGTCCCCGAAGCCCTCCGGAACACGCTGGCCGTCGCCGAGAAATGCAATTTGCTGATGGAGTTCGGCAAGCTGCGGTTTCCCGTGTACGAGCCGCCCGCCGGTTTCACGCGCGAACAGTACCTGCGCCACTTGTGCGAACAGGGCTTGCGCGACCGCTATGGCATCGACTGGAAGAATCCGAAGAACGCGCACGAGAAGCTGATCGTCGACCGCGTGGAATACGAATTGAAGATCATGGAGAAGACGGGTTTTGTCAGTTACTTCCTGATCGTCTGGGATTTCGTCCACTTCGCGCGCAGCCATAATATCCCCGTCGGCCCGGGCCGCGGCAGCGCCGCCGGCAGCGTGGTGGCGTACATCCTGAAGATCACCGACATCGATCCGCTCCGCTACAACCTGCTGTTCGAGCGGTTCCTCAATCCCGAGCGCATCTCCCCGCCCGATATCGACATGGATTTCTGCTACAACCGCCGCGGGGAAGTGATCGACTACGTGCGCAAGAAGTACGGCGACGATCACGTCGCGCAGATCATCACCTTCGGCACGCTCGGCGCGAAAATGGTCGTGCGCGACGTCGGTCGCGTGATGGGGCTGTCCTACGGCGACTGCGACCGCATCGCCAAGATGATCCCGCCGGACATCGGGATGACGCTCAAGAAAGCCCTGGAAATCAGTCCGGAGCTGAAAACGGCGTATCAAACCGAGTCAACTGTCAAACGGGTCATCGATTACGGGTTTACCCTCGAAGGTCTCTCCCGCAACGCGTCGACGCACGCCGCGGGCGTCGTCATCGGCGCGGAGCCGCTCGACAGCATTGTCCCGCTGACGACCGGCACGAACTCGAACGAAGTTGTCACGCAGTATTCGATGAATCCGCTCGGCGATCTCGGCCTGCTGAAGATGGACTTTCTGGGCCTGAAGACGCTGACCGTGATCAAGGACGCGCTGGACATGATCGAGGAAACGACGGGAACACGGCTTGATATCGATGCGATCCCGATGGGCGACAAGAAGACGTTCGAGATGCTCGCCAAGGCCAACACGATCGGCGTGTTCCAGTTGGAATCTCAGGGGATGCGCGATTTGTGCCGGCGGATCGGCGTCGATTCCATCGACGTGATCATCGCCCTCATCGCGCTGTTCCGCCCCGGGCCAATGAACATGCTCGATGACTACGTCAATCGCAAGCATGGCAAGGTCAAGGTTGAGTACGACCATCCGCTGCTTGAGCCGATTCTCAAGGAGACGTTCGGCGTGTTCGTGTACCAGGAGCAGGTGATGCAGGCGGCGAACGTCCTGGCCGGCTATTCGCTCGGTGGCGCCGACGTCCTGCGTCGCGCGATGGGCAAGAAGAAGCCCGAGGAGATGGAAAAGCAGCGCGACATTTTCATCAAGGGCTGCCACGAGAAGAACAAGATCCCGCGATCCAAGGCGAACCACATCTTCGATACGCTCGCCAAGTTTGCCGGGTACGGCTTCAACAAGTCACACAGCGCGGCCTACGGTGTTGTCTCCTACCAGACCGCGTGGCTGAAAGCGAATTACCCCGTCGAATACATGGCCGCGGTGTTATCCAACGAACTGGCCAACACGGACAAGATTCAGTTGTTCATCAACGAATGCAAACGCATGGCCATCGAGGTCCAGGCACCCGACGTGAATGAAAGCGCCGTGCGGTTCAGCGTCCGCGACGGCAAGATCCGGTTCGGCCTCGCGGCGATCAAAAACGTCGGCGAGATTGCCGTGCAGAATATCATCCAGGTCCGCGACGCGGGCGGCCGGTTCCGGTCCTTCGAGGATTTCTGCACACGCGTCGACCTGCGGACCGTGAACCGCAAGGTTCTGGAATGCCTGGTCAAATGCGGCGCGTTCGATTCTCTTGGCGAACCCCGTGCCCAGGTGTTCGCCGCCATCGAATATCAGATGAACCGCGCCGCGAGCCTCCAGCGGGATCGCGAACGCGGACAGACCGCGCTGTTCGATGTCGAGCCGGTCAACGCCCGCAGAAACGCCACAGGCCAGGCTCCCTCCGTGGAATGGTCCCAGAGCGAGATGCTCGCGTTCGAGAAAGAGCTTCTCGGCTTCTACGTCACGGGGCATCCGTTGACCCAGTATGCTGATGTGCTGCGGCGCTACGAACTCGCCTCATCGGGCCAATTGGAGCAACTTCAAGATGGGCAAATGACGCGCCTCGGCGGCATCATCAGCAAGTTAACCCCCAAAACCACGAAGCAGGGCAAACCGATGGCCATCCTGACGATGGAAGATTTGGACGGCTCCGTGGAAGTCCTGGTCTTCCCCGAGTCATACGCCCGATTCGCGGCGAACCTGAAGGCCGATGCGGCGATCTTTGTCTGCGGCAAAGCCAACCTGCGCGAAGACAAACCGAAGATTACCGCCGAACAGATCATTCCCCTCGATGACGTGCCGAGAAAATTCACCAAGGCGGTCCACATCCGGCTCTCCGCCGGAACGACCGAGGGTTCTACTCTCACCCGCGTTCACGATGTGATTCGCGCGCACACCGGCAACGTCCCGGTCCTGTTCTGCTTCATCTATCCCGACGGCAAGCTCGTGTTCCTCGAAGCCCACGAGCATTTTTCCGTCGCGCCGACCCAACAGTTCGTCCGCGATGTCGAAGCCATTCTCGGTGAGGACAGTGTCTGGCTCAAAGTCGATGCCGAAAAACTCGCCGCCAATAATGGTCCGCGCCGCGAGCGATGGAATCGCGGAGAATAATTCCCCGCATCAAAAACCGCCGGCGGCTCACTTGCCGGGGATGACCAGCTTCTGCCCGATCTTCAGCGAATCACTCGTCAGATTGTTGGCCTTCCTCAACTCGGCGACGGTCACTCCGTTGTTCTTGGCAATCGACGTGAGCGTGTCGCCTTTCTGCACGGCGTACTCGCCGCCGTTCACCACACCCGCGCTCGGGTTTGTCGACCCGCCGCCGCCGTGCGAACCGCTCATCGAGGCCAGCTCTTTCGCGAGCTGATCGATAATCGCCTTTTTGTCGGCCTCCCGCGCGGCATCCAACGCCTTCACGCGCGCCTCCAACGCCTGCAGATCATTGACCGATGCGCTGGGCCCCGATTGATGGACATCCGCGAGCTGCGACTGGAGCTGCTTGATGTCCTGCTGGATTTGCTGCTGGCTGGCTTGCAGCGCATCGACGTCCGCCCGCAGCTTGCTGAGCCGTTCGTCAAGGATGCCGACCTGCTGCCCGATGGTCTGGTCCTGGGCTGGCGCGGTTCGTGCAGCGGCGACGCCAAAGGCGATGACTGTGGCAAAAATGAGAAGCTCCTTGGTCTTCATGGCTGCAGTCTAGGAATCGTGCGCGAGTGTTTCAAGCCAGATTCTGCCCATTCGTAAGAAGCGCCCAGCACGCAGGATAACACTGGCCTGAATCGTGCTCCCCACCATGGTGGACACGTATGGAATGAGCGCAGCCGATCTTCAACATATCGAAGAAATTGCGGCCGAGCCGGAGCCGAAGAGCCCCGTTGCACCCGAGATCCCCACGGATTCGGTCGCCCCGCTCTTCACCAATCCCGCCGATTGGTTCGTTCCGCCGTTCCCGGAAAAACTCGAGGACCTGGACGTCAACCCCGGCTTCCTCGCCGACCTCGCGCTCAAAACCGTGCCGCTGGACACCGATTGCACCACCGCCACCATCGCCGCGCGCCTGCACCTCGGTATCATGATCACCGAGGCGCTCCTCCAGCGGTTGTGCCACGACAAATTCATCGAAATCAAAGGCGTCGTCGGCCTCCACAATCATCGCTACGGGATGCTCGACCGCGGCTGGCAGGAATTGCGCCGCCTCACCAGCTTCTGCAGTTACGCCGGCCCGGCCCCGGTCTCGCTCAAGTCCTACACCGAGATGATCACCCAGCAGGTCCGCAACCGCCCCCCCGCGACCCGCCAGGCCATCGATCAGGCCCTGTCCAATCTCATCCTCTCCGACTACGCCAAGGAAATCATCGGCCTCGTCATCGGCTCGGGACGCAGCCTGTTCCTCACCGGCCCGTCCGGCAACGGCAAAACCGCCACCGCCCGCGCCCTCGTCGACGCGCTCCCGGGCGAGGTCTGGATTCCCTACGCCATCGAAGTCGACGGTCAGGTCATCCGCGTCTTTGACGCCCACAACCATTTGCCCATCCCCCACGCCAACGATAATCACGACCGCCGCTGGGTCCGCATCCGGCCGCCGCTGGTCGTCGTGGGCGGCGAGCTGACCCTCGACAGCCTCGAACTCTCGTTCACCGACACGCAGCGCTTCTACGAGGCTCCGCTCCACGTGAAGTCCAACGGCGGCGTGCTCGTGGTCGACGACCTCGGCCGCCAGCGCTGTTCCGCCACCGAACTGCTCAACCGCTGGATCGTGCCGCTCGAATATCGCGTCGATTATCTCACGCTCAGCACCGGCAAGAAAATCCAGGTCCCGTTCGAGCAGATCGTCATCTTCGCCACCAACCTCACCGAAGCCGACCTCGAAGACGAAGCGTTCATGCGCCGCATGGGCTACCGACTCCGCGCCGACGCCCCGAGCGCCGAAACCTATACCGAAATCTTCCTCCGCTACGCCCGTTCCCGCGGCCTGTTCGCCGACGACAACATCGTCGCGCATCTGCTCCAGAAATATCAGACCGAAGGCCGTATGCCTAAGTCCTGCGATCCGCGCGACCTCATCGACCGCACCATCGACCGCTGCCGCCTCCTCCGTCAGCCGGTGAAGCTTACCGAGGAAGGCCTCGACATCGTCTGGAAAGGCTACTTCGGCCAGCCCGGCACCGACCCCAAGCGCCGTTGACGCCTCAAACTGGGTTCGTTTTTCGTTTCTCAGTGTAAAGTGACCCGAAAACTGGGTTCGTTCTGGGTTCGTTTTTCGTTTCGGAGTGTAAAGTTTTCCGACACTCGATTTCCGTAACCCCTTCCGTGTGAATCGATTATCGATTTTAGCCCCTCCGAATTTCTGGGTTCGTTTCGTATTTCGGAAGTATGTACCTAACGCAATGGGCAGTTTACGGCTTCTTTTTGATGCAAATAGCCACCATGTCATTGGTGAACAATCCAGCATGGCCCCAGCCTCCGCAATACAGACCGCATTTCTGCAAGCTATCGAATAGCGACAGGGCTGCCGGGCTTTCCAAGTTGTTTGCGAATATGCATAAGTCGTCGCTCATCTCTCCCGAAACGCCATTTTTGATTTCATCAAACGGAACAGAGGTGATTTCGGCAGTTAGCTTCGGACCAAATGGCCCCATGCCAAACAATTTCCATCCCCCCGTTTGTAATGCATATGCAAGCCACAATCCAACTTCCTTTTCTTCCGTGTCAGTATCATCCCAAAATATGACTGCCTCACCGCGATGCCCATTCTTCAGTTTGTCCGCGAGCTTTCCTACGATGACCCGTGAAGGCCTTGGGCTTAATCGAAGCGCGAGTTCAAGGTTTGCTTTGCGAAGTTCTTCAGCTCGCAGCGAGAGCACGGCATTGGTTGAATTTATGTCGGCGACTTCCCTATCCGTTCGGGCGGTTTCTATCAGTTCGTATGCCAAACCAACAACGATGAGTGTCCAGAAAAGCCGTTTCGATTTCTTGAACTTGTGCTCGGTGTTCGTCCAAGCTAAAATGATTTCCCCGGTCACCCCAACGAAAACACCGGAGGCCCCCGGATGGAGTCTTACAAACTCCCAAGCAATTCGTAACGCTGATGAGATCAAACACATTGACGAACAAGTGGACAAAGCCGCGCCATTCGTGCTCTTGGGTTCGCTATTGGCGCTGTCGCTGTCGGAATTGCTTCTATGCTTTTTCCCCCGAAAGAAAAAGTAAAATCGGCGCTTGACAAGCCATTGCGCTAAGTATAAAATTACCACCATGAAGAACACGAAAGCGCCTCAACTGGAAACATCGCAGACAATCCGCGAGATTCCGTTGGCGTGTGCCAACGAGATTGCGGCGGTCGAATTTCTTGAGGCACAGCGTTGGAATGGTTGCCCGTGCTGCGTGCATTGCGGGTCGCAGAACGTCTACAAGATGGTGGACGACAAGACCGGCGAGCGCAACAAGCGGTTTCTCTGGCGCTGCCGCGATTGCAAGGAGCAATACACCGTCCGCATTGGCACGGTCTACGAAGAATCCCGAATCCCGTTGCGGCACTGGTGCTATGCGTTCTGGCGAGCCTCTACGTCCAAGAAGGGCGTGAGCGCATTGGAAATCAAGCGGCATTGCCAGATCAGCTACAAGTCGGCCTTGTTCCTGATGCATCGCATTCGCTACGCGCTCACACCAGATCGGAAGCCGAGAAAGAAATTGGAGTGCATCGTTGAAGCGGACGAAACCTACGTCGGCGGCAAGCCCCGTCCCGGCACCGGCCCGCACAAGGCCGGACGTGGCACCAGCAAGACGCCGGTGTTCGCCATGGTCGAACGCGGTGGCAACATCCAGCGTCGAGTTGTTGCCAATGTATCGGGCCGCACGCTCAAGGCCGCATTGCGTGAGTGCGTGGACAAGGAAGCGAAGGTCATCACGGACGACTTCGCGTCGTACAGTGGCGTCGGGAAGATGTTCCGCGGTCGCCATGACGTTGTGTGTCACAGTCGCGGTGAGTACGTTCTTCGCGGCAATCCGCACATTAACACCAACACGGTTGAATCATCGTTTGCCATCCTCAAGCGCGGTATCACCGGGATTTTCCATGCGGTCAGCAAGCGGCATCTGCACCGATACGTTGGGGAATTTGATTTTCGTTGGAACACTCGCCGCCTGAACGACGGAGACAGAACCATCGCGGCGATTCGTAGTGCGGAGGGAAAGCGTTTGATGTATCGTTACGTGGAACCATGACAAAGGCACGTAAGCGCAAGCGCAAAACAAAGAAGAAGCCCGGCCCAAAGACTGACCGACTCAAGATCAACATGAATTGGGTCGATGCCGTCAAACAGTCTTTGCTCAAGAAGAAGCCGAAACGCGGCTGGCCGGAGTTGGCGACCGAATAGTTTTTGACTGATTCGGTATCGCGGAAACGACGGTGCAAAAAGCCTTGCGTTATGTACATACTTCCGTCGTATTTTTTGTGTTTTTTCGCGAAGCCGTCCCCCTTGGACCCACAAAATCGCGGGCCACGAACCATGAGCCATCAACCATGCGCCGATCCTACCACAGTCCCCGCGCTGCATCCAGCATAAAATATCATATAACGATGCTATCAATATCGTGACCCTATAGGCAACGGCCCCGGTCCCCACCGGAGGGAGGGCGAGGGCTCCCGCCTGCCGAGCCACACATGACACTGTTGCCAATGGTTCGTCAGGCTTCGTTGCAATGGTCGTTGTAGCCACGGCTCTATGAGCCGTGTCCGAAACGCGCCTCACAGAGGCGCGGCTACAGCGGTTCTCCCTTTGGACTTGCTTGATGGGACCACTAGCTCTCCACACGTAACAAATTGGGGGCCTGCGTATTGCATAATAGAGAACTCCGCTTGACAATGTGTTATCAAGATGATATCGTTGTGACATCAAGAAAGGAAATCCGTATGAATTCAAACCAAGCCGCCGCCAATCAAGAACGGGTCGTCCGCGTTCACAATGGCTGGCTCATGTTGCCGCTGCTGCTCGCGCTTCTCGTCGGAACCATCGCCTCGCTCGTCTTTTCAATCGTCAAGGTCGCCAACCTCGGTCCCCACTTCCTCCCGCTCCTCATCGGTGACGCTGTGCTGTTGTTGCCCACGAGCATCATCCTGCTGACCGGCTTCTTCACTCTGCAGCCGAACGAGGCCCGCGTCCTGATCCTCTTCGGCGCCTACAAGGGCACCGTCCGCGAGAGCGGATTCCATTGGGGAAATCCATTCTATTCCAATGACTCCGCACAGTCCGGCCTCGTCGCCCAAATGGCGGAGGCACAGCAGAAAGCCGCCGCCGCCAAGATGGGCGTCCCGGGTTCGTCTTCGACGCGGAAGACCTGCGCTCGTCACAAAATCTCCCTTCGTGCCCGCACGTTGAACGGCGAAAAGCTCAAGGTCAACGACAAGCGCGGCAATCCCATCGAGATCGGCGCGGTCGTTGTCTGGCGCGTCTCGGACACCGCCCAAGCGACGTTCGACGTCGATGACTACGAGAAATACGTCGAGACCCAGAGCGAATCCGCCCTGCGCCATCTGGCCAGCATTTACGCCTATGATCACGGCGAGGAAAACGAAGTCACGCTTCGCAGCGGCGTCGATGAAGTCTCGCAGGCCTTGCGCAAGGAATTGCAGGACCGTCTCGCCAAAGCGGGCGTCACGGTGGACGAGACTCGTCTGACCCATCTCGCCTACGCGCCGGAGATCGCCCAGGCCATGCTCCGCCGCCAGCAGGCCGAAGCCGTCATCGACGCCCGCCAGAAAATCGTCCACGGCGCGGTCAGCATGGTGGACATGGCGCTCCGCGACCTCGCCGAGAAACACGTCGTCCAGCTCGACGACGAGCGCCGCGCCGCCATGGTCAGCAATCTCATGGTCGTGCTCTGCGGCGAAGCCGAGGTCCACCCCGTCGTCAACACCGGCACGCTCTACACCTGATCGGTCCCGATGGCGGAACGGAAATCCTTTCTCCTGCGCATCGACCCTGAGCTCTGGGCCGACCTCGAAGCCTGGGCTCAGGGCGAACTGCGCAGCGTCAACGGCCAGATCGAATACCTCCTCCGCCAGGCTGTCCACCGCCGCAAACACCCGTCGCCCCCGCCCGCCCCGCCGCCGGAGTCCCCTCCGTCCGATCCTGCGTTGTAGCGGCGCTTCTGCGAAGCGCCGTCCCCGTTGTGCGCCTGTCTCCTGACCGCGCACCTGACTCGACCGCAGGTCTCCATTGACCAAAAACCGCTTGAGCGGACGACCCTTGATTGTTAGCCTTTCGTCATGAGCCGATGCGCAACCATCGCGATCCTCATCACGTGCCTGGCTCTGGCGTGCGGTTGCGAGTGCCTGTCGAGCAACAACAACGCCTATCGCGACATCCTTGGCCCCGACATCAACGAAGTCAACGGCCAGGAAATGCCTCCGGGTTACGGCCTCATCCGGGAGTAACAACAACAAGTGCCGAGTTGTGCGACGGTCTCCCGACCGCGCACCGGATTCCACTGCCGGTCTCCCGACCGCCCGGCCGCCGTAATCCGTCATTCCGAGCTCGTCGAGGAATCTCTTCTTCGCCGCAGGTTTCTGCTTTGCAGGTCTCATCGGACTCGGCTCCCCGTCGCCGCTTCTGTTCGGCGCAGGTCTCCCGACCGCGCCGATTCGCTTGGCCTTACCTCTGCAAAGCCACCCGCTCCGAGCGAGTCCGGAAAACATTGCTTTTCGTATGAAAAGGCGGGAAAACAACCGGGTGAGGCTGAACAGCGTTTTGGATGCGGCGAGCCTTGAACTCACAGCCCGCGGCTATCCACCAGACTTTGCGCGTGACGCCAGCGATGGGAGCTGGTATCGCTGACCACGTTTGGAGCCTTGAGTAAGTCGTTGCGCTTATTGCCTAGAAAGCGCAGGAAGAGGTAACTCTGTTTTGTATTCCTTATCATCTACATCCGCAAAGGAAAGCTCCGCTTTCGTGCCCGGAATTCTTAGGTAGTTTAGGCTGGTTTGTGGAACTAAGAATATGACGAAACCCCACTGCATTCCGCCTTCAACTATCGGTGTTGTCAGCACCTTTTCGTAGAGCCAATCCTTGCGGTCGAGGGTCTTGGTCTCAGCCTCTACGCCCGGCATAGCTGGAATTGGGGTCAAAGAGGTTAACGGTCCAATCCAATTTCCAATCACAGGCGCATGTATCGGGTCCCCCTGCGGCGGTGTTATGGTCATCGCCCAACGTTTCACAATGCTTGGTGATCCGCCATTGTAAAGCGTGAGAACCACAGCCACTAAAGTATCCTTCTGCACTTCGGCCATCGTACTCGCGGCGCTTTCGATTTCTAAACTTGGTGGTTTGCGTGCAAGGGCAACCGTCCTTGCCGCGAGATGGTTCGTGGTCACAATGATGATTTGAGAGGCGCAATATGCGACAATCCCCATTACCGCGAGCCAACCAAGAAACATGGAAACTTTGATGAAGATAGTTCGCTTCGTCTCGGGAGGGATTTTCTTGTAGAATCGGCGGAGGCCTTCCACGACTACCCCCAAAATGAACACATCCCAGAACAGGGCCTTAACACCTTCTTGCGGAGATACGATTTCTCCCCAATGAATTGCCATGGACCGATAGTATGCCCCCTGTGGGAAGGGGGTCAATTCTTCTCTGGAAGTGATTTTTCGTTGCAAACTGACGCACCACCCTGCCTCTGTCAGAGTTGACATCCTCCGCCGTCTTTGCTAGCTTACTCGTGAACATGAAGTCAGTGCATCCATACGCAACCGCAGTCCGGGCGTCGTATTATTGGTTTTATTTTAGCCAGCCCTCCCTGCGGGCTGTGTGTTGATGCTGAAACGTTGACACCCAACCGTCCCGCAGGCGCGGGACGGTTTTTTTATGCTCAAAAAACCGCGTCGCGCATCGGGTAAAGGAGAAAAGGAATGATCATCGTGCTAAAACCGGGAACCAGTGAGCCGGATATTCAGCAGGTCGCCGACGCGGTCAAGAAGTTCAACTACGAGCCGCGCCTCATCCGCGGTGTCGAGCGCACCGTCGTCGCCTGCATCGGCGACGAACGCAACCATCACACGCTCGAGTCGCTCATCGTCCTCCCCCAGGTCGAGAGCGTCACCCCGATCCAGAAAAAATACAAACTTGTCAGCCGCGAATACCAGGGCAGCGACACCGTCCTCGACGTCGGCGGACTCAAAATCGGCGGCGGCACGTTCCACGTCGTCGCCGGCCCGTGCTCCGTCGAGACGCAGGCGCAGACTCTGGAAACCGCCCGAGCGGTGAAATCCTACGGCGCGACGCTGTTCCGCGGCGGCGCATTCAAGCCCCGCACCTCGCCGTACGACTTTCAGGGGCTGGGCCGCGACGGGCTCGAGATTCTGAAACAGGCCCGCGCCGCGACCGGATTACCGCTCGTGACCGAGGTCATGTCCCCGCAGGATGTGGAAATGGTCGCGTCCTACGCCGACGTGCTGCAAATCGGCGCTCGCAACGCGCAAAACGTTCCGCTCCTCGCCGCCGCCGCCGCCTCGGGCAAGCCCATTCTCCTCAAGCGCGGCGTGTCCGGCCTGATCGACGAATGGCTGCTGGCCGCCGAGTACATCTGCGTCCACGGCAACAGCAAGGTCATCCTCTGCGAGCGCGGCATTCGGACGTTCGAGCATGCCTGCCGCAACACGCTCGACCTCAGCGCGGTCGCCGTCGCCAAAAAGGAAACGCACCTGCCCGTGTTCGTCGATCCCAGCCACGCCGCCGGCCGGTTCGATATGGTCATCCCGCTGTCGCGCGCGGCTGTCGCGGTCGGCGCCGATGGCCTGCTGGTGGAAGTCCATCCCGATCCCGCTACGGCCCTCAGCGATGGCGGCCAACAGCTCAAGCCGAAACAGTTCGGCCAGTTGATGGCGGAAATCCGCCCGCTCGTCGAGGTGATGGGCAAACAGCTCGGGGGGATCTAGAAACAGACTTCGATCACGGCCGCGTGACATGGACGCGCATGAACTGGTTCGTGCCCGTGATATCCCGGGCTTGAATCGTGTAGGCCGTGCCATTCGTTGCAACGATGCCCTCGATGAGCTCGCTGGCATCGCTCGTCCATGTGCCCCCCATCGTCGCGGTCGCCTCGGCGACGCATGTCAGATCGGTCGCTGCGATGGCGCGGGAAAACGTGAGTGTCAAAAGCCCGTCCGCAAGCGCGGGCGCGGGCAGCAACGCCGTCTCATTTGACTTCGGTTCCAGCGCCAGCGCGTATTTGAGCAGGTTGCAAATGCCGTCCCCGACCGGCGCGGCGAGATTGCCGCTCACCGAGGCATCCAGCAATTCGGTTGCCGTGAATTTGCTCATCCGCCAATCGTCCATCGGCGTGTGTTCATCGGCGCCAATGTCCGTCCGGCTTCCGTAGACGCGCGGGTCGTCGTTGATGTCCCGTTCTCCCGCCGCCGCAAACGCCGGGTCGCCACGGTCGATCGCCGGCGACGCATCCGTCAGCAAAAAGTTCGCCTGCGAGGCGTTGCCGAATAGCGGATCGGCAAACGCCGAGTGCGCGTCGTTGCCCGTTCCGGTCTGATAGGCGGCAAAACCCGTGTACGTCACTTTCTTCCATTCCCATTCCGCGTTGTTCGCAGCGCCCGACGTGAAATACAGATTCCAGTCCACCGTGTTCGTGTTTTGCGTGAATGGATTTCCGATGAGCAGATTCTGCGAATTGGCGAACAGGATATTATGCGTGAAGACATTCGAGAGCGTGTAGTACTGGACGTAAAACTCGCCGTAGCCCTGCAACTGACTGTCGTTATGATACAGCGTGTTGTGCGTGATCAGGCATCCCTCGGTTCGTCCCACGCTCGTGCTGTAGCCGCCAATCGACACGCCTTGCGAATTGTTCAGCCAGATCAGATTATCGCGCAGCACGCAGCCAATCGCTCCATGGCCCTTGTGCTCGCTCGCCAGTTCCACACCAATGTCGCAATTGTGGACCTGATTGTACGCGAACACCACGTTCGAGCAGCCGTCGCAGTACAGCCCGTCGGCATCGTAGCTCTTGTCGCTGGAGTTGCTGATGGCGCTGATGTTCCACACCACGTTGCTGAGGCAGACGCCATTCCGCGCGTAATCCTGATTCGAATCCGAGCATGTGCCCTCGAACCCGATGAAATCGAGGCCGATGTTGTTGTTGTCGTGGACCCGGTTGCCGCTCACGTCAAAATTGATGACGTTACCGTTCAAGGTGAAGGACTCGCTCTCGCCGGTCTGAAGGTGATAAACCTCATTCCCGCGAAGCACCAGGTTGCTGATCGGCTGGCTCGCCGATGTGCCGTAGATGGCAATGCCAAAGCCGTTCCCGCTCTTGTTGGTGTTCACGATGTCGTGCACGCGATTCCCGAGCAGCGTGATGTCGTGCGACGGGCCGGTGATGAAGATGCCCGCCGGCGTGAGCGCCTTGCTGTTGGTCTGGTAATTCCGAATCTCAAACCCCTGAATGGACACGTAACTGTTGCTCGCCAGCAGGAACAGCGGACTGGCCGCGTACGCGGAACTGGTGACCGGCAACGTCGAGCCGTCGACGATGGCGGTTTCGCCGGGGTAACTCTGAAACGTCACATAACCACCGGAGGCGGTTCCCGAAACCTGGAACGTGACCACCTCCTGGTAAACCCCTCCGCGCACGACCGCGTTGTCGCCGGGCGCCAGTGTGCTGGCGGCCTTCTGAATCGTGCGCCACGGCTGATCGATGGTGCCGGACGCGCCGTCGTTGCCGTTGGTGGCCACGTAGTAAGTGTACGCCAGCGCAGGGCCGGCTCCGCCAAGAAGCAGCGCGAGCATGATACAAAGCGGCTTCATCAGATCACGCCCGTGTCACGCGCCAGAGCAGCCAGAGGCCGAGAAATTCGAAAAACAGATTCGGGAACCACAGAATCGCCTCCGGGTACAAGCCCGGGCGGTTCTTGAGAACGTTCGCCAGGATCATCATGAAATAAAAGACCAGCGCCAGCCCGAGGCTCAACGCGATCCCGATCGATGTCTCGCGCCGGCTGGTTTTGATTCCCAGCGGAATGCCGATGAGCGTGAACGCCAGACACGCCACCGCGCCCGCGACGCGCTGGTGCGCCTCGATCAATGCCGCCGCCGGATAGATCCCGTGTGCGCGCAGCTCCCGAATCTCGTCCAGCAGTTCCGAAAACACCAGGTCTCCCAACTGCCGCGCCGCGCGCGCCTGGTGCAGCAGCCGTCCCAGGTCCATCTCGACCGGGTAATGCTGCATCGTGGCGTCGCGTTGGATCTTGTGGATGTTGGTCGGGTCCTTCGCGTCGCGGAAATCGCCGCGCACGTTGTACAGGTCGAGCAGGAGCTTGCGTTCCTCGGGCCGCGAGGAAACGATCCCTTTCTGCGCCCGCATGCTCGACACGACGTTGTTGCTCTCGTCGAGCGAGTAGATCAGCACGTCTTCAATGATGTTTCCCTTCTTCTGTCCCGCGTAAATCACGTAGCCCGGGAAATCCTTGATGAACGTCCCCTCCTCGATCAACGCCATCGGGTTTTGCGATCCCAGCCGCACGAACATCGTCTTGAACGCGAATCGGCAGGCCGGCGCCAGATCGGCGTTGATGTACAGGCAACACGCGCTCGCCACCGCGCCCAACAGAATCACCGGCGCCACCACCTGTCCCAGGCTCATCCCGCTGGCCCGCATGGCCGTGACCTCGTTGTCCGCGCTCATCCGCCCGAAAATCAAAATCGCCGTCGCCAGCATCGCCATCGGCAGGGACAAACTCAGGATGTTCGGCGTCATCAGCAGTACGAAGTAACCGACCACTTCCAGCCCGACCTTCTGGTTCACCAACATGTCGCTGAGCTGTTTGAGAATCCGCGCCAGCAACAGCACGAAGGTGCACACGGCAATCGTCAGCAGGAGCGTAATGACCGCTTGCCGTGTGATATACTTCGCCAGGATTTTCATTCGCAGTAACTACGACTAACAATTTTTTCGCCCTAACGCCACGCAAAACCCATCGGCGCGGTTTCAGCTCGGGCGCGGACGTTTGCGAAACACGGTGACGGCACAGGCCGCGACGCCCAGGAGCGTGATTGCGCTGCCCCATTTGAGGGCGGGCGGCGAGAACCGCACGCGAACCCGTCCCTGACCCGGCTCGGGGATTACGAGACCTTGGAAGGCGCCGAAAACTTCGATCAGCTTGATTCGTTCGTCGTCGGTCACCCACCCGGGATAAAACGCCTGGGAGACAAGTATGACGCCCGGCCGCTTCACGTTGTACGTGACGGCGTAGCTCTCCGGTGTAATGCTCTCGAACTGCACTTCGCCATCGCTGTTTGTTCCGGATGCCTGGCTCATCTCCGTCGGTAGCGCGGTCGTTAGCGGCCCGGCCACGGCTGCCTCGTTGTACCAGTCGATCTGGCCGCTCTCCAGCGCGCTCAGCAGTGCCGCGCGCGAGTCGAACTGCCGCGCCCGCCCGAAGAACCGCGCCCGCAAGAACGCCTTGGAGCGCGTGCCCAGATAGTAGGTGCCCGTGGCGTCGACTTCCATGATGACTTTGATGTTCTGAATGTCGAGTTTGGCGGGCCGGTTGGTGATGCTTTGGAAACTCGCGACCGAGTCCAGGTAAAAACTCGTATAGCCCTCGGGAACTTCCACGAAGTCGTAAAAGCAGGCGTCATTTCGGGCCATGGACAGTCCTTCCGAGATGGTGTTCGCAACAATTTGACCGAACCGGACCGGACCGAATTGCTCCCGATATTGCTGTAATCTGGGAAGCAGGGGATCGCTGTTGGTGTAGAATTGGTCGGGATCGAAGTGGCCGCATTGGAAGAAACCGTAGGCGTGACTGAAATCGACGACGCAGGCAATCGGGATGACGCCCAGGAACAGCATCTGCATCCACCGCCTGGGGAGGCGAACCGCGCCCACGAGGGCCACCGCACAGACCACGGCCACGGCCGCCGCGAAGAGCGTTTCGCTTCGCGCGTAATCCAGCCGGCCCAAATGGAGCAGTGCGAGCGGAAGGCGATCGCCCCCGGTCGACAACACCAGCGCCAGGCCGAAACCGGCTGCGGCGGGCAGGAACACGGGCCAGGACCGTAATCCCCGGCTCGCCCGCGCCACCTGGTCGATCGCACAGGCGCTGAGAACCGCCCCGGCAAAGGTCACGACGCAGGCCATCTTGGCGGGACCACGAAACAGGGACGCGCCCGGCAGGATGTGATACAGGACTTGAAACAGTCCGCCGTATCGCCCCAGCATGAACCACAATCCCACGACCCCGCTGATCACAAAAAAACCCGCCGTCCGCCGGTCGTCGATTCTCCGCCAGTTCGACAGGATAACCAACAGGGCGATCCAGAAGATCTGTCCCGCGTACACCCCGAACTCCCAATACTGCCAGTAGCCGGGCAGCCCCGAGTTGGACGGATTGTGAACGACGGTCCAGCTCCGCGCGTCGTAGCCCCAGAACTCAACCGGCGATTCCCCTTGAGTTTGACCGAAGTAATTGGGCACCAGCAACGATAGCAGCTCGCAGTACGGCAATGATGTGTCCGCGATGATCTCGAATGGCTGGCGGGCTCGAGCCGTGTGCAACCAGTTCTGCGCGGCCGGAATCAAGAGGCTCGCGCCCAAAGCGAACACCACCACAAATGTCCCGGCCAGCTTCGGCAGGTCCCGGACCACAACGCGCCGCGCCTTCGCCCACCGGCCCGGGGCATCGCTGTGACCCACGGAATAACCGCGATACAGCCAGTACGCGATCACCAGATACCAACAGTAGACCGTGGTCTGCTGGTGCCCCGCCAACAGCGACATGAGCATCGCGCCAACCAATCCCAGCCACGCCCATCGACTTCGGGTGCCAGTGAGCCGGTGGATGCAGAGCAGTTGCAGTGGCAACCAGGCATACGTCTGGATGAGGACAAAGTTCACAATGTGCAGCGACGCAAAACCCGACAGACAAAATACGATCGCACCCGTCAACGCCGCCACGGGCCGGAACTTGAGCTGCCGCAGGAACGCGTACGTGAATAACCCGCCAGCGAAATAGTGCAGGACAATGTACCTCTGGTAGACGACAAACGGCAGTCGATCACCCTGCACGAAGGGGATGAGCAACCATTGCGGAGGATACAACACCGACAACTGCGGGTCGCAGTACAGCGGCATCCCGTCATGCAGCCCGGGGAACCACAGGGGAAACCGGCCCTGAGAAATTGACCGGGCAACGTAACTCACAAACGGATAGAACTGCTGCAGGGTGTCGTCCCAGATGAACCGCTGACCGTTCAGGTAGCCCCAGTAGAAGAACCCCAGGGCGCCAGCCAGAAATAACACGGCGACCGCGTCAGGAGCCAGCCGCCGGAGGGGGGGAGCGTTGGGTGACCTCTCGTCCATGAAATGTGCCCGTGCGCATCAAACATCACGCGTCAGACCTGCGTGGCGTGCGAAACCAACCGCAGGCTGGAGAATGGCGGCGTGCCCCTTCTCCATAAACAGCGTAATGATCGCCTGCCGTGTGATATACTTGGCGAGGATTTTCATTCGCAGTGAATACGACTAACAGCTTTTCCGCGTCGACACCACGCAAAATCCATCGGGGCCCGTTCCAGCCCGCCCTGGAGGCGGCTCTCGCTGCGGAAATCTCCGACCGCAAACAGTCCCGCGGCCCGCTCACCCCCCTGACCGTCATCGTCCCGACGCGTCTGCTCGGCCTGTATCTTCAACGGATGCTCGCCCGCGCGCTTCCCAACGGCCACGTCAATCTCCGGTTTCGCGTGCTGGAAGATCTGTTGCCCAAAGCGCGTCAGGCGCCCCGACTCGGCCTCGAGCTTCTCTGCGACAAGATCGCCCGTGATGAAATCCCCGCCACCGGCTATTTCGCCCCCGTCCGTGACACCATGGGGTTTCGCCGTGCGTTGCTCGAGACGTTCAAAGACCTCGAACAGGCCGGTGTATCGCCCGAATCGCTTCGCAAGGCGGTCGCGAGGTCGAAGAAACTCTCAGAGCTCGCCGCCGCCTACGCCGCCTACCGTGATTGGCTCGCGACCCACGGCTTCGGCACGGAATCCGATTTGTACCAAAGTCCCGATCCGCCCCAAGCCGACTCCGAGATGTTCCTGTACGGGTTCTACGATCTCACCGCCGCCCAGAAGAAGTTCGTGGAGAAACTCTCCCCGACAACGGTTTTCTTTCCGTCGACCGGCCACGATGCCTACACCGAGCCGTTGCTTAACTGGTTCAAATCCAAACGGTACAAGATCGCCGAGGCCGTTCCCTCGCCCCCGGGCGCGACTCAGGCCAAACCCGACGCTAAAATCATCTCCGCTCCCGGCGAAGCAAGCGAGGTCCAAGAAGCGATTCGCGAGGCGCTCGCGTTTGTGTCGGCGCCCGAGCGCTCTTTCAACGACGTCGCAATTCTCTGCCGCAGCCGCGATCAGTATGACGCGATCCTGCGTGATACCCTCGGCAACCTCGGCATCAACACGTACTTTCGTGGCGGTCGCCCGCTGGCGGAACAACCCGACGCGCGGTTGCTGTCCCTGCTTCTGGAAGTGGTCCGTTCCGATTTCAGCCGCGCCACCGTGATGGAGTTGGCCTGCCACACCGAATCGCGCTCGCGCTGGGATGCGCTCTCGGTACACCTCGGCATCGTCGGCGGACGACAGCAGTGGATCGATCGCCTGGAAGCCGCTTCGTCCGCGCCCATGGCTGAGGATGCTGACCCGGCCGAAGAGCGTCACCACGAGCGCTGGCGTCGCGACGCCGGACAAATGCTCGCCTTTGTCAACAAGCTCATTTCGCTTCTCGGCTCTCTGCCGGCTGAAGCGAAATGGAGTGAGTATACCGCCGCGCTTCTTGCGGCCTTCCGCGCGTTCGGCGGCAACCATGTGGCCATCATTGGCTGCATCCGTGCCCTGACCGCGCTCGAAGAGTTTCAGCCGCGCGTTTCCTTCGACACGTTCGCTGACTACTGCCGGCGGGCAATCGAAACCGTCGCTGGTCAACCCGAGCAGTTTCAGGGCGGCGGGATCTTCATTGGCGACGTCATGAGCGCCCGCGGGCTCTCGTGGCCGCTGGTGATCCTGCTCGGCCTCGTCGAGAAATCTTTTCCCCGCGTCATTCGCGAAGACCCGCTTTTGACCGACGACGAGCGCGCCCGCATCAGCCCCGATCTGCCGCGCAAACTCGCCGGCTACGACGAGGAACGGCTCCTGTTCTCGCTCACGACCGCTGCGGCCCGCGAGAAGCTCGTGCTCAGTTACCCCCGTCTGGAGCCCTCCACGTCGCGTCCCCGCATCGCCTCGTTTCTGTTGCTGGAATTTGCCGGCGCCAGCAACTTCAAGACGCTCGACCAACTCGCCACCAAAATCCCGCTCGCGCCCGTGCGCATGGTCGCCGAACCGTTGAATGATCGCGAGTTCGATTTGCCCGCGCTTCTCTCCGTCGTGGACAAGCTCGCTTACCTGAAGCGCGTGTCGCCACTGCTGGCCGAAGGCGTCACAAACGTCAGTGCGCGCTGGCGCGAACGCGCTCTCACCGCCTACGATGGCCTGTTTGCGCGCGATGATGCCCGGAAGCTGCTCGGCGAACGTTTCGGCCTCGAGAAACTCGTCATCAGCGCCACCTCGCTCGAGGATTTCTTCGGCTGTCCGTTCTACTATCTCCAAAAGCACGTCCTCGGCGTGGAACGATGGGAGGAACCCGAAGCCGCATTTTCCATCGACGCTCTCGATCTCGGGTCGCTCTATCACGCAATCCTGGAGGATTTCTACCGCGCGCGGGCGCGCGATATCGCCACTGTCGCCGAAAAACATTTCACGGAGTTTCACCGCCGCGGTGTGACGGGCTACCCGACGGTCTGGGAGGTCAAAAAGCAGATCATCCGTGAGGAATTGACCGCGTTCGTCGAGCGCGACCGCGCCGCGTCCACTGACTGGATGCCGGCGGAATTCGAGAGGGAGTTTCGTGGCATCGCCGTCGCGCCGCCCGTGCGGTTGCGGGGCAAAATCGATCGCATCGACCGAAGCGCCGACGGCACGCGCGCCCGGATTCTGGACTACAAGACCGGCCGGTCGCCGCGCCACATCCGCAACGATTCGCTGGCCGGTGGCGAAGCATTGCAGTTGCCGCTGTACATCCTTGCCGCGGAGAAACTGCTGCCCAACACCGCCGTCGAGGCGGCCAGCTACCTCTATTTCACGTTGCGCGGACGGTATCGGACCGTCACCTTCACTCATCACGCGCTCGACGAACAAAGGCTCGCTCTCACCGGCCTGCTGGAAACCGCCGCCGAGATGATCCGCGACGGCGTGTTCGCCCAGTACGCCACGGCCGATGGCTGCCGCCAGTGCGAGTTCCGTCCGATCTGCGGGAACGGCATCCTGAAACTCTACGAACGGAAGCGTGACGACGCTCATATGGAAACTTTCCGGTCGATCAAGGAGGACGCGGAATGACGCGGCCCATCGACGATAAGGCGCGCACCGCCGCCACGACCGATCTCGACACGACGTTCTTCGTCGAAGCCGCCGCCGGGACCGGCAAGACGACCGCCCTGGTGGGCCGTATTCTGTCCGCCGTCGGCTCGGGACGCGCCCGGCTTCCCGAGATCGTGGTGATCACGTTTACCGAGAAAGCCGCCGGCGAGTTGAAAGTGCGGCTGCGCGAGAAGCTCGAGGAGGAACTCACCGGGGCACGGCTCGCTGAGGCTCTGAACGACCTGGAACGGGCGCATATCACGACGATCCATTCCTTCTGCGCGTGGGTTTTGCGCGAGCGACCCGTGGAAGCGATCGTCGACCCACAGTTCACCGTGGCCGATGAATTGCAGCGGCAGCTCCTGCTCGAGGAAGCCTGGGAAAACTGGCTCGAAACCGAATTGGCAAAGAACCCGCCCGCGTTGCGCGAGGCGCTCATGCGCGGCATCGAGCTGGATAGGCTTCCCGAATTGGTCGGCCAGCTCGTTGATCATCGCGACCGGCTCGAAAACGCGAAAGACATCGAACCCATCCCCGTGGACTTCCCGAAAGTGTTGGGCCAACTGAAGTCGTCTGCGCCGGCTTTGGAACGATGTCTGAAACACTTCCGCGAGCACGGTGACAATTCCTATCTTCGCGCGCGGGCCCTGCTCGACACGCTGCCGTCGTTGGAACACGCATCGGCCGAGCGCCAGATTGCCGTCCTTCGCTCTCTGGAGATCACCGCGCCGCGGGCGATGGCGCTCTTGGACGGCCCGGACGCGTTTCGCGAGATGAAGGACCTCGTCAAACAGCTCAAGCCGGTGCTGGACGATTTCCGCGTTGCGGCGGACCACAATTTTCTCGTGGCGCTGGCCGGTTGGCTGCGCGGATTTGTCGAGCACTTCCAACAGGTCAAACACGAACGCGCCGTGTTGGATTTCGACGATCTCCTCGTGAAGACGCGCAATCTCGTCCGCGACAACCCGCAGGTGCGCGCCGACCTGCAACGCCGGTTCAAGTTCGTGGTCGTTGACGAGTTCCAGGACACCGATCCCGTCCAAACCGAGTTGGTGCTGTTGCTGGGCGCCGGTCCCGCCGGCAAACTGTTCGTCGTCGGCGATCCCAAGCAAAGCATCTACGGGTTCCGCCGCGCCGATATCGAGATGTATGCCAACACGCGTCAGCAAATCGAGCGGACGGGCAAGACATTGACCTTCGCGCAAAACTTCCGCAGCCGCTCCACCCTCCTCGATTGGGTGAACGACGTGTTCTCGAAGATCCTCGTCAGGTCCACGGACGGCCACTACCAGCCGGAATACATTGCCCTGAAGCCCCGGCCGGACCTGCGCACTGTGGAGCCGTCGGTGACGCTGCTTCGCCCGAAGCAACCGCTCAAGGTCACGGCGGACGAACTGCGTCACGCCGAGGCCGCCGCGGTCGCCCGTTATCTTCATCAACAGGTCGCCGCGGGCGCTCACCAGTGGGGCGACGTCGCGCTGCTCTTTCGCGCGTACACCGGCGTCGAAACCTATGGTGATGTGCTGCATGAGCACGGCGTGCCGTTTCGCGTCATCGGCGGCAAAGGCTACTACCAGCGGCAGGAAATCCAGACGCTGTCTTCCTTGCTCTCGTGTCTCGACAATCCAGCCGACAAACTCAATCTGGTTGCGGTCCTGCGTTCCCCGCTGTTCGGCTGGGCGGATGAGCTGATCTTCCTGGTCTCCCAGACCATGGGATTGGATTGCCTGGCCAATGTCCCAACGGACGCGCCCGAGCAGGTGACATCGACGTTCGCCCTGCTCCGCGAACTGCATGAATCCCGGCACGGGTTCTCCGTTCCGGGCTATGTCGAACACGTCATGGCCCGCGCTCGTGTCTGCGAAGCGTTCTTCGCCAGTGAATCCGACGGCGCGCAATGCGTTGCCAACCTGCTCAAGGCCCTCGAACTGGCCCGGCAACTTGAAGCCCTGGGGCTGCGCTCGGCCCGCGCGTTTGTGCGACGGCTCCGCGAAACCGTGCTGGGCGGCGTCGAGGAAGAACCGTCCCCGGCCAGCGAAGAGACCGACAACGTGGTCCGCATCCTCACGGTCCACAAAGCGAAGGGCTTGGAGTTCCCCGTGGTCGTCCTGGCGGACCTGGCCGGCCGTTCGTCGGATTCGGGCGCCAAACTGTTGTTCCGTCCCGATGGCGGCGCGGAGTTGCGATTCGCGAGCATGAAAACGGCGGGCTTTGACGAAGCGGACGAGGAGCACGCCCGCCGCGAGGAAGCCGAGGAAATCCGGTTGCTCTACGTGGCGGCGACCCGCGCGAAAGAGCGCCTGGTGATTCCGTGGTTTGCGGAGAAGGGCGGGCGCATCGATCTGTTGGCACGCGGATTCAAGCCCGAGGCCGGCGCGTTGGTCGAGGCACCCGATCTGGAATCGCTGGGCGCCGCGACGGTCGAGACCGGCAATCCGTCGCCCAAGACTGACTCGGTGGATGCACTCATCAACAAACGGCGCGGATGGCAGGAGTTCCACGCCGAATTGCTGGTTCGTGCCGCCAAACCGCTGGCCCGCGTCAGTCCATCGAAACTGGCGGGGGAAGCCGAGCCGCCCGACGACGATGTCGTCAGCGCCAGCCGCGAAGAGGCCATGCAGCTTGGAAGTGTGGTTCACGACGCGTTGGAAATGGTCGACCTGGCGGCCACAAGCGTTCGACAACGCGCCCAGATCGAGCAATTCGTCGCCCACACGGGTCTGAGCGATAACGAGAAACGCCGCGCTGTCGCCTTGGCCGGCGCCGCGCTCGACTCGGAGTTGATGACCCGCGTCCGCCGCGCGCAGCAGGTCTGCCGCGAATTGCCGTTCAGTCATGTCACGAGCGATGGACTGATGGAAGGGAAGATCGATTTGTTGTTCTGCGAGCATGGCCGGTGGGTCCTGGTCGATTACAAGACGGATGCGCGCGTGGAAACGGAAAAATACACGCCGCAGTTGCGCGCCTACGCCGCCGCGCTCCAGCGCGTGGCCGGCATTGCGATTGCTGAGAAGTGGCTGTTTTTCCTCGCAAGTGGAACGGTCGCCAAGGTGGACGAATGATCAAAGTCGACATGCACATGCATTCGGGCGAAGACCCCGAAGACGGCCTGCGCTACCCGGCGACGGCGTTGATCGACCGCGCCGTCGAGCTCGGCTACAGCGCCATCGCCATCACGCTTCACTGCCGTGTGCTCGAGGACGAGCGGGTCTTCGACTACGCCCGCCGCAAAGGGCTGCTGCTCATCCGCGCCGTCGAATGGAACATCCAGAAGCGCGACGTCCTCCTCTACAACATCACCCAGCGCGATGCAGAAACGATCCGCACCTTCGACGATCTCCGCGCCTATAAACGCCAGCGCGGCGACGACCTCCTGATCACCGCGCCGCATCCCTGTTACCCGCAGGGCCACAGTCTCGGCCGCGATTTCGAGCCGAACATCGATCTCTTCGAAGCCGTCGAGTACGCCTCAATGCACTTCTCGTGGTTCGACTGGTTCAACCAGCGCGCCGTGCGCATCGCCCGCAAACACGGCAAGCCCATCGTCGCCAGTTCCGACGCGCACAACCTCTGGATGTTCGGCAACCATTACTCGATGCTGGACGCCGAGCCGACCATGCCGTCGATCTTCCGCGCCATCCGCGAAGGTCGCGTCGAACCCCACAGCCCGCCCGTCAACATGTGGGCGTCCCTGCTCATGTTCCTCTGGGACCCGCTCGTCGTGCGCAAGCCGGGCCAGCTCGTCGAGAGCTTCCCGCCCGCCGTCACCGGCGCCGGCTGAAAGCCCGGTGTCAAAGACCGAGTTTGTCGTCGCGCGTGAAGAACGACGCGACAAAGTGGAACATCGTGAAATACTCCAGCGCGAACGGCAAAAAACCGAGAAAGCCGACCAGCGGCATCTGGAAATATTTCACGTTCTGCCCGAGCGGAAAAATGTAAACCCATTTCGTGTACGCCCACATGTTCCAAAATTCCCACAGCAGGCCGCACACGGCACCGGCGGCAAACAGTTGCAGCATCCGCGACGGATCACCCTGCTGCCAGTCCCGATAAATGCTCGGCATGCCCCGCCAGTAGTTGAACGGCTCCAGCAGAAAAAACCAGCCCATCCACACGAACGCCCACAAGTATCCCCGCGCGGGCGTCGGCATAAACGGCGGCACAAGCACAAACAGCGCCCCCATCACTGCCGACCCGACCAACCCCCCGCGGCTCCAGCGCACCCGCGGCATCCACGCCCGCTCGAATGCGTCGTAGCTCTGGAACAGCTCACACGTCAGAAACATTCCCGGCATGATCGTCGCGAACGCAATCGCGTACCCCAAGAAACGCGCCGATAGATCCGCCGGCAAATTGATGTAGCGCCAGCCCGGCATCACGCGGTTGTAGGCCTCGAACAAGCACCAGAAGATGATCGACAGAATGCACTGAATCACCAGCGACCCGCGCCGCGCCGTCAGCAGCGATGTACCTCTCCGCTGGTAAATCCACGCGTCGATGATCAGGATGTACGCCCACCAGCACACGGGCGTGGCCACCGTCGTGATCTGCCACCAGGAAAAGTCGGGAAACACCCCCGTTTGCGCACAAAAAATCGCCGTCTCCATCAACAGCAGCACGATCAGCCCGACGGTTCCGTACCGGGGGAAACGGTGGCGATAGCCGTTCATGGCTCGTCAATGTTGCCGCCGTCCGCGCGGTCCAGGTTCGAGAGCCGACGCAGCACCGCGTCTTTGCAGCCCCAGGCCAGCGATAGCGTCAGCGAAAACGGCAGCAACAGCAGGATGATCACCAGCAGGTTCGCCCGGCTCAGGACGAACCGCAACTCGGATAGCAGGCTGCTGTTCTCCCACACGGCGCTGGCCACGATGTACCCGATGATGCCCGCGAACGGAAGCACCAGCAGGCCGATGTTCCCCGTGCCGAGCACCCGCGACTCCAGCGCCATGTCCTTGCGGCCCAGCTCCGCCGCCAGCGCCGCCACGGCCCGGTTGAACGCGGTAATGTACAAAATGCCCGTCGCCGCAAACGCGATGACGTTCCCCAGCAGGTAGTTGCACTCCGGCGCGCGCCGCCACAGATAGACAAACACGCAGAAATACGCCATCAACCCCGCCAGCGCCAGCGTCGCCCGCGTCCGAGACCGCCAGGCATCTCCCAGGCTCCGCACTTGATACAGCCGCCACGTCCCGATCAGCGTCCCCAGCACGCCCAGCCCCAGAAACAATTCGGCAAACGACGAACTCTCGCTGAGCAACAACAACTGCGCGCCCATCAGCACCGTCACCAGCAATCCCCCGAACACAAAATAAAAACCCTGAGCCAGCCGAACGTAATCCCGCGCGGGCACCTGCCGTTTCCCCGCGCCCGCCTCGGAAGCGGCAACAGACTCCAGCCTGGCTGCCGGCTGCACGGTCGCGTCAATTGTATCCGACATGTTCGTTCGGCAGTTTGCCCTGGAGCGTCTTCCAGAGTTCGAATTGCTGGACCTTCCGATGCAGCAGCGCCACGAGCTTCTCCACCCGCTCGCCCGTGTCCAAAATCTCCAGCATCGATTGCTTCTCGTAGTAATCGTCCAGCAGCGTGTAGCTCACCAGATCGGAAAGATAATCCGCGTTCTTCGCCGCCCGCAACGCCGACAACACCGACTCCGGCAACTCGACCCCCATCCGCGCCCGCGCCTTCGCCAGTTGCGTCACCACCTTCAACAGCGGCTGCCGCTTGGTCTCCAACGGCTCCTCCGAACTCTTCAGCGGTTCCACCCGCGCCACCCGATACGGCCGCAATTGCACGTACTCGGTAATCCGCACCCGCGCCATCCCCTCCAAAATCACGTTCGCCGATCCATCGGGCTGCACCACGCACGTCCGAATCACCCCCACCCCCGCAATCGGGTGCGGCGTCGGATTGTGCCCTTCCTTTTCCCAGCCTTTCCGCAACAGCGCGACCGCAAACATCCGCTCCCCGTTCAGGCAGTCCGCCAGCATCTGCTTGTATCGCGGCTCGAACAGGTACAGCGGCAGCAATACCCGCGGAAACAGGATCGCATTCGGCAACGGCATCACCGCAATGTGCTTGGGCAGCCTCACCCTTTCAGTATACCCGCTTCGATCCCGTTCTTCAATGACGCATACAGTTCATCGAGCGCCTGCGGCACCACATGCGTGTCGGCCAGCACCGGCATGAAATTGGTGTCCCCGTTCCATCGCGGAACCACGTGCATATGAAGATGATCCAGCACGCCCGCCCCCGCACAGCGACCGAGGTTGATCCCGATGTTGAATCCCTCCGGCTTCATTACCTTGGCCAGCAGTTGCTTGCACCGCCGCGTCAGCGACATCAACTCCGACAGCTCCTGCTCCGAGAGATCGTCCAACTCGCCCGTGTGCTTGTACGGCGCCACCATCAGATGCCCCGCGTTGTAGGGAAATGTGTTCAGCAGCGCGAAACAGTTCCGCTCCCGAATGAGTATGTGGTTCTTGGCGTCGTCCGCTTCCTGCGACTTCCGACAAAAGAAACAGCCTTCTTCCCGGTCCCCGAGAATGTACCGTATCCGCCACGGCGCCCACAGATGTTCCATCCCGCCGTTATAGGGCCGCTCCTCCCTCAAGTCAACGCGCCTCCTTTCGCGCTCCGGACCTCCTGAAAACCCCCGAACGAAGCCAAACGAAGCCAACCCGAAATTGCCACGTTGTCAATCCGTAATCCATTATCACTTGGGAACCGGTGGGTACATCATGACCCCCCTGCGGTGAAGTTGAAGGTGGTGAGCACTACTAGGTTGAATGAGCTGCGGGGATACCTCCGGAGGTATCCCCGCAGTGGATTGAGGAGTACAACGCT
>Ga0335069_10000233_pt1 | contig 97134 bp, 69 predicted proteins | sample Lox_Sample_11_FD_206714 | JGI IMG/M metagenome (GOLD analysis project Ga0335069, IMG submission 206714) | Soil microbial communities from Loxahatchee National Wildlife Refuge, Florida, United States - Lox_Sample_1.1 | ecosystem: Environmental > Terrestrial > Soil > Wetlands | place: USA... | reverse complement strand
ATTCCAAATCCTGCGGCGGACGCAGCGAGGTGTTTGCGACCGCCTGGGAGGACGTTTCGGTGCCGTACCTGCCGACGGTGTCCGATGCGCCAACGGAGCATCCGCTCATCACGAGCGAGGCCGCCGCCCAGCTATGGATGCGCGCCTCGCCCGAGGCCTACTGCAACACCACCGACGGCAACATTCTCCGGCAGGTGCTGCCGTCCTTTGATCAGGAGACCACCGACTTCTACCGCTGGAGCGTGAGCTACGCGCAGGACGACTTGGCGGCTTTGCTGAGGGAGCGCTCGGGGCTGGACTTCGGGGCGGTGCGCCGGCTGGAGCCGTTGGCGCGCGGCCCATCGGGGCGCATCTGCCGGCTGCGGATCGTCGGCCCCCGGCGGACGGTCGTAGTGGGGAAGGAGCTCGAGATCCGGCGCTGGCTCAGCCCGTCGCATCTCTATAGCAGCGCCTTTGTAGTCGAGACCCAGGGTGGGGCGGGCGGTGTGCCAGCCCGGTTCACGCTGCGCGGAGCCGGCTGGGGGCATGGGGTCGGGTTCTGCCAGATTGGCGCGGCGGTCATGGCGGCCAAGGGCTTCCAGGCCGAGCAGATCGTGAAGCACTACTTCCGCGGGGCAGAGCTGAAGAAGCTGTACTAGGGCGGCGCAACACTATGGGAGGGCACGACCGAAGCGAGCGGCGCGCGGCAGCCGCTAATTCATCACAGCCCTCGGACGGCATCGGAGCGCGGACATTCCTGTCCGCAGCAACGCCCCGATGTGCTTCGGGGGCTGGCGGGCAGGCCCCTCGGACGCGGCTGCGGACAGGAATGTCCGCGCTCCGGGACGCCGTAACTCGCCCCTGGACCCGGGACGACCTGCCGGCGATTAATGGGCTGCTTCGCGAGACATGGCTGGACGCGTATTCGCCCTTCATTCCCCGGGCGGACCTGACGTCGTATCTGGAGGAGCACTATTCGCTGGAGAAGCTGGCAGCGCTGTTCGCGGACGCAAACGTCACGGGGCTGGTGGCTGAAGTGGATGGCGCGGTGGCCGGCTACGCGAAGCTGTATGACTCGCGCGCGGACCAACGGTTCTGCCTGCACCAGCTCTATGTCTTGCCGTCGAAGCAGGGGCTGGGGTTGGGGCACCTGCTGATGGCCGGCGCTGAGCGGCGCGCCCTGCAAATAGGGGCCGACCGCATCTGGCTGGGCGTCATGCTGAGGAATACGCGTGCCGTGGCGTGGTACGGCAAGATGGGCTACACCGTGGTGGAGACTTCCCCGTTCGTTATGGGCTCAACCACCGTGGAGCATTACATCGGCTATGTGCCATTGCCGCTGCCCCGCTCTGCAGGCTAAAGGCAGCGCTCGGATGCGCCCGTGGGCCCGGTCAGTGGCTCGGGCCGGCGGGCGCGGAGTCCCGATGCACTGTCTGCGGTGAGAAGGCCGGCAGGCATACCGCGATGTACTCGGCCCCTTCCTCTCCCGGCGTGCTGTATTGGACCCACTCGCCGGCGCGCGCGATGACGGCCTGGCCGGCTTTGACCTCGAACGCCCCCGCTTTGTGCGTGACCCGCAGTTGGCCGCGCAGGACTACCGTATATTCGTCGAACTCAGGTGTCTGGCCCGGCTCGACCCAGCCGCCGGGGCTGCGCATGTGCGCTATGCTCAGGCGCGAGTCGGCGGAATTGACGCGTCCGATGTATTCGTCAATGAGCTTGGGTTTGTTGCCGGCGGCGGCAACACGGATCGGGACTGGAATGAGCTTCGGCATGTGCCCAGTTTGAGACAGAATATGCCCATGCGCCAGCCGCTTTCACTCAACGTCCGGGACCAGGCGGGCGTCGGGACCTCCGCCATCAGCGAAGCCCTCATACGCTCCGCGCAGCGTTTGCGGGCCGAGACAGCGCGGCTGCGCTTCCGGCCCCCCGTCACGCATGTCTATAACCCGCTGGTGTACGCCTGGACGCCTCACGCCGCTTACCTGGCCAGGTTCGGAACTACGCAGAAGCGCGTGGTCTTCCTGGGCATGAACCCCGGTCCGTTCGGCATGGCGCAGACCGGCGTGCCGTTTGGTGAAGTGGCGGCCGTGCGCGACTGGCTCTGCCTCGAGTGCGTCGTCAGCCGCCCCGAACGGGAGCATCCTCGCCGCCCCATCTGCGGATTGCAGTGCGCGCGCTCGGAAGTCAGCGGGCGCCGGCTGTGGGGGCTTTTCGCCGAGCGGTTCGGCACGCCCGAGCGTTTCTTCGCCGAACATATCGTCATTAACTACTGCCCACTGGCCTTTATCGAGACCAGCGGCTGCAACCGCACTCCGGACAAGCTGCCGGCGGCTGAAAGGGAGGTGCTGTTCGCCGCCTGTGATCGGCATTTGCGAAAGGTGGTTCAATGCCTGCAGCCGGAATGGATCATCGGCGTGGGCGATTTCGCCGCTCGGCGGGCCGGGGAGGTGTTCCGGGACAGCGGAATGAAGGTGGGCAGGATCCTGCACCCCAGCCCGGCCAGCCCGGCCGCGAACCGCAACTGGGCGCTAGCCGCCACGGAGCAACTGCGAGCGTTGGGCGTATGGGACTAACAGCGGTGCGGCCTTCAAAGCACCCGCAGCCGTGCTCCGCGCCGCCCGCTACTGGCCTTCTTCGACGAGGGTCCCGTCCGCGGTGATAAAAATCTTGGGGAAGTGCGCCTCGTCCTTGAACGATACAACGTATATCGTCCTCGTGCCCCACTTCTCCATGTTGATGGCGCTGTAGCCTGAGGCGGGGGCCTTGTCCTCGATGACTTTCATCACCGCGGGGGGCACGTCGGAGGGTTTGACGCTCGTGCCGTGCGAAGCGGGAATTGCGACGGTCAGGTCATAGTTCAGGACACTGCCGTCATGGGCGACGTAGAGGGGCGGGAATATGGCAGGGTCGTGGAAGTATATCTTGTACACTACGCGCCCGGAGCTGACGTCCCGGACGGCGTCCGTGATATCCGCTCCACCGGCCTCGGCAAGCACCGTGCTTTGGACCGCGGGCGGGAGGGCGCCGAACTTTGCTCCCAGGGAGGTGATCGGCCGGTGGTATGGGGTCGCCTCGTCGGTTTTCGCCTTGGCCTTGGGGGCCGCCGGCTTGCTGGCGCAACCGGCCACCAGAGCCGTCAATAGGACGATGGGGAGCACATGCGCTTTCATAAATCCGGGACAATCTATGCCCTGAGGCTGCGATAGCAAGGATTTGACGGGAAAGCCGCCTTTCGCCGGCCAACGCCGCCCTCGTTCGCATCGGGCAGATTCCCGAAGCCGAGTCCGATCTGGATTGCCCAGGGCACGTAGGGTTCAAAACCGCCCAGGCGGCAAGGTTTCGGTCTTTGCTGCTTCTATACACAACGTCAGAAGTCGCCACGGGAGGGCACGCGGCCTACAAGATCCTGTAGGCCGCGTGCCCTCACGCGGCGCAAAGATTTAAGATGCCCAGTGTGGCCTGGCGGGTCGCGCCGGGATGCCCTGCCAATTCGTCCAGGCGGGCAGGGTCTCTCCTTTCATCAGGAGCGAGAGATCGTCCAGCGTCGCGCCTTCTTCCAGGCGCGTGTCGTAGAGCACCAGCGAGCCCGCGCCGACCTTGGAGCGGGCGCCGATCTCGATGCTGGACATCTTCATGACACGATCCTCGAACAGGTGAGTTTGGACCGTGCAATCCGCGTTCAGCATGGCCTCGTCGCCGATTTGGACGAGGTCGAACTCCGAAAGGTCGGTTGTCTCCATGTAAACGCGGCGCCCGATCCTGGCGCCGAGCAACCGGAAATACCAGCAGACGAACGGCGTGCCCGTGAGCGCGCCGACGAGGAACGGTTCGGCCAGGTGCTCGTGCAGCGCGTTCAGGAGTTCGTTGCGCCACACGAACGTGCTCCAGAGCGGCCGCTCGCCCGGCCGATAGCGCCAGACCAGCAGCCATTTGGCCGCAATGGCAAAACCCGTCGCCACGGCCGCGCAACCAAGGTAGAGAACCGGGAAGAACAGCAGCGTGCTCTGAAGGCTGAACACGTCGCGCAACAGCAGCAGCACCGAGAACAGCAGGCTGATCAGGATGATGAAGCAGGTCGAAGGCGTGATGACGCGCACGAACTCGATCGTGGCGCGCAGGACGCGCAGCTTCGCGGAGGGGTGATAGGTCGTCTCGTCAGCGAACACGCCGCTCTTTTGCCGCTGCGGCAGGAAGATGGGCGGGGAGCCCATCCAACTGGAGTCAAAACGCAACGCATCCGCCGGCTCGGGTGGGGGCGCGGACAGGCAGCCAATCAGAACGCTGTCGCCGATCACCGTACCGGATGGGAGCATGGCGCTGTTGCCGATGAAGGAGCGTTTGCCGATGTGGTTGCGGCCCAGGGTCATGGCCCCATCTCGCACGCGAGGAGCGCCGAGCGACACGCTGTCCGCGATGAAGCTCTCGTCGCCAATCGAGAGCAGGTCGGGGGAGATGAAGGAAGCCGTGGAGACCTCGGCGCCGTATCCCAGCCTGGCGCCCAGGAGCCGATACCAGGGCGTCAGGTAAACCGACGCGTAGAGCGGGCCGAGGATATCCAGGCTGAGATCCAGCGTCTGGTCCACGAACCACTTGCGCAAGTAGAACAGACCGTGAAGCGGGTACGTGCCGGCCTGGACTTTGCCCAGGAGCAGCCATTTGAGCGCCGCGATTTCCAGCGCCAGCAGCGTAATGAATGACACCCCCACGAGGGGAGCCAGCAGCAAGTACCAATAGTAAGGGTCCAGGTAGTTCAGCTTGTTCATCACCACGATGCCCGGGAAGAGGGCGGCGACGACCAGCACCGGGAAGATCAGCAGGCCGATGGTGTGCAGTAGGCCGAAGGCAAAACGGCGTGCGAAGGTCGCGCGTAGCGGCGGCTCGGCAGAGCGCCGCTGATCGTGGTCGGCCGGGATTGCCGCGACCTGTCGAGACGCCGCTACAGGGACAGCGGGAGAGCCTTGCCAGGTCTGTCCTTTTGGGATCACCGAACCGCGGGGCAGCAACGAAAGGTCCTCCAGCGCCGAGCCGTCCCCCATCACCGTTTCCTCGCGCAGGCCGCAGCGCGTGCCAATGAAACAGCCCCTGCCGATGGTGATGCGCCCCAGTTTCAGCTCGCCGCCTTCAACCGAGTAGCCCAGCAGGTTGGTATCGTCGTTGATGGTCGTGTCCTCGCCGATCGTGAGCAGGTCGAAGCTGGCAAAGGAGTCGGTCGCCAGGTGCACGTTCGGCCCTATCTTCGCACCCATGAGGCGGAGGTAGATGTTTAGCAGCGGCGTGCCGGTGAGGTAACCGACGGGGACGGCTGCTTCGATTGTGGTCGTGAACCACCAGCGGAAGTAGTAGCTGCCCCAGAGTGGATATGAGCCCGCCCGATATCGCCCAATCACCACCCATTTCACCAGGATGGGGATCACGAGCATCAGCGGGTAGAGCACCAGCAGGCTCGCGAAGGCGCCCAGGACGGCCGTCAGGAAATCATACTCCTCCTCCACGAGAATCGTGTAGGTGAGGTAGGGGGCCAGCCATTGCAGGGCGAAGAAGCTCAGGATGAAGCACAGGCTCACGGCCTGCGCGGCTCCGCAGAAGAAGTGCCGCCAAAAGGGAACCCGTGCAGGAGCGCGAGACTTAGAGTCCGGGCGAGATGCCGGCGTTGACGCGGAGACTGGAATGTCCGCGCCCGCCTCGACGTGCGCAGCCAACTTCGCGGCAGTCGGGTGTTGATACACATCCAGCAGCGAGAGATGCCGGAACGCTGCGGTCTTGCGCAGCTCAGAGATCATCCGCGCCGCGAGTAACGAATGGCCGCCCAGGTCGAGGAAAAAGTCGTCGTGCAGCGAAATCTGCATCGGCGCGAACAGTTTCTCCCATGCAGCCACGAGCTGCCGCTCCAGGGGCGTGCGAGGCAGCACGAGATCCGGGCGGCGCTCAGCCGGATGGGCTTGCGGCGCGGGCAGGCCCTTGCGGTCCACTTTGCCGCTGGGCAGCGTAGGCAAGCGCGGAAGCGTCTCAATTATCGCCGGGACCATGTAAGGCGGCAGGCGCGAGCGCAGCCTGGCACGAGCGCCCGCCGCATCGAACGGGATGGCTGCATGCGGCACTACATAACCCACGAGTTGCTGCACTCCGGGCGTATCTTCGCGCAGGGCTACCGCGGCCGCCTTCACGCCGGGGCACTCCACCAGCACGGCCTCAATCTCCGACAATTCAACGCGGAAGCCGCGGACCTTGACCTGCGTATCTATGCGGCCCAGGAATTCGAGCTGCCCATCCCCTGTCCAGCGCGCGAGGTCGCCCGTCCGGTAAAGGCGCATTGTGCTCCCTTTCCCCATCGGATGGGGAGAGGGCTGGGGTGAGGGGTCTTCCATGAACAGAATGAACTTCTCGCGCGTCAACTCGGGCCGCCCCAGGTAGCCGCGGGCCAGGCCCACACCGCCCAGGCACAATTCGCCGGCGGTGCCCGGCGGAACGAGCTGAAGCTGCTCGTCGAGAACGCACGCCGTGTAGTTCGGCATAGGCCGGCCAATCGTAATGGGCCTGTCGGGCCGGCACTCACCACAGGTGGCGATCACGGTGGCCTCCGTTGGCCCATAGGTATTGAAGACGCGTCTGCCGAGACGCCACCAGCGCCTGACCAGGTCGGGCGGGCAGGCTTCCCCGCCGAGGATGAGCAGCCGGACCGAGGGCACGTCCTCCTCCATCATCGCCAGCAGCGTCGGCACGCATGACAGGACCGTGACGCCTGCTGCGGCAAGCATCTTCGACAGGGCCGGGCCGCTCCGGACCATCTCCCGGGTGCCGACGATGAGCGTCGCCCCGGCAAACAGCGCCAGCCAGATCTCCTCCACGGAGGCATCGAACGCCAGCGACGACCCTTGATACACGCGGTCGGCGGGCTGGACCTGGAAGAGCTTTCCCTCAACCCGTACGAGATGGCAGGCACTGCGGTGCTCGATCTGGACGCCTTTGGGCTGGCCCGTGGTGCCAGAGGTGTAGATGACGTAACACAGATCCTCCATGGTGGCACCGGTATCGGCGCGCGTAAGGCGATCGGCGGACTGGGCGGCAAGGTCTGATTCGAGCTGGTCCAGCGCGTGCACCTGGCACTCCGCAGGCAGGGACGCCTCGCCGAGGCGTCCGGCGCCTGGGCAGTTCTCAGTTGCTCCCTCGCCCGGACGTCTCGGCAAGACGTCCCTGCCCGCGCAGGTGAGCAGCACCCGCGCGTGGCAATCGGAGAGAATGAAGCTGACCCGCGCTGCGGGATACTCCGGGTCGAGGGGCACGTAGGCAGCACCGGCCTTCAGGATGGCGAGCATGGCCACATAAGCCTCGAGCGAGCGGGGGAACCACAGGCCGACGCAATCGCCGCGCTGCACTCCCCTGCCCTTCAGAAAGCGGGCCAACTGGTTGGCGCGGCGTTCCAGCTCGCCGTAGGCAAGCTCCTGTCCGGCGCAAACCAGGGCGGTCCTGTCGGGATGAGCATCGGCCTGCCGCTCGAATAATTCGTGCAGCAGCTCAGGCCGCAAGAGGCCGGGTTCGGTGCTGGAGTAGATGAAGGGGCTGACGCTCAGACGATCTCGCGATAGACATCCGGGTGCGGGCGGGAGATGACCACCGCGTTTACCAGCACGCCGGCCTCGCTGATGACCTGCCGCCCGGCAGCCACCGCTGCCTGCACGGAGGCCACATCGCCGGTCATCGTGCAAAAGGCCTTGCCCCCGAGCGCCATCGCCAGGCGCACTTCGAGCAGGGTGACGCTCGCGGCCTTGGCGGCGGCATCGGCGGCCTCGATCAGCGTGGCGACGTTGAACGACTCCAGGATGCCCAAAGCCCCATCGGGCTGCACCGGCTGAGTGCGGCCCAGCGCGAGGAATACGTCGGGGTGCACATTCGAGATGACAAATTGGTCAATGAGGCAGCCGTTGGCCGCTTCCGCGCCGGCCGACACAGCCGCCTCCACCGCGGCCGTGTCGCCGCCGATGAGCACCATGTACTTGCCCGAGCAGATCGAGCGGGACAGCAGCAGCCGCACGTTGCCGGCTTTGAGCATGGTATCCGCCACCTCGAAACCGGAGGCGACGCTGGATAATTCAATCAAGCCGATGGATTTCTCCATAATCTTACCTTTCGAGGAGGATATGCTGAGTGCTGACCTCGCGGACCGTGCCGGCGAGCGGCGCGTGGAGGTTCGCGCCGAGCGCGTTGGCGGCGGGCTCGGCGATGAGCTGGCCGGCGTTGACATGCTCCCCCACCTTCACTTTGGGCTGGCAAGCGGCGCCGGCGCTTTGCTTGAGCGGCAGCACGAGGCGGGCCGGTTCAAGGCGCCCGGTCCAGAAAGGAGCGGGCAGGTCATACTGCTGCACGTGGAGCTTGCGGGTGAGAGTCTTGATCGGTACATGGCGGCCATCGCGCATGGCGTGCGGCTTAATGGTGGTTGGCCCGCTCCACTTCACGTTGGCGCGGCGCATTTCGGCCTTGGAATCGTCGCAGGCTTCCTTGGGATATAGCTCCTCCGGGCAGGCGAACAGCGTGCAGAGCCCGCACGAGCAGCAGAGCGAGGCCCATTGGTTCCAGTACTGCGCGCCGGTGGCAGTGAAGGCCAGGCTGCGCATGACCTGGTGCGGCTCCACGGCATACCCCAGCAGAAATCGCGGACAATATTCGGTGCAATACCGGCACTGGTCGCAGGCGGACTTCCCAATCTTGGCCTGCACCTTGTTGGGCTTGAGCTTGCGCTCCATCACGTGGTGGTTGCGCGGCAGGATAACCACGCCCGTTGCCGTCTTTGTGACCGGCGCGTCCAGGTCATCCGTGGTCTGGCCCATCATCAGGCCGCCGATGCACAGCACCGGGTCTTCGGTCGTCAACCCGCCCACCGCCTCCAGGCAGTTCCGGTAGGTCACGCCCAGCGGGACACGCAGCGTAGCCGGCGCCCGCACCGCCCCGGCGATGGTCAGCCATTTGTGCGTCACCGGCTTTCCCTCGGCGGCGGCGGCGATATTGATAAACGTCTCGACGTTGTTGACCACCACGCCCACCTGGATTGGGATGCCCGCCGGGGGAATCAAGCGATGGGTGACTTCATACACGAGGTCGTATTCGTCGCCTGCAGGGTAGTAGTCGCCCAGCAACTGGACGCGCAGGTCAGTTCCTTTGCAGGCGGCAGTCACGGTCTCCACAGCGTGCTTCTTCTTGGCCTTGATGCCAATGACCCCGCTGCTCGCGCCCACTGCCTCCATGGCCAACTCCATGCCTCGCACCAATTCGGCGGCCTGGCGCTCCATCACCACCGCGTCCTTGTGCAGCAACGGCTCGCACTCCGCCCCATTGGCGATGACCGTATCTGCCTTGGCCGCCAGCTTGACGTGCGTGGGGAACCCGCCGCCGCCCGCGCCCACGACGCCGGCTTGCTTCACCTGATCGGCCAAGGACATACGAGGGCGGATTGTATTGCAACTGCTGCCTTGATTGCCAGCCACAAAAGGCCCGGCGCCAGGCAGTGGGCCGGAGTCCACGGCGCCTCACGGCTTCGGAATATCTAGCTGGCGGCAAACCGCTCGGATCGTGCCTTCCTTGACCTCGCGATGCCTGGGAATTGGGGCGACTTTGCCGGTGATGGGATTCTTCCAGATGGAATGGTTGCCGCCCTCCCGTGCGAGAAAGCAACCGTGGGCCGAGAGATGCCGCTCCAGATCGAGCCGTTTCAAGAAGCGGCCAACTGCAATTCCTGACGCACTGCGCCGGGAGCCGCCGTCTTCTGCGCTTCCTCCCGGTGGTACTGCATAACTTGGGTCAGCGCGTCCAGCAGGTTCGCTTTGGCTTCCTCCAGGCTTTCGCCTTCGGAGAATACCTCCGGCAGCTCTTCGAAGTGGCAAGTGTACCCGCCCTCCGGCGCGGGCTCGAAGACCGCTGTCAGCTTCAGCTTCAATTGGTCCAAATTCATGGGCCTAATTTCATACAGGCGTCCGTTGCCTGCAAGCTTTGAACCCACACCAAACGGATGCTTCGCAATGATCAGGCTTGTCGCCGCCCGCCTCTGTGCATTAGTTTACCGCACCATGACGAACGTGATGAAAGTGACCTTCAACGTGCGCGGATTCCCCCGCGCACTCCTGCTCCTCGCCGGCGCCGGCACGATCCTGCTTCTGCCCCAGGCCTCGCGGGCCGCCGAGCCCGCCAAGGATGCGCCCGCGGCCTCCGCCCAGGGCCTGGTGCCGCTGGACATCAAACTGCCCGCACCCGCGTTCAAGGGCACGCCCAAGGACATCCAGGTCGGCCCGAACGTTGAGCCCGTTTCCGACAAGCCGCGCCCCCTGATGATGGTGCCGCCCGGGCTCAAGAACATCGCGACGGGCAGCAAGATCACCTGCAGTGATAAGAACGCCACCGCCGAGAACCTCGCCAAGCTCACCGACGGCGACAAGGAAGCCTCCGACCAGAGCATCATTTTCATCCACAAAGGCCTCCAGTGGGTGCAGTTGGATTTCGGCAGCCCGCAGCAAATCTACGCCGTCGTGATCTGGCACGCCCACAACTCCGCCAAGGTGTATCACGATGTCGTGGTGCAGGTGGCCGATGACCCCGACTTCATCGAGAACGTGCGCACTATCTTCAACAACGACGCGGACAACGCTTCGGGCCTGGGGGTGGGCACCGACCGCGAGTATTTCGAGACCTACGAGGGCAAGCTCATCAACGCCAAAGGGGTGAAGGCCCGCTATATCCGCTTCTACTCGAAGGGCAGCACGGAGAGCGCACTCAACGAATACACCGAGCTGGAGGTTTACGGCCGGCCAGCTAAGTAGAGCCGCCCGGGGGCTGGAAGGGACCTGGAGCATGGGCACGCCCGGCCTGCGCCTTCTCTCCGGTTCAACCCTCATACTCCTGCTCCTGGTCGCCGCCCTGGCGCTGGGGCTGCGCTGCTTCCGGCTGGACCAGCGCCCGATGCACTGCGACGAGGCGGTTAAGGCCGTCAAGTTCGGCGAGTTCTGGGACGACGGCGGCTACCGGTACGACCCGAGCGAACATCACGGTCCATCGCTCTATTACGCCACGCTCGCCGCAATGCGCCTCGCCGGGAGGCGCGATATCGAGCATCTCACCGAAGCGCAACTGCGGCTCATCACCGTGGGCTTCGGCCTCGGCCTGATCCTCCTGCTACCGCTCGTGGCGGACGGGCTGGGTAGGTCGGGCACGGTCTGGGCGGCGGCGTTGACCGCGCTCTCTCCGGCGATGGTCTTTTACAGCCGGTATTACATCCACGAGATGCTGCTGGTCTTCTTCACCTTCCTCGCGCTGGCGGCAGGCTGGCGCTACTGGCGCAGCGGCAAACTGGGCTGGGCCTTGCTGGCGGGCGCGGGCGTGGGGCTGATGGACGCGACAAAGGAGACCTTCGTCCTGTCCCTGGCTGCCGCCGCGCTGGCCCTGGCCGCCAACTGGGCCTGGGGCCGCTGGGCGGACGCGTCCCGCCCGCCCGAGCAAGCCGCGCGCATTCCCATCAAGCACATGGCTGCGGGCCTGGCTGTGTGGCTGGGCGTCGCGCTGCTGCTATTCTCGTCCTTCTTTTCCAACGCGGCTGGCCCGCTCGACTCGCTCCGGACCTACCTGCCCTGGCTGCACCGGGCGGAGGGAGCCTCGCCGCACATTCACTCCTGGGGATTCTACTGGCACCGGCTGCTGTGGTTTCACCACGCCAAAGGGCCGGTGTGGAGCGAGGGGCTGATCCTTGTCCTGGGCGTCCTGGGGGCTTATGCGGGATTCGCGCGCCGAGGCCTGGGGGGCGCCAACGCCAGCTTCGTCAGGTTCCTGGCGCTTTACACCTTTGCGCTCGCCGCTGCTTATACCGCTATCGCCTACAAAACCCCCTGGTGCCTGCTGGGTTTCTGGCACGGCATGATCCTGCTCGCGGGCGTCGGCTCCGCCGGCCTGATCCGCAGGACGCGCACCAGGCCCCTGCGCATGGCTGTGCGCCTGCTCATCCTGGCCGGCGCCGCGCAGCTTGGCTGGCAAGCCTGGCAGGCCGCGGTCACCTACGCCGCCGATCCGCGCAACCCTTACGTCTATGCGCAAACCTCACCCGACCTGCTGAACCTCGTGCAACGCGTCGAAGCCTTGGCGAAGGTGTCCCCACAAGACGGCAAACTGGTCGTCAAGGTAATGGCGCCCGACAGCGATTACTGGCCGTTGCCGTGGTATCTGCGCAATCTCGAGCGCGTCGGCTATTATGCCGAGGTGCCGGCCGATCCCTACGCCTCCATCATGATCGTCTCCTCCCAGTTCAAGGCTGCCCTGGACGAGAAGAAGACCCACGTCATGGTCGGCTACTTCCAGCTACGCCCCCAGGTGTTCCTGGAGCTGTATGTGGAACTGGGGCTCTGGAAGGAGTATCTAGAAAGCAGCAAGCATGAACGCCCTGGCTCCTGAACGCGCCCGCCCTGCCCCAGTATCGAATACCCCGCTGCGGCTCGCCGACTGGCTCGGCCGCTTCGCCCTGGCATTCGGGTGCATCCTGCTTGCCGCCGCTACACCGTCCTTTGGCGGCCTGCGGGTGACAGGCTATTACCCGGGCTATCGGCAGAGCTATTACGCCCCATCGAATATAGACTTCACCGTCCTTACCCATATCATCCACTTCTCCATTGCCCCGAATACGGACGGCAGCTTGGACACGACCATCAACGGGCTCACCCCGGCATACTCGACCAACCTGGTAACCGTGGCCCACGCCGCCGGTTGCAAGGCGCTGATCTGTGTCGGCGGCGCCGACAGCCAGTCGGGGTTCGAGGGGGCGACCACTCCGGGCAACCTGGCCGCGTTCGTCGGGAACCTAACCAACTTCATGGCCACGTACCACTACGACGGCATGGACCTTGACTGGGAGCCGCTCGACCCGACGAACCACACCCAATTCACGAATCTCGTTAGTTCCCTGCGGGCGGCCCTCAACCGCTTCAACCCGCACCCGCTGTTGACCGTAGCCACAGCGTCCCAGCCCGCCTGGTTTGCCAGCCTGCAAAGCTCCTTCGACCAGATCAACGTCATGACCTACGACCTGTCGGGTCCGTGGGGAGGCTGGGTTACCTGGTTCAACTCGCCTATCTACGACGGCGGTTACCGCTTCCCCAGCACCGGCGGCCTGGTCCCTTCCTGCAACGGCCTGATCGGTCAGTTCACCAGTGCCGGCGTCGCTCCCGCCAAGCTGGCCATAGGCATTGCCTTTTATGGGGACATCTGGGAAGGGGGCGCGGGCACCAGCACCGGCGGCGTCACCCAGCCGCGCCAGGGCTGGACCAATGCGCCATCCGTCACCGCCATCACCTACTTCGATCTGATGTCCACGTACTACCATTCCAACCTCTACCACTGGGACACGAATGCCCAGGCCGCCTGGCTCGGCATAACCAACGCCAATGCCAGCAACGACATGTTCATCTCCTATGACGATCCGCACACCTGCCAGGCGAAGGTCAGCGATGCCCGCAACCTGGGCCTGGGCGGCGTCATGATCTGGGAGATCGGCCAGGGCTACCTCTCCAGCCAGCCCAAGGGCCAGCGCGACCCGTTGCTCCAGGCTATCAAGCAGGCCGTACTGGCCACGCCGAACTTCACTGCCATCGCGCGGAGCAACCAGGACATCCAGCTCGACTTCCAGACCCAGCCGCTGGCCCTCTATGGTGTCCAGCGCACCAGCAACCTCCTGAGCGGCGTCTGGACCAATGTCGCCACCAATCTCACCGGCACCGGCAGCATCATGCAGGTGACCGATCCCGACGCCCTCGCCATCCAGCCCTCGCGCTTCTACCGAGTGCGGACCCCGCCTTAAAGGGCGTCCGCCCGGCGCCCCCGAACCTGGCCCCCGTGGGGCTGGCGATTCCCCGGCGGGATCCGCGTGTGTCTCCCATGTGGGTCGACCCACATGGGAGACACACGCGGGCTCCTCCGGAGCCTCTTCGGGCCCACACCGGCCAGCCGGGCTGCCCTGTCGTCAATTCTAACGACAAGGGCACCCCTCAAATTGCCAAGCATTTTTGCTTGCCGCCCTCCTCTCCCAGAGGTATAACCGGCTCGACTTGGTTACCGCCTTCGCGGTAGCTGTTCGCATGGAAACGCACTTAACAGGAAAGGTTACGCAATGAAATCCAACACAAGAACTCTCCTCTGCTCACGCCCCGTGCTGCCGTTCCTGGCCGCCGCCGCGATGATGTTCGGTCCGCCTGCGGCGAAAGCCGCCAGCTATCCCGACACCGTCCTGGCAGATAGCCCGATCGCCTATTATCGCCTGGAGGAAACCAACGGTACAACTTTTGCCGACAGTAGCGCCTCGGGAGCTTATCCCGGCTATTATTACACTGATGGCGCCTACCCGCAGTTGGGCCAGCCGGGAATAGACATTAACTCGATTGGCCTGTCAGGCGCGGCAGCGGCCTATGGTGCGGCCGGTTGGTATCCAGACCTGAACCCGCAGGGGCCGTTCTCCTTCGAGGTGTGGGTCCGCCCCACTAGTGTCCCGACCGGCGGGAATTACCGTTGCCCGATTGGTAACTTCGGCGGTTGGGGCAGCGGCGGCGGCAACGGCTCAGGCTGGTATGTTTATCAAACACCCGACTCGCCAAGCTCGTTCGCCTTTATCATGGCCCAAACCGGCGTCTGGATCTCGACCGGCTACAGCCTGTTCACCTGGTATCACCTGGTCGGGACCTATGACGGGACGAGCGCTCGCTTCTACGTTAACGGGAACCTCATCGGCTCCCCTGTAGCGGCCGCCGGCTTCCTAGCCAACCCCGGCATGCCGCTGGGCATCGGCGAGCGCGGCGACGGATATGGCATTTGGGACGGCAACCTGGACGAGGTTGCCATCTACACGAACGCCCTGACGCTCACTCAAATCCAAACGCATTACCAAGTAGGTACCAATTCATTCCGCGTCGGCCCGACGGGCGCCTCCGTCCGGCAGGACCCCGCCTCGACGACCAACTACGTGGGCCATACTGTCCAATTCAGCGTTATCGCGGACGGCACGCCGACGCTGCTCTACCAGTGGTTCAAAAACGGCTCCAAGGTCAACGCGGCAACCAGCAGCGCCTACTCGTTCACCTGCGCCCTGGCGGACGATGGCGACAGCTTCCAGGTCATCGTCACCAACAACTACGGCTCGGCCACCAGCGCGGTCGCTACGCTGAGCGTTTCAACCAACCTGCTCATTGATGCGGACTTGACCTCCATCACTCGCAATGTGGGCAGCAAGGCAGCCTTCGAAGTCGTCGCCGAAGGGGCCCTGCCTATCACGTACCAGTGGTACCAAGGCGCCAGCCAGTTGATCCCGAGCGCAACGGGCTCGACCCTCTGGCTGAACAACGTGCAACTGACCAACGACGGCACGACCTACTTTGTCAGGGTCATCAATCCTTACACGCATATTGACAGTACGCAGGCCACCCTCAACGTCCAGGCTCGCGCGGTGAGCGTGCCTGTCACCGGCTATGCGAAGATCGTCATGGCGGATGACCCGGTGGCCTATTGGCGGTTGGACGAGCCGAACGGCAGCGCCATAGCCACAGACGCGGCGGGGAGCTTCGACGGAAGCTATACCAATGAGAGCGGAGCGGGCACCTTCACCTTTGGCGCACCAACCGGGATTCCCCATGAGACGGACCCCGGCGTTGGGGTCACCGGCGGCGTTACCGTGCAGATCCCTTACGCGATCGAACTCAACCCGCCGACGGGCGCGTTCACGGTGGAAGCCTGGCTCAAGCCCGACTCGCTTGCGGCCAACGGCAACGATTACCGCAGCCCGCTATCTTCCATGAGCAATCCCTGGGGAGCAGGCCCAACCGGTTGGCTGGTGTATCAGACCGCCGCGAACTATTGGTCCTGGTGGCCGTATGCCGGCTACTGGGCCGGCGCTCAACTGACCGACACAGACCCCGTTGTCGCCAACCAATGGTACTACCTGGCCATGGTGTATGATGGCACGACCTTCACGTTTTACGTGAATGCGGTGGCGAAGGCTTCAGGGCCCTACTCGGCATTCGTGCAAAACGGGAACGTGCCTTCCGGCAGCGCAGATTATAACTACAACTATTTTGCCAACCACGATCCCAGTGCGAGCGGGCCGATGAATCTCGGCTGGCGCAGCGACAGGTTCAACCCCTTCTCCGGAAGCATGGACGACGTGGCGGTCTATAACAAAGCGCTCACACCTCAGCAGATTCAGAACCACTTCCTGAACACCGTCCGGCTCACCGCCACGCTCTCGGGCGGCAACATCATACTCACTTGGCCCGCCGGCACGCTGAAATCCTCCGCCACGTTCACGCCGGGCAAGGATAGCTGGACCAAGTTAAACGTTACCTCGCCTTACACCGTCCCTGCGGACCAGGCGAAGATGTTCTATTGCGTGCAGCTTAACTAGCGCGCTTCAGACCGGTCGCTAATTACCCCCAGGCACCTGCCTGGACCTGACGGGCCGGGGCGGCTTAAACCGCCCCGGCCTTTGTTGTCGGCCGTCCGGCCGATATTATTTGCTTCTAAGCTCCAGTAGCTTAAGTTACCTACCATGGCAGCCCCCCGAATGGTTCGTGCGGCTGCGATGTTCAACCGATCACACTGAAGCAAAGAGCCTTATGAAGTCCCGCCACGCTATCAATCTGCTTTTTTCGCGCCCGGCATCGCCCTGGTTGGCTGCCGTGGTGCTGTCCAGCCTGCACGCCGCCAACGCTGCCACGTACCCCGACACCGTCCTGGCGGATAATCCAGTCGCCTACTACCGCCTCGAGGAAACCTCCGGCACCGTGGCCGCCGACTCCTCGGTCAACAACACCAGCGCCTCGTACGTTTACAACAGCGCCCTGAACGATCCCCAGTTGGGGCTGCCGGGGATTGACACCAACTCCATTCTCTTCAACGGGGGCGGCTTCTCCTCTGACGTCGGCTATGTAGCCATCCCGGCCAGCTCACTCATCACGCCCTTGGCGCCGGATAACGTGCACGGCGCGCCCTTTTCGACCGAGTTGTGGGTGCAGCCGACGGCCCAGCCTGCCACCTTCTCTGTGCCGATTGAAATGGCGCAATATCCGAACGGCTGGAACATTTACGTGTCCGGCAGCGACGGCGGCGCGACCAGCTATTTTTACCTGAACATGCCCAACGGCGTGCTGTTTCAAAGCGAACTGGATTTCCCAATCAGCTTCCTGCAATGGTACTACCTGGTGGTTACCTTCGACGGCAATAACGCCTACTTTTACATCAACGGCGTTGCGCACGGGCCGTACTCCGTGCCGAATTATGCGCCCGCGACCGGATCGCCGGCGCACATCGGCGCCGGATTCGGCGTGGGTTGGACGGCCTTCATCGGCGGGGTGGACGAGGTCGCCTTCTACACGAACGTGCTCACCGGGGCTCAAATCTCCAACCACTACCAGGTGGGCACTAATTCCTTCCGCGCCGTGCCCACACCCCCATCTATCCTGGGCGACCCGGCCTCCACCACCAATTATTCGGGGCTGCCGGTAACGTTCACTGTAAGCGCCAATGGCACCCTGCCCCTGCACTACAAATGGCTGAAAAATGGAAACCCGGCCGGCCCCGACGCTGCCAGTTACACCTTCACGTGCCAGTACCCGGCCGACAACAACGCAACCCTGCAGGTCATTGTCACTAACAACTACGGCTCGAAGACCAGCGCCCTGGCGAACCTGACCGTCTCGACCAACCTGAATCTGGTCGGCGCTCCCGGCTCGATCACGCGCAACGTGGGCAGCTATGCCGCGTTCCATGTCATCGCCAATGGCGCTATCCCGATCACCTACCAGTGGTCCAATAGCACCGACGGGGTAACCTTCACCGCCATTCCCGGAGCTACCAATGCCACCCTCTGGTTGCAAAACGTCCAGATGGCGATGAATAACGACACCTACGCGGTCAACGTCTCGAACCCGTTCCAATCGGCCAGTGCCTCGGCCACCCTGAACGTCCAGGCTCGCGCCGTTAATGTGCCGTTAACCGGCTACGCCCAGATCATCGCCGCCGACCACCCGGTCGCCTACTGGCGCCTGGATGAGTCCGACGGCAGCGCTACCGCTGTGGATGCCCTGGGCAGCTTCGACGGCACCTACACACCCGGCAGCGGAGCCTTTACGTACCAGGCGCCCACCGGGATTCCGCATTGGACCAACGATCCAGCGGTGACGCTGGCCGGCGGCGCTACGATACAGATTCCCTTCGCGCCGGAGCTGAACCCCGATACCGCCTGGTCGGCGGAAACCTGGTTCAGCCCCTCCTCGCTCGGCGCCAACGGGAATGACTACCGAGTATTGCTCTCTTCCCAATACAACCTCTTCCCCAATCCCTACAACGGCTGGTACCTTTACCAGCAGCCCAATGGCTCGCTCGCCTTTGTTCCGCAGCCGGGAAACGGGTTCATTGTCGCCTACCCCGACGATCCTGCGAACAGCAACTTGCTCGTGCCCAACAAATGGTATCACCTCGTGATCGCGGATGACCAAGTCAACTTCTACGTGTACATCAATGGCGAGTTGCGGAGCAGCTACCCCGTGTCCGGCATCCTCTTCATCCCCAACGGCACCGGCATCAACCTCAATGGCACCCCCGGCATTACCACCGGGCTGGGCAATACCGTCCTCGGCCAGCGCACCGATGCTCAATTCGGTACGTTCCTCGGCACGCTGGACGAGACGGCCTTCTACAATTACGCGCTCACACCCGCGCAGGTTCAGGCCCACTATGCGGGCAGCGTATGGCTCACGATCACCCAGACAGGCCCCACCAGCGTTTCGCTTGCCTGGCCTGCCGGCGTCCTGCAATCCGCGCCGCAGGCCAGTGGAACTTATACCGACGTCCCAGGTGCGCCCACGTCGCCTTACACGCACAACTCCAGCGGGGCGCCAACCTATTACCGCGTCAGGCTGCCGACGGCTCAGCCGATATTCACGGCCGTTCAGGGCAACAACAGCACCCGGTAGTAGCGCTGCGAGACCGCGCCGGGGACATCCGTAACCGACACGGTGGAATTCGTGGCCGTAAGGCTCGGCAGCAGGTCAGTCCAAACTGCCGAGCCGAGGCTGGATTTGTATTGCACCCGGTAGCTGCGGCCCGCCAGCGCGCTCCAGGTAAGCCGGACGAGGCCGCCCGAGCATTGCAGCGGCTGCAAGACCGGGTTCAGCAGCGGGCTGACCGAAAAGTTGCCGGGCGACACGGCAAAGAAGATGTTCCCGTCCGCCTGCACCATGATGCGCGCGGCGGAAGACGCCAGCGACGGCATCATCACGGTGCACGCGCCGGTGTTCGGCACGCCGCTGGCGAGGACAACCGGGAACTCCAGGCCCCCGTTCGTCGAGAGCAGCACGGTCACCGTCGCCGCCTTGACTGGCGCGTCTGCCGTCCCGGCTACGTTCCAGCGGACCGTTTGCCGGCCGGACCAGTTCGCTTCCGCCGCCGGCGCAGTGACCACGAAAGGCCCGGCATTGGTGGTCACCGTGACCTGCGTGTCCGCGGAGGCGGTCGCGCCCCCGGTGGGCTGGTTGTCCCGCGCAGTGACGCGGAAGGCCAGCGTGCGGCTCGTCATGGGCAGCATCTCGCCGGGCGTCGTAGTGCCACTGAGGATGTCCGAGAGCTGCGGAAACGTGCGCGACGGGCTGCTCACAGGGTCGAACGACCGGAACAGCGGGCTGGCCCCGTTGTCCGGCGCCTCCAGGCTGACGGAAGGGCCAAGGTCCCGCTCTTCCCAGCAATACGTAAGCGGGCAGCCATTCGGATCGCTGCCCGTCGCCGTCAGCATAAACGGCGTACCCACGGGGATGGTGAAGCCCGGTCCCGCATCCACTGTCGGCGCCCCATTGCCCGTGACGCTCGCCGAGGCGGCGCTGCTGCCGGCGCCGGTAGTAGTGTAGGCCAGGATCTGTTCCAGGCTGGCCGAGTGGAAGTAAGGCGAGCTGTGCGGCTGCACGTTGTCGGGGCTGCAAAGGCCCGCGTAAGACATGATCGTGCTCCCGCTGCCCGGCTCGTAGGCCGTGGCCGCCGTGCGGTTGCCGTAGCCGCAGTCGTTGCTGCTGCTGTTGAAGGTGTGCGAGGCGCCGAACTGGTGCCCCATCTCGTGCGCCACGTAGTCAATGTAGAACGCGTCCCCCACCGGCGGATAAATGCCCGTCTCCCCCTTGGCCTTCGCCCCGCCGACGCCCGCCACGCCGACCGCCGCCAACCCCCCGCCCGCCGTGCTGACCACATGCCCAATGTCGTAGTTCGTGCTGCCAATGATCGCGTCCAGGTTAGTCTGGTTCTGCGTAAGCAGCGCCACGGGATTGCCGTTGCTGTAGGGCTCCTTCGCCAGGTTCGTGTAGATGAGCAGGTCGTTATGCGCCACCAGCACCAGCCGAATCCCCACTTCCGTCTCATAGACCCCCGTCACGCGATTGATGGCCGTGACCACGGCCGATAGCCCGGCAGTCACCGTCCCACCAAAGTACGCCGTGTATTCGGCGGTCGCCCCGCAGGCCAGCCGGTAAGTCCGCAACGTCCCGCCTGCCACCGCAACCTGTGTCGCGGGAGCGGACGTCGCGAGCGCAGGCTCGCTCTCCGTGACCAGGCACTCGAAATCGCCCCCCGCCGGACGCGCCGCCGTCCGGTAATAGGCGGCATGAAGATTGGTGTTCCCGCGCAGGTAAGGTTCGATGTACGCCGCGCCGCGCGGTGACAGGACCTGCGCGTGAAACCCAGCCGGCGTCAGGTCGAACCGCACGCTTGCGCCGGGGTCATCCACCCCGCGCCCGAGATAGGTCCTGATCTCCGGGAACTTCGCCGCCAGCTCAGGCTCCATAACCGGCGACTCCACGAACCGGAACCGCGCCGCCGTCCCGTCAGGCATCGGCAGCGAGATGAGCGCCTCCGAGGCCTCGGGCCGCTGCGCCGCTTCGCTGGGCGCGCGGGCCAGGAGCTGATGCAGCCGCGCGTGCTGCAACTGAAACGCCCGAAAGGCGCGTGGCCGGACCCAGGCGTCCGAAGCCGCGTTTGTGTAGGCCGCCGACTCAACTTCCTGCCAAAGCTCGTTGTGCGGCGCAGGCTCACCCCGCGCGAGGGAACCCTTCACCGGCCCAAGCAGCACCACCAGGACCAGGAGCGCAGGAATGCCGAACGGGACGCGGCGAGGAACAGCCGCGCCCGTTCGGCGAGGTGAGTTGCAGATGTAGAAATTCTTCAATCCGGAGCCGGCTGTGGCCGTCTCTGGACCAACCCATGGGCAATGCGGCGTGCGGGGCGCGCTACACCACCCAACAGAGCGACATCGTTTAGCACGTCTCTATCCTCCTCTGCCTGCGATCGAACCCCAAAAGGAGCCAATACGGAGCAGCGCCCGGCCCGACTACGGAACGCCTCCCGGGGAAGCCCCGGGGCGGACGGCGTAAGCTGTAACTCATGGAATCAATCCGCTCGTTCTCCTCCTTGTTCTCGTCCTCGTCCTTGGTCTTGCAGGGCTCATTGCGCCTTTGCACTGCAACAGCCGAGATCGTTCGCAGGCTGCGAACAAGTTGCCAGGCCATTGCAAACGGGGGATTTCTATCCTCCATCTTCTATCCTCAATCCTCGTCGCGGCCCGGTGCGGTTGCGGCTCTGCCGCATTCTATTGCAGCATCTTCCCGTAAGCCCGGGAGCATCCTCGCCCCAACTTTCGTCTAAGAAACCGGCCCGCCCGGTGTCGTAATAGGCGAGACCAGATGTCCTCTTGCATAAAGAGCACCGGGCCGGTTGTATGAGCTAAGCCGCAGCCGGAACATTGCCCAGCATGGCCCTGAGGCCACCAGATCAAGCCAGCGCCGAACCGCGCCGGTGGGACAGCATCGAGGCGCTCTTCGAAGCCCTCGAATCACCCCTGCTGGCCTACGCCCTGCGCCTGGCCGGCGACAGCAACGTCGCGGAGGACATCGTCCAGGACGCCTTCATGCGATTGCATGCACAGTTCAACGAGGTGCGCGAGCCCCAGCGCTGGCTCTATCGCACCGTGCACAACCTGGCCCTGAACCACCGCCGGCAGGCCAGCCGCATCGTGCCGCTCATCGCCCCCGGAGCCGACAATACAGCCGGGACATCCGAGCCGCACAGCGCTGCCTCCGCCGGCGACACCGCCGACCCGCAGCCATTGCCCGACGAACAAATAGCCCGGCTGGAAGGCATCGGCCTGGTGCGTCTCAGCCTGGAAACCCTCGACGTCCGCAGCCGCGAACTGGTCCGCCTCAAGTTCAACGAGGAACTCTCCTACAAAGAAATCAGCGCCCGCACCGGCCTCAACATCGGCCACGTCGGCTACCTGCTTCACCATGCGCTCAAAGCCATCGCCGACGAGCTGGCCAGAAACGGAGTCGTGCCATGAGTATGGAATTCCGAAGCCCGAAGTCCGAAGTTCGAAACCCGAGTAGCTCCGCTGGAAGGCAGGTTCGTAAAAAGCCGCGCAGTCAATTTGCGATCTGCAATTTGCAATCTGCAATTCCCAATTCCCAATGACCCCGGACTCCCCCATAGACCCGCGCTCCGCCTCCGAGTCCAACCTCACCGCCCTGCTGCTGGGTGAACTGCCGCACGAGCAAGCCGCGGCCCTCCACCAACAGCTCGCACAAAACGCCGAGCTGGCCGGCGAGTACGAGCGCCTCAAGATCACCATCGGCCTGGTGCGGGAAACGGTTGCCGCCCCGCCGGCACGGGTGGCGCCCGAGCCTGCCGCGCCGCTCAAGCTGAGCGCCGACCGCCGCCAGAAGCTGCTCCAGCAGTTCAAAACCGTCGCCCCCAGGCAGTTCCGCATCCGGCGTGTGCTGGTGCCTGCGGCCATCGCAGCCGGACTGCTAATCCTCGCCGGAGCGGTCCTGCTCCCCAGGGTGGACAACATGAACAGGAGTGGCGGGGAACGCGGCGAAAGCCTCCACAGCTTCGGCTACGGCTGGTCCCTTGGCAGCAAGGAAAAGGCTGCCGCACCTCCCGCGCCCGTCAGGCTTGCCTGGGACAACGGAATCGCAAAGGCCGTCCCAAGCCGCTCTCAGCCGTTCCCCGCGGCCTCCGCTCAGCCGCCAAATGCGTCCCCGCCACCCCCTCGACCGACAAGAACACCCATCGTCCTGCCCGTCACGGATTCTGAGAACGGGCGAGGGACCGCCGACAAGGACCAACTCCTTGCTGCCTCCAGAAGCTCGGGGCTGGAGGACCAATCAGGCACAACCTTCGGAGCTTCCCCATCCCGCGCCTTCGGCGAAACGCCGCCTGCTCCCAGCGGCAAACGCGAATCGAACGATATCTTCGGACTCCCGCCCAATCCCACCGGCCATGCGGCTGACACTCGATTCGTCGAGAACGAGGGAAAACTCCAGGCGCTCAGCGAGCCCGCCCCGCCGGTCGAGGTTGCCGGCCGCCCAGTTACCGGATCCGCACCCCAGCCCGGCGGGATACCAGGAAGCGGCGGCCCGGCCGCCCTGCCAGTCACCGGGGTGACCCCGCTGCCGAACCCATACCCTAAAGGCGTTAATGCGATATCAGCGGGGCCGCCAGCCGGGTCATCAGCAGCCCAAACACCGCCTCCCGAGCCTGAGACCGCGGTGAATGAGGCAGTTCGCGGCCAAGCCCAAATCCTCATAAACAGAGACCAGATCAACCTCCAGAGCGGCACGCCTCCACCCGAAGCCAGCGAGCCGACACCTGTTCCCAGCGGCCCACACATCCTCTTGGGACCCCCGGAGACGCTGACCCGGTCCGGCACCGCTCAGAACCAGACGCAAGGGGCCGTAGCATCGGCTGGAGGCGGCAATGCTTTCTACTACTTGAACAGCACCCGTCCCGAAACCGCCGCCCAGGCTCCGGCTGCCACATTTAGCGCCGGAGCGGCCTCTAGCTCTAGCTGGGTGCGGAACTTCCAGGTGGCCGGAGAAGGCGAAGCCCTGGGAACAGCGACGCCGCCTGCGTCCGCCCCGCAGTTGGCTCAGGGTGAAACGGCCACCGAGCTGCTGCGGGAAAATGGGAGCGCCGCCGACACGGCTTTCAGGGACCGTTTCTACCGCGCCGGCGAGCCTGCTCCCGACTCAACACGTTCCGCTGCCCGTGTGGACAACAGAGACCAGTGGGACCTTGGCCTTACGAATGCCTTCGCCGGCTCCACCCTGGCGTTCAACGATGGCAACGGCGTTGAGGAGAAGAAACGCCAACTGGCGGAAGCGAACAAGGACTTGGACAAGGCGCTTCGCGACAGGCAGATCCTCGACATGCAAATCGCGTCCGAAGGGATTGTGAGTGCGTTGCCTAAAACGACGACGGTGGAAATCGTGGATAAGGCAGACGCACAAAAGGCGGAGCGCGCCTCAGTGGGAGACCGGCTTCGCATGGCTTTCGGCGGAAGGGGTAAAGCCTCTGCGCAGGCGGAGCCTGCCCAGTCGAACAAGCCCGTATTCAACGCAGCGATTGAAAACGGCTCTCAGCCCGCAAACACCGCTGGCAAGCCTCTGGAACAACAGGTTGCCCAACTTGAACAGAAACTCGCGAAGGCCAAGGAAGACTTGGAACAGCCTCACGAACCCGCTGCAAGCCCCACGACCGAGAAGCAGGATGCCGCCGCAGCCAAGCCCGCTTCCCCACCGCCCATTCCCCAGCCCGAAGTCCAGACCGCTGACAATGCCTTCTCCACCTTCTCCCTGAACGTCAGCGACGTCTCCTTCAAGCTGGCGGAGGCCAGCCTGGATAAAAACGTGATGCCCGAGCCGGGCTCCGTGCGCAGCGAGGAGTTCATCAACGCCTTCGATTACCGCGATCCCGAGCCACCGCCGGGCGTGCCGGTCGCCTTTGCCTGGGAGCGGGCGCAGTATCCCTTCGCGCAGAACCGCGACCTGCTGCGCTTCTCCATCAAGACCGCCGCCCAGGGCCGCACACCCGGCCGCCCGATGAACATCGTCCTGCTCCTCGACACCTCCGGCTCGATGGAGCGCGCCGACCGCGTGCAGATCATCCGCGAGGCGCTGCGCGTGCTGGCCGGGCAGTTGCAGCCGCAGGACAAATTCAGCGTCGTCACCTTTGCCCGCACGGCCCGGCTCTGGGTGGACGGCGTCCCCGGCAACGAGGCCGCCCGCATCGTGGCGGAAGTCAGCGACCTCACCCCGCAGGGCGGCACCAACCTCGAAGACGCCCTCAACCTCGCCTACGCCACCGCCCTGCGGCATTACCTCGCCGGCGGCATCAACCGCGTCGTGCTCCTGACCGACGGCGCGGCCAACCTCGGCGACGTGGACCCCTCGGCGCTCAAGCAGAAGGTCGAGACCAACCGCAAACAAGGCATCGCCCTCGACTGCTTCGGCGTCGGCTGGGAAGGCTACAACGACGACCTGCTGGAAGTCCTCTCGCGCAATGGCGACGGGCGCTACGGCTTCCTCAACACGCCCGAGGAAGCGGCCACCGGGTTTGCCGCCCAGCTCGCCGGCGCGCTGCACGTGGCGGCTTCCGACGTGAAGGTGCAGGTAGAATTCAACCCATCGCGCGTCACCGCCTATCGCCAGATCGGCTACGCCAGGCACCAGCTCACCAAAGAGCAGTTCCGCGATAACACCGTCAACGCCGCCCAGATCGGCGCCGCCGAATCCGGCAACGCCCTCTACGTCATCGCCGTCAACCCGGCCGGCGACGGCCCCCTCGCCACCGTCCGCGTCCGCTACCGCGTCCCCGGCACGAGCGAAGTCCACGAGCACGAGTGGACCGTCCCCTACACCGGCAAAGCCTTGCCCCTGGACCAGTCCAGCCCTGCCTTGCGCCTCGCCGCCACCGCCGGCGCCTTCTCCGAATGGCTCGCCTCCAGCCCCTACGCCGCCGAAGTCACGCCCGACCGCCTGCTCGGCTATCTCAGCGGCGTCCCCGACGTTTACGGCGCTGATGTGCGCCCCAAGCGCCTCGAATGGATGATCCGCCAGGCCAAGAGCCTCGCCGGGAAATAGCCGCACATGAGCACCACGCCACGTCATTTCTCCCAGCGCCCTTCGAAGGATCTTCGAAGCCTCTTCGAGCACTCTTCGAAGCTCTTCCGAACCCCCGCGCCGCCAACGCGCCGTCCTCCAGCCGAAACATTCCTCGCTGGTAGGGACGCCTCTCCGAGGCGTCCGTGCAGGGGCGGCGGGGGACGCCTCGGCGAGGCGTCCCTACCGCGCCGCACTCACAATCTCCCGTTCGCGTAATATGAAAACTATCGCCTCTCTCCTCAGCGTGCTCCTGTTCACCGCCGCCGCGCCCGCGGCCACCAACCTGCCTGCCGCCGCGCCGATCACTCTCGACAACTTCAAGCTCGTCGGCGACCTGAGCGGCGACCAGGCCACCTTCACCCTGACCGCCACGGCGCACGTTGACGCCAACCGCGGCGGATCGCTGGAACTGCTCTCGGGCGCCGTCGCGCTGACCGAAGCGCCCACCGCCAAGGACTGGCGCATCGAAGTGCAAGGTAACCGCTACGTCGCCGTCTTCGACCGCAGCGGCAAGTTCCCGATTATGCTCAAGTTCAACGCCGCCGTGCACCGGAACGATCCTTGGAAGGCGGTGGACTTCCACGTCGCCCCGAGCCTGCTGCAGCCGATCGTGCTGCGGGGCCTGGGCGCTGATACGAAGTTCGAGTTCGCGGGCGCGGCGCGGCCCGAGCGCAAGGGCAGCGACTTCACCAGCTTCCTCCCTTCGGACGGCACGGTGAAGCTGTGGTGGAAAGAGGCGCGGACGGAGGCCGAGGGCAAGCTCTTCTATGCCGCCGAGATGCTCTCCCAGATCAGCGTCAGCCCGGGCCTCATGCGGCAAGTCGCCTTACTCGATTTCAAGGTGATGCAGGGCGAGTTGAGCCGCGTGACGTTGCTGCTGCACGGGCCGGGCGAGGTCACCCGCGTACAGGGGGAGCAAGTCCTCGCCTGGAATGTCGAGCCAGAGCCGCCGCAAGGTAGGGACGCCTCGCCGAGGCGTCCGCCTGCGCCGCAGCCCGGACGCCTCGGCGAGGCGTCCCTACCCGACCGCCGCCTCGTCATCCAATTCAACCAGCCGCAGAAGGACCACTTCGTCCTGCTCGTGCAGATGCAGACGCCGCTGGGCGCGTTCCCGCAGGCCGCGGACGCCGTGCGGCTGCAGCCCGAGGGGGCCACGCGCTTCGCGGGCTACTTCCGCATCGTCAACGAAGGCGCGGTCCGGCTGGAGGTGGTGCAGGCCAGCGGGCTGTCCCAGGTTTCGCCCGAGCAATTCCCCGAGAGCGACGCCACCCGCGCCGCCCTGCACGACACCGGCACGCAGCGCTTTGCCTACCGCTTCTCCGGGCCCGATTTCGCCCTGCGCATCCAGGCCGACCAAATCCTGCCCGAGCTGAGCGTGTCGCAGGTCATGGCGTATCACCTGGGCGAAAACGAGCTGGCGATTGACACCGAGCTGGAGTTGGACATCCGCGACGCCCCGTTGCGCGAGCTGCTCCTGCGCATTCCCAGGGGCTACGCCATCGCGCGCCTTAACGCTTCCGGGCTGAGCGACTATTTCCAGCGCGAGCCGGCCGACCAGCCCGATGCCGAGCTGCGTCTCGTCTATGGCCAGCCCATCTCGGGCCGGCAGGTCGTCCAGCTTCGCCTGGAACGCAACAAAGCGCTCGACGAAGCCACCTGGAACCTGCCGCGCATTGACGTCGCGAAGGCCAAATCGGTTCGCGGCAACCTGGCCGTCGCGGCGGATGCGGGCTTTCGCCTGAGCGCCGAGCGCACGCAGGGCCTGACGGAAATCGCCACGGCCTATTTCCCGCGCAAGGTGGCCGGCATCCAGAGCGCCTATCGCCTAAGCGACCCTGCCTGGCAGGCCGCGTTCCGGGTCGAGCGCCTGCCGCAGACGGTGCAGGCGGATGCGCTGCACCTGTTCTCCATCGGCGAGGGCGTTGCCTACGGCAGCAGCCTGCTCAGCTACGCCGTCTCGGGCGCGCCGGTCTCCACCTTCCGCGTCGAGCTGTCGGGCGAATACTTCAACGTCGAATTCACCGGCAAGGACATTCGCAACTGGCAGAAAACCGATGGCGGCTATCTCGTGCAACTGCACACGCCCGTCTCGGGCGCCTACACCCTGCTGGCCACGTATGAGCGCCCCTTCAAAGCCCAGGGCGAGACGCTCACCTTCACGGGCGTCCGCCCGCTCGAGGTGCAATCGGAGCAAGGCTACACGCTCATCGTCAGCGCCTATCAGTTCCAGGTGAAGCCCGAGCAAGTCTCCTCCGCTCTCCTCCCGCTGGAGCCCGGCGAGGTGCCGTCCCAATACCGGCTTTTCTTCGACGCGCCGATCCTCGCCGCTTACCGCTACAGCTCGCGGCCCTTTGACCTCAAGCTCGCGCTCACGCCGCTGGCGCAAGGCGATTCGCTCAGCCAGGTCGTGGACCGCGCCACGCTGACGACCCACGTCTCGAAGGAAGGCCAGGCGCTCACCGACGTGCGCTACTGCCTGAAGAATCGCGGCAATCCCAACTTCCGCCTCACGCTGCCGCCGGGCACGCAGTTGTGGTCCGCCATGGTGAACGGCGCCCCGGTGGTGCCGGTCACCGACGCCCAGGCCAACTTGATCCCCCTGCCGCAGCACGCGGACCCGAACGCCGTGCTGACGCTCGACTTGAAGCTGGCGAGCACCAACGACGCAAGGCTCGTGGCGGTTTCGGCCCCCATCGTCAGCGCGCCCGTGATGCTCGCCGAATGGAAGCTGGAGCCCGACACCGGCCAGCGGTTGGTGTATCGCCGCGGCTCGCTCACGCCGGTGGGCGGCCTGCCGGACATTTCGGGTTTCGCGGGTTTGGCGCGCCTGTTCACCGGGCAAGAAGGCCATCAGGCGCTCGTGGAACTTTTCGTATTCATCGCCATGACGGGGTTGGGGGTGCTCGCGTGGCGCTGGACTGTCCGGGAGACAGGAACGGACGCCTCGGCGAGGCGTCCCAACCCTGCCTGGCGGTCCGGCGCCCGCCGCATTATCGGGACCTTGGTGGGCGCAGTGGCAATTGTAGCAGCGGCGGTCGCCTTCGTTAACCTGTGTGAACTGGCGCAGGAGCAGAAGCGCACGCTGCCGGGCGACGTCACGCTGCTGGCCCCAGTGCAGCAGCCGGGCAGCGCGCTGACAGTCCAGGTCGCCAATCTCGAGGACAAAACTTCGGTGCTGACGTATGTCGGCTACGCCTGGCCCGCGGTGCTGGGGGTCGCGCTGTGGGTGGTGGGGATGCCTCGCCGAGGCGTCCGCCTCCGCCCCACCACGGACGCCTCGGCGAGGCGTCCCTACCCGAGGGTCGCGGCCGCGGTTGCGGGCTGGCTGCTGCTGGCGTGGGCGGCGCTGCGCTGGCCCAACGGCGCCACCTTCTTCCTGGGTGTGATCGCTGCCTTCCTGGTGCTCGAAGTGCTCTTCCCCGCCCTGCGCCGATTGGCCGGGCTGCAGCGGCCGGTGTCTTTGGCCCCACCCGCCCAAGCCCAAGGCGGCGCCGCCCCGGCTGTTACCGCCTTGCTCCTGGCCGGCCTGGGCTGGATCACCTTGGCCGGCACCGGCTGCGCCTCGCTGCCGCCATCGGGTTCGAAGTCGCCCGGCGCCGGCACGGCCACGCCGCTCGCGGATTCCGTGACGCAAGACATTCGTGTCGAGGACAAGTTCGCCCTCGGCACGGCCACGATCCACTGGCGGGCCGAGAAGGGCGACACCCTGCCGCTGCTGTTCGAGCCGACGGTCCTGACGCGCATTGATTACCCGACTAACGCGCTCACCCTTAGCGCCGCGCCCATCGGCAAGCGCGCCGCTCGACAACTCCAAGCCGAGAAGAGCGGCGCGTTCGATATCCAGGTGCGCTACGAACTGCCGGTGACGAAAGCCGACCCGGAAAGCAGCGTCGTGCTCCCCGTGCCTTTTGGGCTGGTCAACCGCGTACGGCTCACGCTCGTGAACCTCGATGTGGACGTGCTCTCGCCGCAGGCGGTGTCCGTCCAGCGCGAGGCCTCCGGCAGCAACACCGTGGCCACGCTCGTGCTTTCACCGGCGAACGACGCGCGGATTGCCTGGAAGCCACGCAGCCGCGATGTGCGGCGCGAGAAGCCGGTCTTTTATGCCGACCTGACGCAGCTCTACGCGCCCGTGGCGGGGGTGATCGAGGGCGCGCATTACGTCGCTGTCCGGCCCGCCCAGGGCGAGTTGGATGAGATCGTGCTGACCGTGCCGCCCGGCTCGACCATCACCGATGTCATTGGCTCGGGCCGCACCGGGGCCGCGGACAACGCCGCAAACAATGCCACGGAACCTGTGGTGTCGCTATGGCGGTTCGACCCCGATACGCGGAAGCTGCGGGTAACGCTGAGCCCGCCACAGTCGCGCGCGTTCGGGCTGTTGGTGCGCTCGCAAGTGGCGGCCGGTCCCCTGCCCTTCCAGCACTCGGTGGGGCTGGTCGCCGTGGACAACGCCGCCACGCAGATCGGCATGCTCGGCATTGCCACGGGCAACGAGGTGCAACTCGATGCTGTGAGCGCCGAACCCCTGGCGCCCATCAACCTCGAGGACTTCCCGGACTACACGGTCGGCGTGCTGCAGCACCAGATCGCCGGGCTGACGCTGCGCCGCGCTTTCCGCTATTCCGATATCAAGGCTGTCGCCTCACTCAAGGCCTCCGCCGTCGAGCCGGACGTCCGGGTCGAGACGCAGGACACCGTGTCGCTGGGGGAAGACCGGACGGTGCTGGCGTCGGATGCCACGGTGAACATCACCCGCGCGGGCATTTTCCGGCTGAGCTTCGTTATGCCCGCCGGGTTCGAGGTGGACTCGATCAGCGGGGCGGCGCTGACGCATTGGACGGAGCTGAAGACGGACGCCGGGCGAGTGATCACCCTGCACCTGCGGGGCAAAACCGAAGGAGAGCAGAAGTTCGCGATCACCCTGGCCGGTCCCGGGGTGAAGGGCGCCAGCGCGTCGGCGAGCACTGCCGAGGCTCACGACGCGGGCCACGTCGCTCTGACCAACGCCTGGACCGTGCCGCAACTGGTGTTGCGCGAGGCGAGCAAACAGCAGGGGACGCTGTTGCTGGTGCCCGAACAGGGGCTGCGGCTCCAGGTGGCCAGCCGCGACGGCCTGACGCAACTGGACCCGCAGAAATCGGGCATCCGCCAGAAGGGCGTGCTCGCCTTCCGTGTGTTGCAGACGCCGTGGAACCTGGTGCTGGGGCTGGAGCAGGTTGACCCGTGGATACAGGTCACGAGCCTGCAACACGCCACCATCAACGAAGCCCTGGTCAAGGTCGCCGCCAACCTGCAGTACCAGATCGAAAACAAGGGCCTGAACGCGCTCTACGTGCTGGTGCCCACGAACGCCGAGAGCCTGCGCTTCCAGGGCGAGCAAGTTGCCGACTTCCTGCCGGTGCCCGGCGCGATCACCAACGGCCTCCAGCAGTGGCAGGTGAAGCTGCACCGGCGAGTCATCGGCCCGTATCTCTTGCAGGCGACCTGGCAAACACCGCTGCCCGAGCACGCCGGGGCGACGGTGCTCCAGGGCTTGCAGGCCGCGGAGGTGAACCTGCAGCGAGGGTTCGTCACCGTGCAGGCCGGCGGGCGGCTGCAGGTGCGCGTGGATAAGCTCCCGGAAGCTCTCCAGGCCACCGAATGGCAGAGCATCCCACGCGCGCTGCAACAGAACATGCCCGCGGCCGCGGCCAACTTCGCCTACCGGCTGGTCGAGCCGGCCTTCACGCTGCCCTTGCAAATCGAGCGCCACGAGGCGGCCCGGCTGCTGCCGGCCCGCGTCAACGACATCACCTTGACCTCCGTCGTGTCCGATGATGGCGAGATGCTCACGCAGGTGCGGCTCGACATGGTCCCCGGAGACAAGCGGCTGCTGAATCTGACGCTGCCCCCGGGCGCGCGGTTCTGGTTCGCCTTCGTCAACCAGAGCGGCGTCTGGCCCTGGCGCGAACAGGACCGCATCCTCGTCCCGCTCGAGCAACCGTGTCGCCGCGACCAGGCCGTGCCGGTCGAGGTGTTCTACAGCGCGCGCGTCGGCTCGCCGGGCGGACGAACGCTCGACCTGTCGCTCGTGGCGCCGAAGTTCGACCTGCCGCTCGAGAACCTGACCTGGCGCGTCAGCCTGAGCGACAAGTGGCGCTTGAAGGACTGGACGGGCTCGCTCCAGTTGCAACAGAACGAGGTGGTGCCCGGCGCGGCCACCGTTGACCTGCAAACCTATCTTCAGGGCGAGGCGGACCAGCAACGCGAGCGCACGAAGGAAGCTGAAGCGTACATGACCGCCGCCAACAACGCGCTGCAGTCGGGCGATCCCGCCCAGGCCCGCCGGGCCTTTCAGGCTGCCTTCGGGCTTTCCGCGGGGGACGCGGCGTTCAACGAGGACGCCCGGGTGCAGCTCCACAACGTCAAGCTCCAGCAGGCGCTGGTCGGCTTGAATGTGCGTCAGGCCGCCGTCTCGGGAGAGGCCGAGGCGCTGGGCGCCCGGCTGCTGCACGAGCTGCGGGACCGGAAAGACGCCGCCTACACCCAGCAGGATGCGAAGGACCTGATCGAGCGGAACAGCGCCGACGACAATGCGGCCTACATGCGGCTGGCCGAGCGCCTCATCCAGCAACAGGACGCCGCCGTCAGCAGTCCCACGGCCATCCGCGCCAACATCCCCGAGCAGGGCCGGGCGCTGACCTTCAAGCGCGCCGTCGTGGTTGACCCTTGGGCCGACCTGCAGATCAACATAGCGACTTCGGCTGCGCGGCCGGCGTCGTGGGGTGTGCGCCTGCTGGTGCTCGCGGCGACGCTCGTGGTGCTTGCGGCAGGGGCCTGGGTCGGAAGGCGATTCCGGACCCCGCACACGGCGTCCGACACGCAGCCCGCATAAGTCACGCTCCCTTGGAAGCGCCCCGTGAGGGCATGCGGCCTGCAAGCGACCGGCCCCGCCCCTGTAGGCCGCGTGCCCTCACGCGGCTTTCGGGGTCAAATGTGCAGGCTGGGCTCTCAGTTTGCCTGATGTGCCCAGCCACGCCCCGCGTCCGCGGCCTGCGCACCTCCACCGGGGCAGATTGCCAGTTCCCCTGCCTTGCCTCGCCGTTACCACACCGTATCCTCGCCGTAGCCTCACCGTAGAACCTCTAACTTGAAGTTAGAGGTTCTACGGTGTGGTAACGGTGTGGTAACGGTGTAGTAACGGCGAGGCAAGTAAGGGGAGAAGGTCGCAAATGCCTGGCGCATCGGCAGTTGTAACCCTGCGGGGTGGAATGGGCCGGACTGGGTCTGGATTGGGCCTCAGAGCCAGGGGTGGAGGAGGCGCTTCATGACCGCATCCCCTGTCTTTTACGCAAGCACCTCGCCCGGAGCGCCTTTCGGCGTCAATGGACACCATCCCGTTTTTGCGACCCTGCCCTTTCGCCGCGCTTGCGCGCTAACCAGCCTGTATGTTACGATTGGGTTACAAAACAGGAACGGAGCCGGTAACGTGTACACATTTGCAGCAAATAGCGCTTAGCCCTGCATCGCCCAGCCCAGCTATGCAAACTCCCCGTCTTCCTCAATCCAATGTCGCGTCCCTGCCGCCGCCGGCTGCCGGCGTCATCAGCCTGACTCCGCCTCAAGACAGCGCATCCATTCCAGCTCCGTTCCTCACTCCACTTCCAACCGCTCCGGACCCCACGCCCGCCAACCCCGGTCCGCTTTCCCTGGTTAAACGTGCTTTCCCGGGCGCGCGCTCAGCCGTGCCGGCGGTCGGCCCTTGCCTGCAGGCGGCTCTCCAGGCCCGCTGGAAGGCTTACCGCGAGCAGCTCCGCAGTTGCCAGGCGGATGTGTCGGAGGAGGCGGTGCACGAGTTGCGCGTGGCGACGCGGCGGTTGATCGCGCAGCTTGCGCTGCTGAGCTGCATGATCCCGAGCCCGGCGCTCGATAAGGCTCGGCGCATGCTCAAGCGCCGGCTCGCGGCGCTCGGCGAGCTGCGCGATACCCATGTGCAACGGACCTTCGTCAGCAAAGCGAGTCGTCGCTTCCCCGAGCTGGCGGACTTGCGCGAAAGGCTCGGACGCCAGGAGAAACGGCTCGTCAGGGCGGCCGCTGGGAAGGTCGGCCGCTGCAAAATGCGAAAGCTCGAACGGTGGCTCCGGGCGGTTGCCGATGAACTGGACACCCTGCGCCGCCAAGCCCGCGGCCGGAACCAACTGGCTGCGGCCGCGCTGGGAGCCACCACGAGTGCCTTTGCGGAGGCCGTGGCACGACGCCGGGCGATTGATCCGGCTGACCCGCGCACCATCCACCGCACGCGGGTTGCCTTCAAGCGATTCCGCTATATGGTCGAGTCGCTTTCGCCCTGCCTCACGGGGCTAAGCAAGCGCGAACTGCGGGCGCTGGCCTGGTACCAGCGCCGGATGGGCATCATTCAGGACCTGGAGGTGCTGCACCAGTGCGTGGCCCGGTACCTGGAACGGCAGAAGGATGCGGAGGTTTTGCTGCGACCCTTCGTGAGGCACTTGCAAAAGCGCCGGGCTCGGGCGCTGCGAGCATTCCTCAAGACGGCCGACGCGCTCCTCGGTTTTTGGCCGCCTACCCGTCTTGAGTCTAAGGTCTAAAGTCCTGGGTCCTCCCGATCCGGTGCTGGTCCTCGTGCTCGTACTCGTTCTCGTCCTCGCAAGCGCAGCAGCGTAGATGGATGACGAGAACGAGAAGGAGGACGAGGACGAAGACGAGGGCGCCGACGAGCGGCCCGAGGCCGATCCTCAGGGATAGTTGTACACGTTGTAAACCTGCTCCTCGGTGCCCAGGGCAAATAAGAATGGGTAGCGGCGTTGTGCGACCCATTCGGCATGCCCGTCACAGAAGATCACGTTTCCCCCATCCGCGCCGTGGTTGTCAATGTAGTCGGGGTAATCGTTATTTGAGACCTTGCCGGGAGGATACGCCACGGCATCGTCGCCGTCGTAAATCAGCCACATGGAGCTGGGAGCGGCTTTCTGGTTCCGAATATTGAAGATCTGCGCCTGGCCTTTCACCATGTAGCTCAAGTTGTTCTGATAGGAGTAGGAGGCGACCACGTTCTGGGTCTTGCGGACGTTGGGCGTCCAGCCGGGAGCGCTGGAGGTGGAGTTATTGCCATTGATGAATCCCGACACCTCGTAGCTGGTGCCATGGCCCGCTTTGTTGCCGGCGTCGTAGCTCGCGCCGTCTTCGGCAATCTCCTCGAGGTCGGGGATGTAGGTGGCGTTATCGTGGAGCCGTTCGGCGTAGGAGACGCCGGTGTCGTTCCGCTTGGTCTGGACGTAGCCGCTGACGGGCTTGGGGTCGTTGGTAATGCTGTGGTGGGTGGCGGGGCAGATGAACGTCTTCAGGTTCGGCACGTAGGTGGGGTAAAGCCAGTTCAGGTCGTCGTCCCCGAAGTTGCATACGCCGGTGAGCGCGCGTTTGCTGTCATCGTCGGAATAGCTCTGGCTGCCGATGCCCATTTGTTTGCAGTTGTTGAGGCAGGCGATGCGTTGCGCCTTCACCTTGGCCTTGGTCAGGGCCGGGAGCAGCAAGGCGGCGAGGATGGCAATGATGGCGATAACCACCAGCAACTCGATCAGGGTGAAGCCGTAGCCTGGGAAACGCGCGCGGCGCGGGTTTGCACGATACATAGCACTGGGTATCCAAGAGCACTGTTTCGCATCGCGGAGCGCCGAAGTCAAGGTCCCCCGAGGCTTGAGTCTAAGCTCTAAAGTCTTGCGTCGTCCCGATCCGGGGCTGGTCCTCGTGCTCGGGCTCGTCCTCGCGGTCGCGTTGATCGAGGACGAGAAGCAGAAGGAGGACGAGGAGGAGCCGCAGCGACTCAAGACGTTAGACTTTAGACTCAAGACTCCGCCCCCACGGGCGACAGCAACCGTGGGTAGTCTGCTTCCTCCAAGCTGAATGCAGAGCCGGGGCGGACGGCCGCCACCCGGTCCGACCACTCCCGGATTATCGCGCCCACGGCACAAAGGTCCAGTGCCTGGTAGGCTGCCGGAAACGGCTTCAGGCTGCTCTGCGCCAGCCTGAAAAGGGCGAGCGCCGGGCTGGGCCGCCCTTTTTGGAGATGCACGAAGGCCCCGGCCAACTGGATGAGCCCCTTGTAGAAGGCCCCCTCGGGGCTTTGACGCCGTGGCAGCCAAAGATCTTCCAGGACCTCATGCGCCTCGAAGAACTGCCGCCGGTTGAAGCAGTCGAAGTAGGCCAGGTAACGGGCATCCAGGGCCCGGCCTTCGAAGGGCCGGGCGAGTTCAGCAATGCGGCTGCTCTTGCAGCTCATCAGCGGATATACTCTGCTCTTTTAGCGCCGCCGTCCACCCCCCGGTTGACACCGCACGGCCGTTTCGACACTCTGCGGACATGGCAAAGCCAGCTTTGGGCCGCGGGCTGGGGGCGTTGCTGGGCGAGAGCCCGATAGCAAAACCGCCAGTCACGGCGCCAGCTTCCACAACGGTTCCTGGAGCGGAGCCGGCGACAGACCTGCGCGAGCGGGTGCAACGTGTTCCGCTCGGGCGCATTCGCCCGTGCCCGTTTCAGCCGCGCAAGGACTTTGCCCCGGAGAGCCTGCGCGAGCTGGCTGACTCCATCCAGGCCCAGGGGATCGTCCAGCCGCTCATTGTCCGCGAGCGGGACGGGCACCTCGAGCTGATCGCCGGCGAGCGGCGCTGGCGCGCCGCCCAGTTGCTCGGCCTGGCCGAAGTGCCTGTCATCGTGCGTGAGGCCGACGACCGGGCCGTGCTCGAACTGGCGCTGATCGAGAACTTGCAGCGCGAGAACCTGAACCCGATCGAAGAGGCCCAGGGCTACGCGCAGCTCGTCGAGCAGTTCCAGCTCAAGCAGGAAGAGGTGGCCCAAAAGGTCGGCCGGAGCCGCGCGGTCGTCGCCAACGCCTTGCGCCTGCTCAAGCTCGCCCCTGAGATTCAAGCCCACCTGAGGGACGGGCGGATGTCCGTCGGCCACGCCAAGGTCATCCTGGGCCTGGCCGGCGAACGCCAGCAGAAGCAGGCCGCCGACCGCATCCTGCGGGATGGGCTGAACGTCCGGCAGACGGAGTTGCTGGTTTCGCGTCTGCAGGCCCGGCAAGGCTCCGGCACGGCGCTGCCGCCCGCACCCCGCCCCAGGGACGCCCACGTGGCCGATTTGGAGAACAAGCTGCGTGAGCGGTTGGGCACGCGCGTCGCTCTGCGTTATGCCCAGGGCAAGGGAGCGCTCGAAATTGCCTTCTTCAGCGATGCGGAATTCGAACGCATCTTGCGCCTGCTGGGAGTAACGGAGTGATTTTAGGATTTGCGATCCAAGCCCCCTCGCCCTTGTCCTCGGCCTTCGCGGGAGGGCGAGCGTCCCCGCGAGCCCTGATTTCTCCCTCACACCAAACATCAGGCCTCGCGCGGACGCTCGCCTTCCCGGTGAATGGACGAGGAGGAGGACGAGAACGACTCAAGACTTTAGACTTTAGACTCAAGACTTGCTGATGACTACACCCCAACAACGCGAACAGACCGCTTCTCAACTTCAATCCTCCACTGGCCGCGTGGGCCAGATGACGGCCTTTGTGGGCCTGGATGGCTTCGTGGACGACATCCTCCACGTGGTGGACAAACGGGAGAGCGCGGAGAAGTATGTCCGTTTGCCGACGATCGCCCAGCTTGCCGAACGGCTGGCCGGGGCCGCAGGCCGCAGCACGAACATTGAGCTGGTCAGCCAGCTTACGAAGCTGGGTGGCAACGGTCCGATCATGGCTAACGCCCTCGCCAGCTTCGGCCTAAAGGTCTGCTACCTGGGCATTCTCGGCTACCCGAACCTGCACCCCGTCTTTGCCGAGTTCGCCCGGCGCGCCGAGGTGCATTCCATCGCCGAACCGGGCTACACTGACGCCCTGGAATTCGAGGACGGCAAGATCATGCTGGGCAAGCACCAGTCCCTCAAGCAGATGAACTGGGAGAACATCAAGAGCCGGTTCGGCGCGGACAAGTTCGCCGCCAGGATGGGCAGCGCGGACCTGGTCGGGTTCGTCAATTGGACGATGCTGACGTCCATGAGCGATATCTGGGCGGCGGTGCTTAAGGAGATATGCCCCGGGATGAAGGGCCGGCGCCGCACGCTGTTCATTGACCTGGCCGACCCCGAGAAGCGAACGCGGGAAGACATCGCGCGCGCTTTGAACCTGGTCACCGCCTTCCAGAAACACTTCGACGTGGTTCTGGGCCTCAACGAGAAGGAAGGCCATGAGATCGGGAAGGTGCTGGGCCTGCCGATCAAGGACGGCTCGCCGGAGGCCCTGCTCGAGCTTTGCCGGCAGATCCACAAGCGCGTGCCTGTAAACTCGCTGGTGATCCACCCCACGGCTTACGCCCTTGCCTCAGGCCCGGATGGCGCCGCCACCGTCCAAGGCCCGTTCACGCCCAAGCCCAGGATCACTACGGGGGCGGGAGATCACTTCAACTCGGGCTTTTGCCTCGGCAAGCTGCTGGGCTTAACGACGGAACACTGCCTGCTCGTGGGCGTCACCACCAGCGGTTTCTACGTGCGCACCGGCCAGAGCCCGTCGGTCGCCGACCTTGCCGGGATGCTGCGGAACTGGCCCGCCTAGGGCCGAGGATAGCGGAAAGCAGATTCGGGTACGAGCGTATTCAATGACGAATGACGAAGGCCAAATGACGAAGGAACGGGCTGCGGGCTGCGTGTTGCGCGGACACGAAATACGCAACACGCAACACGCAGCCCGTTCCTTCGTCATTTCCAGCACTCTTTTCTCATGCTACTCACGGTGGTAAAATACGGCACCCCGGTGCTGCGCCAGAAAGGGGCGCGCATTGAACCGGTCACGGCGAAGGCGCAGCAGCTTGCTGCCGACATGCTGGAGACGATGTATGCCTACAAAGGCATCGGCCTGGCAGCGCAGCAAGTGGGGCTCGCGCTGCAGGTCACTGTCCTTGACGTGCGCGGAGTCACGGATCGGCCATCCACGCTAGAGGTCAACGGCAAACCGGTGGACGTGGCCGGCTTCATGCCGCTCGTGCTGATCAATCCCGAGGCCCGGCCCGCCCGCGAGTCCAAGGACGCGACCGGCCCCGAAGGGTGCCTGAGCTTCCCCGAGATCTTCGCCGACATCACGCGGCCAGGCCTGGTGGATGTGAAGGCGCTGAACGAGCATGGGAAGACGCTGGAGTTTCGCTGCGGCGGGCTCCTGGCGCGGGCCATCCAGCACGAGATTGATCACTTGCACGGCATTCTCTTCATAGACCGGATGGACAAAGCGACCAAGGAACAGCTCCGCCCGGACCTGGAGGCATTGCAGGCGGAGACCAAGGCCCTGCTGAAGCGCTAGGCGCGAATACGCCACAGTGCTGGGGACGCCTCGCCGAGGCGTCTGTGTTGTGGCGGCAGCGGACGCCTCTCCTCGGGCTTGTCCGTTCCGGCAAGGCCCGGTATAGTCAATGCGTGAAGCTTGCTCGTCCGCTCCGGCGCGGCATCCGCTGGCCACGCCTATCGAATTTGCTGGCTGCCGGGCTCATCCTCCTGTCCTACCACGCCGCCGCCGAGAATCGGCGCATTCGTCTGCGGAACGAGACGATCGTCACGCCCGAGCGCGGCAGCGCAGCCATGCTCGCACCGGGGCTGGCTGCACAGTCCCCCGCCTCGGGGCTGTTCCTGCTGCAGTTCGAGGCGGCGCTGACGCCGGCCTGGAAGGCCGAGCTGCGCTCGAAGGGAGTTGAATTGCTCAAGTATGTGCCGGACGACGCGTTTATCGCCTTGTTTAGCAACGCGCCGCCAGCGGCAATCCAGTCGCTGCCCTATGTCCGGTGGATTGGCCCCTATCGTCCGGACCATAAGATTCATCCCCGACTGGCTGCTCTTGCGCGAGCCGCGCCCCAGACCAACCAAGTGCTGGCTGTCACTGCCCTGCTCTCAGCCAACGCAACCCCGGTCGAGCTTGCCAAAGTGCGGTCGCTGTTCTCCGGCATCGCGCATGAGAGCCACCTGCGGCAGGGGACCTTCCTGCGCGGGCAACTGCCTCCCGCCAAGCTCAACGCGCTCGCGGAGTCCAGTGCCGTGCTGTGGGTCGAGCGGGCGCCAACGCACAAGCTGGTGGACGAAGCCGCATCGAAGCTCGTCGGCGGCGACGATGGGGCCGTCGCCACACCGACGCTCACGCAGCAGTACGGGTTCGGCGGCGCCGGCGTAACGGTGTGCGTGGCCGACACCGGCCTCGACAGCGGTGATACCAATTTCATGCACCTGGACCTCAGCGGCCGGGTCACCGGGTTCAAATACTACGGCACCAACATCTTCGACGGGTCGGACGGATACGGCCACGGAACCCACTGCGCGGGCATTGTTGCCGGCAACGCGGCCACCGGCGAGACCGATTCCGATTCCGGGCAGTTCTACGGGCTGGGCGTGGCCTCCCACGCCAGCCTGTTCATCGAACGCATCTTTGACGACGACGCCAACGAGGCCGAACCCTTCCCCAGCGATGAAACGCTGACGCACGACGCCGTTCGCAACGGGGCCGCCATCGGTTCCAACAGTTGGGGCAACGACGTTCAGGGCGAGTACGACACCGACGCCGCTCAATTTGACGAACTCGTGCGCGACGCGGATGCCTCCACGCCCGGCGACCAGCCTTACATCCTGGAGTTCTCGGCGGGCAACGCCGGCCCGGACTCGGAAACCATGGACAGCCCGGCCACCGGCAAGAACGTGATAGCCACCGGGGCCTGCGAGAACGTCCCCAATACCCTCGCCGAGACCTACGGCCTCTATGCCGATGGGCCAGACACGATGGCGGACTTCTCTAGTTGCGGTCCCTGTGAAGATGGCCGGATCAAGCCGGACCTCGTCGCCCCGGGCACGTGGATTGCCTCCGCGGCCTCCTCGTCAGCCCCGGATGAAGCGTCCATCGCCTGGACGGCCATTGACAGCAACTACGTGTATATGGGCGGCACCAGCATGTCCGGGCCCCACGCGGCCGGGGCGGCGGCGATCTTCGTCCAATACTACCAGGCCCTGCACAAAGGCGCGGTGCCCAGCCCTGCGCTGGTGAAAGCAGCACTGGTCAACTCGGCGAACGAACTCGACGAGTTGAATGGCGGCCCCGGCCCGATCCCCAACAACGACGAAGGCTGGGGGCGCATCACGCTGACCAATATCATCGTCACCAACCTCACCACGGCCCCGCGTTATTTCGAGTATGTGGACCAAACCATCTTGCTGGCCAATGGCGACGTCTATACCCATCACACCCTGGTCCAGAACTCCGATCAGCCGCTCAAGATCACACTGGCCTACACGGACGTCCCCGGCTTCCCCGGCTCTATCCCCGCCCTGGTGAACGACCTCGACCTGGAGGTTGTCGGGCCCGACGGCACGCTCTACCGTGGCAACCAGTTCGCAGGCAACGATTCCGTCCCCGACGCGCCATCCCCCGACACGCTGAACAACGTCGAGGCGGTCCATCTCAGCCAGCCATTGCCGGGCGATTACCTCGTGCGGGTCCGTGCGACCCATGTCGTTCAGGATGCCCGGCTCGATACGGCCGCCATTGACCAGGACTTTGCGCTGGTGGTCTCCGGCGACCTGGCGCGCCCTGCCGCAGGCTCGGTCCTCCTCGACCGCCCGTCCTACACCGCTCCCGGCACGATACAGGTTTCCGCGTTCGATACCTCCTGGGCTTCCAGCAACTCCGTCTCGGTGCTGCTCAAGAGCACCACCGAGCCCGCGGGCGAGACCTTCGTTCTGCATGCCGCCGGCAACTACGGCGCCTTCACTGGCGCGGTCGCGACCGTGATCGGTTCGCCTGCGGTGGACGGAAAGCTGGAGATCCATTCAGGAGACGCGATCGAGGCGGATTACGTGGACAGCTCAGGCGTCAAGCGCACCGCCGTCGCGACGGCTGATTTGGCGCCGCCCGTGATCAGCGGCGTGACGGCCTCGATTGACCTTGGCGTCATTACCGTCACTTGGCAGACGACCGAGCCGGCCAGCTCCGTTGTCTGTTACGGCCCCAACTCCACCTTTACCCTGGCTTACACCAACGCCGACCTTACGACCGCTCATTCCATCCGCCTAAGCAAGCTCGTTCCCGGCCAGACCTATTCCTTCTACGTCATCTCGACCGATTCGGCCGGCAACTCCAGCACCAACAACAACTCCGGCTCGTACTTCACCTTCGTCGGCGTGGCCACCCCGATCGTGCTGCTGGTGGACGCCTACGACCCCGTCAACGGCTCGCCCGTGATTCCCGACGGCACTTACACCAACGCGTTGGCCGCTGCCGGCTTCAGCTTCGCCCACTGGAAGGTCTCCGCCCGCGGCTCGCCCCAACTCTCCGACCTCCAGGCCTTCCCGGTAGTAATGTGGCGGCTGGTTGACGATGCCATTAACTACGGCGTGGACGAGGATGGGCTCCCCGACCCTTCGGCTACAAACAACACGCTCAGCGCCCAGCAGCAGTTCATGGTCCAGACCTACCTCAACGGCGGCGGCTCCTTCTTTATGTCTTCCATGAGCATCCTCAGCGAGTTAGGGAATGTGCCTTTCCGCAAGAACGTATTGCAGGTGGGCGGGTATAAGGAGAATTCCGACCCGCTGGCCCAGTGCGAAGACTGCGACCAGGACTTCGGCGTGCCAGCCATCATGGGCGCGCCCGGTGACGCGATCACCAGCGGCATGTACGTTGCCCTCGACTATAGCCTCTATCCCGGCTTCGATCTATCCGACCTGATTGGCATTAGCCTGGGCCCGGACTTCTCCGACACGTTCACGGCTGCCACCAACGCCACACCCATGGTCTTCGAGTCGGTTTCCGGAAGGTGCTGCGGCATGAGCTACCCTCGCCTCGGCGTGGACAGCCCTGGCCGGGTCGTTTTCCTTTCCTTCCCGCTGGATGCTGTGCCTACGACCAACGCGCCGCCCGATAACGAGGCGGTCCTGCTGCACAACATCCTGCAGTTCCTGAGCCCCGGCGCGAACGGCGTCGGCACCATTTACTTGGACAATAGCGTGTATTCCTCCCGGGACCAGATTACGGTCGAGGTAGGGGATACGGACCTTGCGGGGACAGGTCAGGCCCTGGCGACCTTCGCGGCCAGTTCGAGCACCAACCGGGTAACCGTCACCCTGCATGAGACGGTCCGGCCAGGGCTGTTCCGGGGCTTCCTCACGCTCACGCCCACCAATGCCCCGGGCGAACTCGCGGTCCTCAACGGCGATACCGTCACCGCTGCCTATTTCGACGCCTCCAACGGCAGCAACGTCCTCGCCACCGCTACGATTGACACCGTGCTGCCCGTCATTACCAATGTGTCGGCGGTGACGGATTACGGCAACGCCACCGTAGGTTGGACGACCTCGAAGCCGGCTGACTCGCTGGTCCAATACGGCGAGTCGGTCTTGCTGGGCCGGACAGCCTACGCCCCTGCCCTCGTCACCAACCACACCGTGCTGGTGGGCAACCTTCAGGCCGACCGCGACTACTACTACCAGGTGGTCAGCACCGATCCGGCCGGCAACACGGCGGTGGATGACAACCAGGGTAGCCTCTACACCTTCACGACCCGTCCAGCCCCGCGTCCGCCGTGGTTCGACGACTTGGAAAGCGGCGCCACGAATTGGACGGTTGTGCCGGATTCCGGCTCCTCTTTGAACTGGGCCCTGGGAACGCCCAAGAACGGTCTGCAGACCTCGGCCTATTCAGGGACGAACGCCTGGGCCACCGCGCTGAACGGCGAAGTCCTGGGCTTTCTTGAGATGCGAAACAGCCTCCTGTGCAGCCCGTGGATTGACCTGTCCGGCGTGACCTCGGCCACCCTCACCTTCTGGCACTGCTACGATTTCAGTTCCATCTATACGCTGGGAGCCCAAGTGGGCATTCGCACCGACAGCAGCGTGGATCCTGCGGACGTGCCCGGCCTGATAGACTATGGCGGCAAGACGTCGTTCGATTGGACGAACGCCACCGTGAACCTCAATGGCTTTGTCGGCAAAGCGATCCAGGTGGTCTGGTGGTATGCAGCCATTGGCGATGGCAGCACCCCGTTAGACGGCTGGCTGCTGGACGATGTCCGTATCACTGGTGATGCCGGCAGCGGCACCATCGTGATCTCCAAGAACCTCGGGCAGGGAAGCTTCACCCTCATCGGGCCGGTCGGCCAGACAGGGACCGCCCTGCTGACTACTATGACCAACGCTCCCCCTGGCCCCTACACGGTGCAATTTAGCGACGTCGCGTTCTATCAAACGCCGCTCGACCAGTCGGACACCCTAACCAACCACGGGACCATCACCTTCACCGGCAACTACGACTTCATTGACGCCAACCACAACGGTATCTCGGATGCCTGGGAGAAGTATTACTTCGGCTCTGCAGGCACTAACCGCACCCGGTTCACTGATTCCGACGGCGATGGCATGTCGGACTACGCCGAGTTCATCGCCGGCACCAACCCGACCAACCCCGCATCCAAACTGGTGTTCCTCGGAGCCACGCTCCTGAGCAGCAACCGCGTGCAAGTCGAATGGGCGGCTATTCCGGGCCGCCTCTACCAGGTCGAAGCCTCCAGTTTCCTGTCCTCGGCGACCTTGCCCAGGCTGTCTGGATCCAGCGACCGGGCCACCGGCAACTTCAGCCTCCACATGGATGCTCCTGCCAACATGACTTACGCCGTGCAGGCGTCCACCAACCTCAGCGCCTGGAATGCCGTTTACACGAATAGGACGGGTGGGCCGCTGGACTGGCTCGACACGGCGGCGGCCCATCTGTCTCGCCGCTTTTACCGGGCCCTCGTGCTCTCAGGCGCCCCGACGAACAGGCAAGTCTGGACAGCCGTCTCCGATTGGCTCCAGGCCTCAGGCAGCCCCATGAGTTACACCACCACCAATTCCCATTCGGGCGCGCAGTTCTACCGCGTCCAGGTGCGGCCCTAAACTGCGATCGGCCCCGCCTCGAGCCCATTTGCCGGCTATCGGGCGTAGCGCGCGGTCATCAGACCTTGCGCTCCAAAAGACGCTGCGGCGCCAAGGAGCGTCTTGTGACGAAGGGGTGAAGAGGCGGCAGCCGGGGCGGGCAGGTGGCGCTCTTCCAACAGAAACTCAAGGCGTGCCCTTCGGGCCACTTCGCGCAAATACGCTCCGACCCGATCCGCGCGCCGACTCGCCAGCTCGGACCTCCCCATGAAGGCAAAGAGACAGCCGGTGGAAGACCGGCGGTGCGGCAGCCAATTGTCAACCCACACCTGAAACGGCAGAGGCAATCCTTCGCTGGCGTCAACCGCCACCACGATCATCTCGGCACGCATTGCCGTGGATACTGCCCCGGCGAGCACGCCGGGTTCAGTCAGGTCGCTGATCTTCCACCAGGTAGCACGCACCCACTCGCGCCCCGCCAACCGGATGGCCCGGTCATACACCTCTCTGGCCCACGCCTGCGTGCGGGCGTCATGGTAGAGGATGGCAAGGTTTAAGGCGTAATCTTCGATGGCTGTAGATCGGGTGGAGCAATCGAACGCGCCGTCTCGTTCCAGGACATTCATCTGCTTCATAGGCATCGCGTAACTTGGTTCACAGTTCGGACCACCCCGTTCACGCCTGGCCGGGCGCGCAACGCTGCGCGCGTGGCTACAACGGTGTGGTACCGAACATGCACGCAAGTTTCGTGCCGAATACCTCCCTCGGTAGGCGTCTCGTGCCTCTAATCTGAATGGACCGCCTCCGCTTGGAGCTTGAAAGGACAAGAGCGTTAAACATGGACGGGTTGAGGCAGGCTCCGCACGCCTGAACGCTTCAACGCCTTAACGCTTCCACGCTTCAAGGCGCGTGGAACAGCCGGCTAAGCCCTTGCAGGCAGCCTTTTATCCACCCTGCTCTTTTCGAGCACGACGTATCTGGGTAGGCCCCCTTCGAATGGGAACCGCACCTCGCCTTCGATCAATGGGCGGGCGTACTCGATAAACTTCTCGTTCGGCAGGAAGCCATCCGCGCTGATCCAGTCGCGGGGGACGAAGTGCTCCACGTTGGCAATATCTGCCAACGGCTGCAAGCCAGTGGCCCACTTCACCGAGCCATCGGGCTGCGCTTCGCGAACGATCTTCACCATCTTCCCGCTATCGCCTGCAACGGCAGCCCGCACCGCCGCCTCGCCGCACGCAAAGGCATTGGTGCTGTCGGTCGCGCTGGCAAAATGCTCCGCCGCTCGCTGGGCATACCCGAGCAGCACCGTGCGTGTCTTAGTATTCAGCTTTTCCTGCACGTGCTTCTTAATCACCTCAGCCGCGCCGGCCAGGACGGGGTGCCCGAACGCGTCCAGGCGGGTCTTGTCCGCGCCAATCTCCTCGCCGTTCTGATCCTTGATTCCTTCCCCCACCACCATGATGCAGTACTTGTAGGCCTCGACCGTTTCCTTCACCTTCGCCAAGACCGCATCGACGTCGTATCGGATCTCGGGAATCAGGACCATGTGCGGGGGCTCGGCCGGATTCCCGCGCTTGGCCAAGACGGTGCCGGCGGCGATCCACCCCGCGGAGCGTCCCATGACCTCGATAATGCAGCACGACCCGTCGTCGGTCGCCATGCTGGCCACATCAATGCCCACCTCCATGACCGTCGTCGCGTTGTACTTAATGACCGAGCCGTAACCAGGGCAGTTGTCCGTATGCGGCAGGTCGTTATCAATGGTCTTCGGGACGCCGATGACCCGCAGCGGATAGTTCCGCTTGAGTGCCTCCTCGTGGATCTTGTGGGAGGTGTCCTGGGAGTCATTGCCGCCAATATAAAAGAAGTAGCGGATGTTGTGCGCGCCGAATACCTCGAACAGCCGGTCCAGGTCGCGGGCAGCGCGCTCAGCATGCTTCTTGAAATCAATCTTGTAGCGGCAGGTTCCCAGCCCCGCCGCCGGAGAGTAGCGCAGGCCTTGGATGGTCCGGGCCTTCTCCTCGTTAATGTCTATAAGGTCCTCGTTGAGGATGCCCAGGATGCCGTTCGCACCGCCGTAAATCTCCTCGATGTCCTCGTGGTGCCCCGCTTCGTGAACGACGCCGGCCAAACTGGCGTTGATGACGGCCGTGGGGCCGCCCGATTGCGCTACCAACAGGTTGCCAACAAGATCTGCCATAATGTTCCAGTCGTTGTGATACCCAGTTTCAGAAGGTGCTTCCGAAATGGAGGCGCCACACTGCCATCCGGCGGCGGCGCTGTCAAAGAGGAATTCACCCCGGCATTGACGGCGCTTCGCGGGTACGGCACATCGTCCATTAACACATGAACCTCGCTCAACGGTGCCTGCGCGCACGGACCGCGGCTTCCCGCGCCGCCGTGTCGTGCCTCTTGATGCTTTGCCTAATCCCCAAGGCGCTCCCGGCCGATAATCCAACACCCAAGCCCGAGCGGCTGCCCGCCAACGACCTCTTCGTCTTCCACAAGCCGAACGGCAACGCGGCTCGAGTTCAGAGCCTTGGCGACTGGCAGCGCCGCCGCGCCGAGATCGTCGAGGGCATGCAAGCCGTCATGGGGCCGCTGCCGGGAAACGAGAAGCGCTGCCCCCTCGACGTGCAGATCGAGCGGGAAGTTGACGGCGGCTCCTACCTGCGCCGTCTGATCACCTATAGGTCGGAGCCCGGCTCGCGTGTGCCGGCGTACCTCCTGGTCCCGAAATCGGCGCTGCTCGGCGCCAAAAAGGTGCCGGCGGTTCTCGCGCTCCACCCGACAGACCGGGATTACGGGAAACGCGTCATCGTGGAGGAGTTGCGCCCCTACTATTGGCCCTACGGGCGAGACCTGGCGGAACGCGGCTACATCGTTCTCGCGCCCGCCTACCCGCTGATGGCCGAGTATCAACCCGACCTGAAGGCGCTGGGGTATCAGAGCGGCACGATGAAGGCCATCTGGGACAACATCCGCGGCCTCGATCTGCTGGAGAGTTTCCCCTGCGTGCAAAAGGGCCGCATCGGGGCCATCGGCCACTCGCTCGGCGGCCACAATGCACTGTTCACTGCCGTGTTCGACCCGCGCATCCAGGTGCTCGTTTCCAGTTGCGGGTTCGACTCCTTTGCCGACTACTACGGCGGCGACCCTGCCAAGTGGCAAGCTGGAAGCGGCTGGTGCCAGGATTGCTACATGCCGCGGCTCGCACAATATGGCGGACGCCTTAGCGATATCCCGTTCGACTTCTACGAAGTCCTGGGCGCCCTCGCTCCCCTTCCGGTATTTGTCAATGCGCCGCTGCAGGACGAGAACTTCGGCTGCCACAGCGTGGACCGGGTCCTGGCGTCCGCCACGGCCATCTACCGTCTCTACGGCGCCGACCACAATGTGCAATTGGAGCATCCCGATGGCGGACATAGCTTTCCACCAAAGGTCCGTGAGGACGCCTACCGCTTTCTCGACGAGCATCTGCGCTGAGAGCATGCTTGAGAAATCAAGCGAGGGAGGGTGAGCGTTCCCGCGAGTCGTAACATCCTTGTCCATTCTCCAAAGTCAGGGCTCGCGGGGACGCTCGCCCTCCCAAATGGCCATTTGCAGAAGCCCCTCCGCTATATCCGGAAGACTTGAAATCACGCCGGGCAGGCTTGATTCTTACGCGACATGAACGGGACCGACTCGGCGAAGGCAAGCGCCATCTGGCGTCCGCAGGGCTGGGTGGGGCTGCTCCTGCTGGCGGTCTGCTGGCCTTTGAATTGGACTCTGCCGGGGCCGCGCACCGCCTATCTGTTCTTCCCTCTCTGGCTGGGATACATCCTTGTCGTGGATGCCCTGGTGCAGGGCCGCACGGGCACATCCATCTGGGTACGTTCACGGCGAGCCTTTGCGCTGTTGTTTCTGGCCTCCACGCCCGTTTGGTGGCTGTTCGAGCTGATCAACCAGCGCACTCAAAACTGGGAGTATCAGGGTGGCCAGACGTTTACCGACCTGGAGTATTACGCGCTGTGCACGCTCTCCTTCTCCACGGTCATGCCCGCGGTCTTTGAGACCGCCGAACTTGCCCTGAGCTTTCGCTGGGTCGAGCGGTTCGCCGCCGGCCGGCGCCTGGCACCAACCCCTGCCCTCAAGCTCGGCCTGTTCCTCGCCGGCCTGGCCATGCTGACGCTGACCTTGGCCTGGCCCAGGCAGTTCTACCCCTTCGTGTGGACCTCCCTCGTGCTCATGCTCGAACCGATCAATGCCTGGCTCGGACGCCGGCATTTCCTGCAAGAGCTGGGACGCGGCGACTGGCGGATCGTGATCTCCCTCGCGCTGGGGGCCTTGATCTGCGGCTTCTTCTGGGAAATGTGGAACTACTATTCCTACCCGAAGTGGGTTTACCACACGCCGGGCGTCCAGTTCCTGCACGTGTTCGAGATGCCGCTGTTGGGCTACGGCGGGTACATCCCGTTCGCGCTGGAGCTGTGCGCCTTGAAGAACCTGCTTTGGCCGCGGTCGGCTAACCTGAGGTTCTAAGAGTCCTCAACGCTGACCTGCGGCTGCATCGGGACCATGAACCGGGCCGGGACAAGAACATCCACCATCCAACACCCAACATCCAACATCCAGTGGCCGACCCCGCACCGCTCATTGGATGTTGGATGTTGGATGTTGGGTGTTGCCTCGCTTCATGGACAGCTCCTTACCGGTCGCACGTAGTTGTAGATGCGTATAACATCCCCCTGTGGTCCGCGCCCGTGCGGGAACTGGGCAGGGTCGCCGGCTTTGGGGTCGCTGCGTTGCGCGCCAGCGCCGTGAATATCCACATAGTGATATTCTCCGGGCCGCCCAGGCAGCCGCTCTCTGGGAACCGGGCCTGGAGGCGACCCGGGCCCTTCGCGCTCCGGCGGAGAACCACCGGCCACGCCGCGCGGGGGCATCCAGCCCGAGGCGCGGCCAAACGCCACATACATCGCCGCCGCGCCGCCTCTGAGCCCGGCATGCGTGGTGGCCGACCAGTAAAAGGGGTAGTCTGCCTGGCGCGCCTCGTTGGTGATGGCGCTGCACCGGAACACCGGATCAATGGCGCCCGATGAGCTGGTGTCGGGCGAACGGGCATAGTCCACGATGCTCTGCAACTCTTTCACGCTCGGCAGCCGCCAATCATTGTGGCCGAGGTAGTTCTCCGCATTCCGCGCCTGGACCCACGCCAGCGCGTCCTTCCAGTTCATCCCCTTCCCGCTGTCCGCCTTGGACCACACCAGCCCGGTGGCGCGGTCCGTGACGGTCCCATCATCGTTGTCATGAAAGTCGTTCCTGCCATAGCCAGGGTTGCCCCGCACGCAGAGCACGAAAAAGGTCTTCGCACCCCGGCCCGGCATGGCTGTCCCGTAGCCCTTGATACGGCCATCCGCAAAGTTCACCCCGAACATCTGGTTCGGGCGAGCCACATACAGCGTGCTGGACGCCCACTGCGAATCAATGATGCGCTCTCCCGCCTGCGAATCCCCGTATGCGAACGCGAAGACGTTCGTGTCAATGAACGGCCTGAGGCCCGAAGCGCGCACGTCCATTGGCCCGCTGGGGTCCACGCCCCGCGCATCGAAAAGCGAATACAACTCCTTGATGCCGGGCAGCCGCCAATCGCTGAAGCCTCCAAACCGCGCGGCGTTAAGCTTCGCTGGCAACGCCTGGGCCTGGGCCAGGGTCAGCTTGTCGCGTGAAGTCACCGCGCCGCCCCCGCCGAAATGAGGGCTGCGTTGCCAGGTGAGCCCGGTGACATTGTCGCGCACGGTCAGCCCGCCGGCGCTCACGGTGTAGCTGGCCGGATGACATTGAAACTGGGCGTCCTGCCCATAAAAGGCCTGGCCCGGCTTCGGCGGTGGAATCTCGCCGCGATCGTCGTAGCACTTGCTCTGACCCGTGGCCACGATCGGGTAGGCGGCGGCCGCGTGCAGCGTGACCGACGGCCCTCGGAGGACGAGCGCAGCCATCAAAAGGCGGGGCAAATTTCTCACGTCAACCAACGAAAATGGCGCAGACCAGCCAGGTGAGCCAGCTAAAAGCTTGAGGCTCTTCGGGAGGTGTGTAGGGTAAAGCCCATGAATCAACATATCTCTCGGCGTTCGGCCCTGGGCAAAATCGGCACGGGGACGATTGGGATTGCCGCTACGGCAGGACTGGAGCGGCGAGTGCGGTCGGCGGAAGCGACCCAGCCACCCCGGCTCAAAGGGAACATCCATCACTCCGTCTCGGCCTGGTGCTACAAGAGTCTCTTCGACCCCGGAAAGAACAAGCCGGCGAAGATGTCCTTCGAGGAGTTCTGCCAGGCGTGCGCCAGCATGGGGCTGCAGTCCGTCGAACTGCTCGGGCCCAGCGACTGGCCGGCCGTGAAAAAAGCGGGCCTCATTTGCGCCATGTGCAACGGCCCGGACAGCATCCCCTACGGCTGGAACCGCCTTGAGCACCATGACGATCTGTTGCCCAAGTTCGAGAAAGCCATTCCCCAGGTAGCGGAAATGGGGTACCCGAACATCATCACCTTCTCCGGCAACCGCAACGGCATGAGCGACGAGCAGGGGCTGGAGAATTGTGTGAAGGGACTCCAGAAGGTGGCGTCCATCGCCGAAAAGCACAAGGTCACCGTGTGCATGGAGCTGCTCAACAGCAAGCGCAACCACAAAGACTACATGTGCGACCACACCGCCTGGGGCGTGGAGGTCATCAAGCGCGTCGGCTCCGACCGAGTCAAGCTGCTGTTCGACATCTACCACATGCAGATCATGGAGGGCGATCTCATTGACACCATCCGTGAGAACCACCAGTACATCGCCCACTATCACACCGGCGGCGTGCCCGGCCGCAATGAGCTGGATGACACGCAGGAGATTTGCTACCCGGCGGTTATGCGGGCGATCCTGGCCACCGGCTACAAGGGCTTCGTGGGCCAGGAGTTTGTGCCCAAACACGCGGATGCATTGGCCTCTCTGAAAGAGTGCGTGCTCATCTGCGACGTGTAGCAGCGCTGCCGCCGCGGCATGCGCCGGCACCTCACCCGATGCGAACGCCATCCCGGTCGTTCCTTGCCTGCGATCGCCGCCGCCGCGCCCGCCGCGACGCTCTAACCTGCTTGTGAGCGATTACCCCCAGCCGCTCGACCTCAAGAAGGTAAAAGTCTATCCCCTGACCAAGCGGGAAAGCCTGAGCCCGCTGGAGAAGATCCTGGTTGATCCCGACCAGGCGCCCCGCGCTTGCGATCCGCCGGCCCTCGAAGCGATCCAGCAGTGCGGCCGGAGCATTGCCAAGGCTCGCCGCCGCGGGGCGAGCGTGATCCTCCTCTATGGCGCCCACCTGATCAAGAATGGTGCGCTGGGCATCGTGAACCGCCTCCTGGACCTCGGCTGGTGCACGCACCTGGCCACCAACGGCGCCGGCACGATCCACGATTGGGAACTGGCATACCTGGGCCGCACCGAGGAAAGCGTCAAGCGCAACATCGCCACCGGCACTTTCGGCACCTGGGACGAAACGGGCCGGGCCATTACGCTGGCGCTCCTGGCCGGCGCCCTCCGAGGCGAGGGGTACGGTCGCAGCCTGGGCCGGTTCATCTGCGAAGACGGCGTCACCCTGCCCGGCACCGCGTCCCTGCACGAGCTGCTGCGAGCCGAGCCATCCCATCCCCTGGCCCCGGCGCGGGCCGAACTGCTGCAGGCCATGCTGGCGCACAAGCTCCCGTCCGGATGCATCGAGGTCAGGCACCCCTGGAAGGAAAGCTCGATCCTCGCCAACGCGTTCCGGCGCAACGTGCCCATGACCGCGCACCCGGGCATCGGCTACGACATTATCGCGACCCACCCCATGTTCAACGGCGCGGCGGTTGGCCGGGCGGCAGCCCTCGATTTCGCGCAGATCGCCGCGGCAGTCGAGGGGTTGGACGGCGGCGTGGTACTGTCCGTGGGCTCGGCGATCATGGCGCCGCAGGTATTCGAGAAGAGCGTCAGTTGCGTGAACAATCTGCGCCTGCAGGCTGGTCGCGGCATTCTCCAGGGCCACGTCATCTACGTGGTGGACATCCAGGACGGGGGCAACTGGGACTGGTCGCGCGGGGAGCCGCCCAAAACCAGCCCGGCCTACTACCTGCGCTTCTGCAAAAGCTACTCCCGCATGGGCGGCACGATGCACTACGTCCAATGCGATAACGTAGCTTTCCTCCACAGCCTTCTCTGTGCGCTGAAAGGCACAATCGGCTAACCCGAGGCTAAGCCCAATACCTTTCGAACGCTCCAAGCATCGCTGCCACTCTTTATAGGTCCCCAGCAGGCCGCCCCGCGCCAGGGAATGCATCGCGGATATTAATTGGAATGCAGTGTTGCAATAACGTGGCTTAGCATTTCATCGGGGATAGCGCCGCCGCGTTGTTTATTTGCGTTACGATCTGCTTCGAGGACCGTTCTCATGACAGGCAAGGCTGGACGCGCAATTTCGCCCACATGCTCCAGGATATTGGCGGCTTGGGTTCGCGTCTGGAGCGAGCCGTGCTGAAGGGCTTCTTCGATGACCGGCAGCGCCACGTCGGCGCCGATATGGCAGAGGGATTCGGCGCACGCCAGGCCGACGCCGGCCGATGGATCGTGCAGGTGCGCCTTGAGTTTGCCGGCGGCCGGCCTGGCTTTGTCGGCCAGCATCACGCAGCCCATCGCGCCCCAGTAGCGGATGCCTTCGTGCGCGCCATCCAGGGCGGCTTCGAACTGCGGCAGGTTCTTTTCATCGCGCTGGATGGCGAGGTCGGCCATATCGAGGATTTTGGCGAGCGGATAGGTCGCCTCGTCGCGCGTGGTGTCGTAGCCCTGCTGCGGCGAACTTTCGGGCAGGAATCCGTTGTCGCGAACGTGGAGCAGGTGCTGGCGCAGCGCCGCGCGCATGCGGTCCAGCACGGCGGTATAATGGGGATCGGCGGCGAGATTGCGGACTTCGTCGGGATCGCTGGGCGTGTGGTAAAGCTCCTCGGCGGGCTTGGGCTCGAAGAATTGTGCCGGCAAGCCGGTCAGTTTGCCCTCGTCATGCAGGCGCTGCCAGGCCTGGTAGGCCGCCGTGCGGAACTGGTATTGCTCGAAGATGCCGTAGGGCAAATGCGGGTTGTAGTTCCTGATGTAGCAGAATTGTTCGTCCTTCACGGTGCGGGACATGTCGAGGGTGCCGTCCATGCGGTCGCGCGCGGCGAAAATGTATGGGCCGTGCTCTTTGCGGAACGGGCCGGCCAGCGCATAGCCTTCCATGTAATCCCTGGGCTGGAGGCCGGCCAAGCTCAGGACCGTAGGGGCGAAATCGAGAAAGGACACGACCCCGCTCACGCGCGAGCCCGGTTTGGCCGGGGCGAGGTCCTGATACCTCTTCGGGAAATGAATAATGAGCGGCACATGCGTGCCGGTGTCGTAGAGAAAGCGCTTTGAGCGCGGGAGGATGCCACCGTTATCGCCGTAGTAAAAGATGATGGTGTCGTCGTAGAGGCCGTCGTCCTTGAGCTGCTGGAGCAAGCCGGCCATGAAGGAGTCCATTTTGGTCATGCAGTCGTAGTAATAAGCCAGGTCGCTGCGGAACTCAGGCGCGTCGGGCTGATAGGCGGGAATCCGCACGTCTTTGGGGTCCGTGTGGCGCGGCACATGGTCGGATTGCATGCGCTCGGGGTGGAGGCAGCTCTCGTGCGTGATCATGGTGTTGAATACGGCAAAGAAGGGTTGTCCCGGCTTGCGGTGCCGCCAGTGCGCCTGGGCGTTGCACTCGTCCCACATTTCCGCCAGGGCGCGCCGGGAATCGAGAGGCGAGTTGTAATCGGTCTTGGGGTTATTGGAAGTGAAATAGCCAGCCTGCCGCAGAAACGTGGGGAAACCGCGCAGCCAGGCGGGGATGTTGCCTTTGGCACGCATCTGGTTGGCCGGGCCGCAGGACGCCGGGTACATGCCCGTGATGATGGAGAAGCGCGAGGGCGCGCACACGGGCATGGTGTGGCAGTGCTCGTAAAGAACGCCGTCCCGGGCCAATGCGTCCAGCGTGGGCGTGCGCGCCAATTTGTCGCCGTAGCAGCCCAGGTACGGGTTGTTGTCCTCGCTGACGAGCCAGAGAATGTTGGGTTTGTCGGCGGCCAGCGCACTGGCGGCCAAGGGGGCGGCGAGCGTCAGGAGCCAACGAATAGCTGTAAGCGCGTTCTTCATGCGAGTCGTTCTTGCGTGGCTAGACGAAAGCCAGGCGCGGCTGGATACAGCGATGTTGGAGGGCCGGGGGAAACATCCAACATCCAACATCGAACATCCAACATCCAATGAGCGCCACCGGGTCAGTCATTGGATGTTGGATGTTCGGTGCCGGCCTGGTTCATCGACTCGATGCGCGGCAAGACGTTCGTGGGCGCTCCCTTTGTATCATTGGCATTCCTGGCGGTGAATGCTAAACCTTGGCGGCATGAAAGCCCGTCGCCAGAAGGTCTCGGACCAAGGGCGAGCCCTTTAGCATTACATCATGAATTTGAACCCAAAGAACCTGCGCCGATTGTTCTCTGTCTCCTTGATGTTCCTGGCCTGGGTTGTCTCCGTTCATGCGGAAGCGTCCGCGTCAGCCACGCCGCCCAATATCGTCTACATTCTGGCCGATGACCTGGGCTATGGCGATGTGCATGCCCTCAACCCCGAGCGATGCAAGATAGCGACGCCGAACCTGGACAGCCTGCGCGCACAGGGCATGGCCTTCACCGATTGCCATGCCAGCTCTTCCTTATGCACTCCCTCGCGTTACAGCATTCTCACCGGCCGGTATGACTGGCGCACGCGATTGCAGCACGGCGTTTTTAACGGCGAGAGCGAGCCCTTGATTGCGCCGGCTCGTTTGACCGTGGCTCAATTCCTCAAGCAGCACGGGTATGTCACCGCCGCTATGGGCAAGTGGCATCTGGGGATGCGATATGACAAGAAGGACTTCAGCCAGCCGATTACCGACGGCCCCCTGCAGCACGGCTTTGATCATTTCTTTGGCATCCTGGCCTCGTTGGACATGCCGCCCTATGTCTTCGTCGAAGACGGCCATTTCACGGCAATCCCGAGTGCGACCAGGGAATTCCCTTCCTTTATGTATGGAACCAACGCAGTGCGCGGCCCGACCCGTCTCGGCCGAGCCGCGCCGGACTTCCAAGCCGAGGATGTCCTGCCCAAGCTCACCGCCAGGGCAATGGATTACATCAGCGCGCGCGGCAGAGACCAGAAGCCGTTCTTCCTGTATCTCGCGTTGCCCTCGCCGCATACACCATTGGTGCCGACTAAGGAGTGGCAGGGCAAAAGCTGCCTTGGGCCGTATGGCGATTATGTGATGGAAACCGACTGGTCGGTGGGCCAGGTGCTTAAGGCTCTGCACGGCGCCGGCCTGGACGACAATACGCTGGTGTGCTTCGCCAGTGACAACGGCTGTGCGCCCTACATCGGGGTCCACAAACTGGAGGCCATGGGCCACTACCCCAGCGCGCAGTTCCGCGGCTACAAGACGGACATCTGGGATGGCGGACACCGCATTCCGTTCCTGGTGCGCTGGCCGGCAAAGATCAAGCCCAACAGCCATAGCGACCAGATTGTGTGCCTGGCCGACTTGCTAGCCACGTGCGCGGATATCCTGCAGGCGAAGCTCCCCGATACGGCGGGCGAGGATTCCGTGAGCCTCTTGCCGGCGCTGCTGGGCTGCGACAAGCAGCCACTGCACGAGGCGATTGTGAATCATTCCGGCGGCAATGGCCGGTTCGCGCTCCGGCAGGGTGCCTGGAAGCTGGAATTGTGTCCCGGCTCCGGGGGAAGCGGGAAGCCCGGCGACGCTCAGGCGCTCAAACAAGGGTTGCCACCCATCCAGCTCTACAATATGCGCGATGATGTGGGGGAGAAGGTCAATATCCAGGGCCAGAACGCCCTCTTAATCACCAACATGGTGAAGTTGCTGGAGAAGTATGTCGCTGATGGACGGAGCACTCCCGGCCTGCCGCAAACCAACGACGTGCCGGTGGATATTTGGCACGCCAAACATTGAAGTTCAGTTTCGCTCAAGGGCCGGCGAGCGCCCTCGCAAGCCCAAACTGCTCCGGCAATCCGACAATTACACCCTGGGAAGCTCCGCGTGAGGATGGTCAAAATGCATGGCCAGCCGCGACAGCGCCAACGCTCCCGCCAGCAGGCCGAAGTCGCGCAAGGCGATGTCGTAATTGCTCTGCTGGAATAGGATGTTCACGATGATGCCCGCCAGCCAGAGGGCCACAATCGGCGCACCGATCTTCGGTTTGAAGGCTACCAGGAACCCGGCAACGATCTCCAGGGCTCCCGCAATGTGCATGAAAGTGCCTGCACTGCCAAAGATCCTCCCGAGCGGGTTCCAGAGATACATGGTCCACTCGGTAAGTTTGTTGAAGAACTTATCCACGCCCGCCAGGATCGGCACGACGGTGAACACCCAGTGCAGGATTTGATACGCCTGGAACGCGGGGCTCTTGATGCTCTCCTCCACCGGCGCGGCCTGATGGGTTGCTGCTATTGTTGGCATAAACGTCTGCGGTTCTTATGTACAGCAACGTAAGCCTCGGGGTGTATTGACGTATGGGGTTGATGCCCCAAAACGCGCAGGGTTGCGCCGCTTTATTTCGCACTTGACCCTCCGCCCCGGCACGGGAGAGTCTCGAACCGTGCTGCGCAAGCTTCGGCTCGAATACACTGGCTTCCTGGCCCTCTTGATCCTCCCGTTATCCGCGCGGGCGGCGAACGCCGGGATCGCCCAACGCCTGGACGAACTGCTGAATGGGACCTGCAAGGCAGGAGCGCCAGGCTTCTCGGTGGCAGTCATTCAGCACGGCAAGCCGGTGTACGAAAAGGGCTTTGGCCTCGCTAACCTTGAATACGATATCCCCGTCAGGCCACAGACGATCTACCACGTTGCCTCGGTCTCAAAGCAGTTCACCGCCATGGCGCTGGTGCTGCTCGAACAGGACGGCAAGCTCTCGCTGGAGGACGACGTTCACAAGTATCTGCCCGAGCTCCCGGATTACGGTCACCCGGTCACCATCCGCCAACTGCTGCAGCACACCAGCGGCATTCGCGACCAATGGCAAACGCTGGCGCTGGCCGGCTGGCGGCTCGACGACGTGATCACCCAGGACCAAATCCTGCGCGTGCTCTTTCGCCAGAAGGAGTTGAACTTCGTTCCCGGCACCCGGCATCTCTATTCCAACGGCGGCTACACCCTCGCGGCTGAGATCGTCACACGCGTCGCCGGCAAGCCGTTTCCCGACTTCTGCCGGGAGCGCATCTTCAACCCGCTGGGCATGGCGCATACGCACTTTCATATCGACCACCGCCGCATCGTCCACGACCGGGCCTATTCCTATAGCAAGAGTGAACACGGCTACGAAGCCGAGCCCCTGAACTACGCCAACGTCGGCGCCACCAGCTTGTTCACCACCGCGCCGGACCTCACGCGCTGGCTGGACAATTTCCGCGATTTCAAGGTGGGCGGGCGCCGCGCCCTCGATCGCCTGCAGGAACAGGCCGTCCTCGCCGACGGCACCAAAATCGGCTACGCGCTGGGAGTGGAGATTGGAAAGCATGGCGGCTCCCGGACGGTCTCCCACGCCGGCGGCGACGCCGGTTATCGCAGCTTCGTGGTTTGGTTCCCCGACCAGGAACTGGGCGTGGCGGTGCTGAGCGGCCTGGCCAGCTTTGATTGCAGCGGCACGGCGTTTAAAGCTGCGGAGACCGTACTCGGGACCCACCCGGCCGCGGAGGCGAATAAAGCGCCGGCGCCCGCCGCCGCAGGACCCAAGCCCAAGTACGTCAAACTCGAATCCCGTATGCTCAAGCAGTTTGCGGGCGCCTACAAACTCGACGCCGGCCTTATAGCGAACTTCCTGGAGAAGGACGGTGTGCTCGTCGCGGAAGTGCCGGGACAAGGCACCGTGCAACTTCACCCGCTGGCTACCAACAGGTTCTTCGTCGAAATGCCGGAGGGCGAACTCGAATTCTCCGCTCAAAGCGATGGAGGCATGCGATTGAAGTTCGCGCACGTCAACGGCCGCAAAGTCACCGGCGAGCGGATCGCCAAAGGTCCGTGGGCGCCAAAGGACCTCGAAGACTTCCAGGGCGTCTATTGGAGCGGCGAGCTCGAAACGCAGTACACCATCAAGTTGAAGGAGGGCAAACTGACCGCCGAACATATCCGGCACGGCACCATTGATCTGGTGCCGCTGATGCCAGACCGGTTCGCAGCCCAGGCATGGTTTATGGCGGAAGTAAAATTCCAGCGCGACTCATCAGGCAAAGTGACCGGAATGACGTTGGGTGGCGGACGCATCACCGGCATCCTGTTCAAACGCAAGCCCGCGTGAGGCAGAGGCCCGGGCTGCGGCGCGCAGGCCGTCTCGGTCACCCGGGCCAATCGTCGGCGCAAATCACGACGGGAAGTAGAACACGATATAGTTCACCCGCAGGATAATGCCATTGCCGCCGCGAACGGCCAACTGCGCGACCACTTGCAGATCAGCCGTGCCGGAACCACTGTCCACATTCAGGAACTCCGTGACCTGGGCGCTATCCACCGCCCAGAGCGCATCACTCACCGGGCCGTCGTAGGCAAAGCTCGCCGGCGAAATGACGCAACTCGCCGTCGGAAGCGTCGTGCTGCCCGGAAAGTTGACCCGCCCCACGGTAAAGCTCAACGTGTCCCGGTTGACGCCCGCTGCGCCGTCCCCCTTGAACACACATTCGACGACTCCGCTCAGGATCTGTGTCCCGCCTAATGCCAGGCTGGGAGGGATGTTCTGGTTACGGAGAATGCCAGTAACGGAAATCGCCATAAGTCAAAGCGTCTGCTTAGCGGTCATTTCGCTCATCCAAGGCTGCACGCGAACTCTCCACCGGCCCACCCGCCCTGTCAAATGCCTCGCGTCGTGAGCTGTCGCGCTCCCCCGCACGGTAAGCGATGAAAAACAGGCGTTTGAAAATGAATAGCACCCTTCCGTCGTGCTGGGCCGGATAAGCCTGTCTCAGGCGCGCCAGCACCGCAGCCAGGAAGGGTCCCTGCTGGTTTGGCGGCAGCCGGTCGAGGTAAGGCCGTAAGGCGGTGGATGTCATCCATTCGATAATCGCCTCGTGCCCCTCCATCACGTGGTAGTAGTGGGTGACCCAAAGGTCCACCGCGCCGCTCGACTCGGAGAGAACGTCGTAGTAGGCCGCATCCTCCAGACGTTCAAGCGCATCGTCGAACCCGGTGAAAAAGGATGCAAACTCCGCTTGGCGGGTCGTCTCAGAAAGAGCCTGGGCGATGGGCATCCGGTCGAATTGCGGAATCTGCACCGCCAGCGCTCCGCCGCGACCCACACTGCGGAACAGCCGCGGCAGCAGCGCCGCATGATTGGGAAGCCACTGCAGCGACGCGTTGGCGAGGACGACGTCAAAAGCTCCCAGGTGCGACAAGTCGGACGCGGCATCCGCTTCCAGCCACTCAATGTCGGTTCGCGCACGGCGTGCCTTCTCAATCATGGCGCGTGAGTTGTCCAGGCCGGTCACCGATGCCTTTGGCCACCGCTCCTTGAGGACCGCGGTGCTGTTGCCGGGCCCGCAGCCGATGTCCAGGATCCGTGACGGCTCGCGCACTTCCAGGCGAGCCACCAGGTCCCGGACCGGCTGCGTGCGCTCACGCTCGAACTTCAGGTACAGGCCGGGATTCCAGTCTGCCATGGGCTCAGGCTTCCCGGTTGGCCGTGGGCGGTTGAGGCGGCGGCGATCTCCGCAGCAGGCCCCAGGCCCATGCCGAAAGACCGGCGGCGAGCAACGTCAGTAGAATGAAGACCGGGTCCTTCGCCAGGCGCGGCCCCTCCGCGAATACGCGCAGAATATGCGCCAACGTGATCAAGGCAAAGACAATGCCCGTCGTGATGAGATAGGCCTTCATGCAAAGCGCAGTCTAAACCAACATTGCCTCAGGCGAAAGGGTCCAAGAGCCTCGCCCTCGTATGCTGGAAACCCTGAATGCTGCGCGTGGCAATGGTGAGGCCCTGCGCCAGAATGGTCGCGGCAATCATCCCGTTAGGCGGCCAACGTGTCGTGCTCCTTCCAGTATATCCTCCAACTCTTGAAGCGGACCATCGCAGGGGCGGGAATCTGAAGGAGAACCGCGACACTTTCATTTTGCAAGCCACCCGGTGCTCACGGTAACCTGGTTGCTGGGGCTGAGTATGCGCTGACTGTCCACCCCCAGGAGCCACCCGAGCTTTGCCAGCGATTTGTGCCGATACGAAAGGTCGAGCCAGCGCGCCCGGAACGTATACCGCGAGAACCCCATAGCGAACCTCCAGCGCCCACTTTGCGTGGAGTCCAAGGGCTCCCCAACTGCCATTGTAATGGAGTGTCCACCTTGCAGGATGGGCTCGAAGCGGCATTCAGGGAGAAAGGGGTTGATGGTTCTAGCCTGGTGTTCTGGATTTCCTTCAACCTCGACCCAGTCGTCTCGCCAGGTAATGGAATAGGGAGCTTGGTTGGAAGCCAAGAAGAGCGCAAAACGTCGGCTGTTGTTGGGGGGATTGGTGTAACCAACAAACGAAATGGTAACCGCTGTGCCCGGGCGCGGAGGATTGTGTCGGCTGAGGATGGCCAAAACAGGCGCTCCGATGACGATAGCGAGGGCCAGCCAGCGTTTGCGAGGAGTGTACATGTTGGATTCTCGTCAACAACGCACCTCAGCCGCCCCGCGCCGATCACGTCCAGCATGGAACAGAGAGGTCATCGCGGGGTCGGCTGCAGGTGCTGGTTAGCGCCCGGGGCCTCCGGCTCCCCGATTTGGCGGAGGATGTTAGTAGCCGAACTCCGGACCTGTGGGTCCGAGTCGCCCATCGCTGCACGAATGGACGGGAGCGCGGTGGGAGGGAAATTAGTGGACTCCGTTTCCACCTGCAGGCACCCGATGGCAAGGCGCCGTGCTTCAGGCGAGGGAGACTGCAGAGCATTCGTCAGAGCCGGCAACGTCGCGGCTGGATACGTTTCGAGCAAAACGATTAAGCTCAACTGTGCTTCGCCAGCAGCGGAATAGTAGGTGTTGGTATCCTCCAGGCACTTTATCAGCGCGGGAAGGGTCTGTAGCCCCTCGGGCTTCCGGCAGAAGCGCTCCAACGCAGCAGCCCCAGCATACCGCACCCAGGGCGGGCCATTGGTGGCCAGGGAGCATAGGGTTGGAATAGCCTCCGGCCCGATGGCAGCCAGAGCGGCGGCGCAGCGCTCGGCTCGCCAATGCTCGGAGGACGTGCGGACCAACCGGGTGAGCTGCGGAATAGCGGGCCGCGCCGCTGCACCCAGGAACCCAAAGGCGGACGGTGCGGTCTCGGCCAGCTCTCCCGTACTGAGTTTGTGCCAGCGCGTACCAGGAGGAATCTGGCCGAAGCTCTGCGAGGACCCCTCGTAGCTGATCCACTTAAGAAGCGTAGGAATGGCATTTGACCCTATCGCACAGATCGCTTCCTCAGGTAGATTGGGGGCAACGACGAGCCTGACTCCTGAACTGCAGCGCACATCGGCGAGCCACTCGGATAGCAAGCGGCCTCCGTAACTGGGTTCGCCCGCGGCAGAGCTGGCAGCCAGGGCGCAGAAGATGAAAAAGCCCCGGATTAAACGTTTCATATGCACAGAGTCTAACACCCAAACACGCGCATGGTTTCAGCGCCAACGATGCACATCACTGGCGGCGGGCCAGCAATATCCGATATGACAACTGGATGGAATCCCGCCGTCCAGTGCATGTACCGGGTTGGCCACGATGCGTCCCTCCACTTAAGAGCAGGGCTACCCCGGCCCCGACCAACATCGCAAATGCAGCGATCATTGAAACCCAGATAGGAATCAATGAATGTGCGGAGAGCCGAAACGCAGCCTGATGGAGTACCATATTCAAAAAGCCGCCATGGCACGGAGCCCAGGGAAGAAGAGTGCGAATCGTATCCGCGAGATAGCAGAAGCTTGCTGCCGCAGCCATCGCTAGCGTCACTCTCGTTATGGCTCCCATGATCTCGCCTGGCTAACAGTATAAATAGAACAAAGTCGCGGGCAAAGACACCGTCCGGACGACACACTCATCCACGGACGGCAGGGTGACGGCTTGAGGGCAGGAAATCGAGTCGTTAAATGCAGAGTTCTTTGACCAGGTGAACAAGCCCAGGTGCTTACTGGACAGAGCTTGAGGCCGACTTTATGCCGGGAACGGCGGCCCTGCGGGGTGGCCAGGGCGCTGTTTCGCCGCGGCCATAGCCGAGCATAGGCCTGCTCACTCAGAAACGTTCAGGGATGCCATCAGCACGCCCTGGTTACGCAGGACAAAGGGATCTCGCAGCTCTACCAATTGGCTGCTGAAGCGACGCCGGGCTTCGTGAAACTCGGCCAGAGGCGGCAGTGAGTCTCCTCCGCTTTCGAACTCCCGCGCGCCATCTTCGACCGTGGATAAAATGAAATCGTTATACCCGCTGGTGACGGATCGTAACGAGCGCTCATAGTCCGGCAGGCCCGACACGCGCAGCGACAGCCGCCGCATCACCCAGTACTCCTGCCAAGCGAAATTAAGCTGGTTGGCCAGCGAGTCTGAACCCTGAATGCAGGCGGACACCCGCTCATTCAGGCAGGTGAAATAGGCGTTCAGGCGCGGGTCTGTGAAGTCGTAATCCGGGTTGGCTACGGTGCCGCGCAGGCGGCCTTCTGTGGCAAGGAAGTGTTCTATGGGCGTGGCCGCGTACGGCAGCATCCGGCAAAACACGACCGGCACAGTGCTGGCAGCGGTAATCCGTTTGAGGAAAGCCACGTTCTGGCGAAGGGTGGTGAACGTGCTCGAGGGGTCGAAGAGCATGAAGCCGTAGGTGAACGCGATTTCCAGGTCCTGGAGAATGCCAACTGCTCGAAGGTTGTCCTCTACGGTCAGGCGCTTATGGAGCATCCGCAAACCCGCGGGGTTCCCGGACTCGATGCCTAAGTAAACGACGTACAGTCCAGCATCGCGCATGCGGGTGAACAGCTCCGGCTCCACCTCGTCGCAACGGCAACTGATCTTCCAGAGCACCTCCCGGCCCATGCCAGCCGCACGCAAGGCCTGGATGAATTCGCCGACCCAGCGGCGGCCAAAGTCCCCCCAGACCGGGAAGTCATCGTCCTGAAACAGGAAGATGGAAACGCCGTGGTCGTGGTGCAGAGCACGCATTTCCTCGACCACGCGCCCAGGCTTTCGAATGCGGACCTTCCTGCCCGGCACCTGCCCGTAGAACTGCCGTATCGAACAGAATGAGCAAGCCCGGCTGCAGCCCCGGCTGGCCATGAGCGGGCTGGCCTTCCTGCCCAGCACCGTGAGACCCGACTCAAAAGGGCGCTCCGGGAAGGGAATCTGGTCGAGATCAGCAATCAGCGGCCGCGGCTGGGTCGCCACGCACCGGTCGCCGTCGCGAAAGGCAATCCCTGCCACTCCGTGCCAGTCTCTGCCCTGGATCAGGCACTGAACCAACTCCGCCAGCGTGATCTCGCCCTCGAACCGGACGACGCTGTCGAGTTCAGGCACCTGGCGCAGAATGTATTCGTAGCGCAGGCTCGGAAAGTGGCCGCCGGCGCAAAAATGTCCTTTAACCCCGTTGCGGCGCAGATAGGACGCCAACTCCCTGAATTGGGGTACATAGTACTGGAAAATCACGGAGAAGCCCACCACTGCGGGCTGGGCGTCCCGCATGATGCCCAGGACAGACTCCCGCCGTTCGCGAAAATCCACCACGCGAACGGCGTAGCCCCGCTGGGCCAGCGTCGAGGCCAGGTAGCCGACGCCGAGGTTCCCTTGCTCTTGAAAGCCGACGAGAACTGCGGTGTAGTGCGGCAAGGCGCGCTCCTGAGACACCGTCAGGCCAACCGCGGCCAGCTATTGCTTGCCCATGCCCTTGATGACCTCGCCAAGCTGAGATGCCGCTTTTACCTGGGCGTCGAGTATTGCTTTGGTTAGCTCCAGTTCGATCGCTGCCACGCGGGCCAGTTGGACCTCGCTCAGGTGGTCAATCACCCAAGGCGCGACTGGATCTCCCTGCGGCCACGGTCTGAACCGTAGGGCCTCTTGTATTCGCTCTGCCATAGTTCCCTCTCTTTTCTGGTTTGTTCGCTGCACGTTGTCGTCTGGCCGGGCCCCTGGCGCCTGTGCTCGGCCCGCGACCCGATACCTTCCGCTGTATTAGACGGCTGGACGGACAAAAGTGATCCTCGAAGAGCGACTCGACCTCACGCACAAGCTCGTCGCGAAGAGCATTCAGGCTCTGCCGGCGGTCCCGCGTAGCCCCCGCAGACCCGGGGATTGCTGTGGGACCTAGCCGCTCGTGAAGTTCTTCATGGGCGCCACAAGCAGCGGCGTCGCCGGTCTTTCTCACCAGCACGCAGGCCGCCTGCGAAACCCGGTCCATGCTGGTGCGAGCGCGATGGAGCCGATGCTTGAAAGCGCCCAGGCTCTTGCCCAGGATGCGGGCCGCCTCCCGGTCGTTGAACCCGTAGATATCGCAAAGAATAACCGCCACCTGTTCGTCCAGCGGCAGATGCTCTGTGACGCAGGCGAGGCAGCGGCCGATTCGCTGTCGCGCTTCGCACACCTCGGCGACCCGGTCGCGCAGGATCCGGAAGGGCTCCTGGTTCCGGGCGCAGGCCTCCCCGTCGGCACCCGCGGGCGCACCAAACGCCCGCGAATGATCTGCTCGATAAAAGTCAGCCACAGCCCGCCTGGCGATTGCCAGGAGCCAGGTGCGGAAAGTGGAGCGCCCGTTGAACTGGTTCAGCTTGAGATAAGCTCGAACCAAGACGTCCTGGCAGAGGTCAGCGACATCGTCTGGAGCGGGGATTCGGCAACTGACGAAACGTCGCAAGTCCTCCTGATGCAACCTGACCAGCCGATCAAACGCTTCGCTCTGCCCAGCCTTGGCTTGGAGAATGCACTTGGAATCCGCCTCCGGGTCCGCCCAGAGGGTCGCCCCCCGACTCCGGACATCCGCACGGCGTACATCCGGTTTGATACTCGGAACCTTGTTTTTGCCCGCCCACATGTACTGGACCCTGACTGGATAAAGGAGATTACCCTTTCATAGAGACCCGGGTTCCTCGCCGATCCTGACCGATGCTAACGTGCTGCCTTGCAGGTGTCAACCGCGGATTGCGGACATGGAAGACAGAGGGCGCATCTACCACTTCCGCGCTTGACAGTATTCACCGTTCCCGTAGGATCGCTGCCACGGCCACGGAGCGGTTGCGCCTCCGGCGGCAGGCCCATTCCGGGCGGGCAGCCAGGGCGCACTCCGGGCCGGTGAGAGCAAGACCTGCTATTCAGGTAGTAGCGTAAGCCTCTGGCTTGCGACCGTCCCGGCAATCCTCTGGATTGCCCGGCTGGCGTGCTTCCCAGCAACCCAGAGGGTCGCCAGGACAGGCGCACGCCGGAGGCTTACGCTACTACCCGAATAGCTACAGAAAGATAATGATTCTATGAAAGTTAGCGATACTCCCCGCACCGGTAAAATCGGTACCCAAGTGTTCTACATGTCGCCCTATGGCGTTTGCTGCCACACCCTGGTGACGCCTCGCGATCCCCGAACCCAAGCTCAGCGCCAAGCGCGCGTGTCCTTGGGCATCTCCTCCTACACTTTTAGCCATAAGCTGACCGATGCCCAGCGGCAGAGCTGGATCCTTGCCGCCCAGACCGTCCCCACCCACCCCTCGCTTAACGCCTACTCGAGCATGAGCGGCCAGCAGTTGTGCGTCAAGATCAACAGCACCCTGCGCTGTGTGTCCCAACCCCCAACCGACGTCCCCCCGGCACCCGTGGTGTTCAGCCCCAATTGCGTGGGCGACCTGACGATCGGCTATGACGACGCCGGCAACGTGCAGTTGCTGCTGGCGGTGGGCGCCGCCGCGGAGGACATCATGCTCTACGCCCAGGCCCCGTGCAGCGCCGGTCGGATGAAGCAGCGGCGGGTCTCTTACCTGTCCCTGCTGGGCCCGGCCACCAACGGCCAATGCGACATCACTGCCCCCTATATCGCCCGGTTCGGAAAGCCGGCGCCCGGCCAGAAGGTTTTCGTGTCCACCTGCCAGCAGAAGAACGGCTGGAAGGCCCCCGAGCACGTGACCAGCGCGATCGTCCCGCCCCGGCCCGCGGCGGGTGAAAAACCGCCAACCCAGGCAGTAAAGGTCCAGGCAGAGGCCGCCCCCAAAACGCCAGAGGCCCAAGCCGCTGCTGCCCAAGGCATTTCTTCGTTGCCACGCGCTATGTACAAGGGGAGCACACCGGATGCACCAGGGATGCACACCGGTCAGCCCCGTGTGCACCTGGCGAGCATCCTTTGTGCATCCCTTGTACACAGTGTTAGGATGGCTATGGCGAAGCTTGGGGCGCTGGGGATGGGTGCGGCAGTCCAGAATCGGCAAGTTTGCGCCAACTGACGAGCGTTTTGCCAAACGGAGCAATGGGAGGGCGAGCGTCCTCGCGAGCCCTGACTTCCCTGATGCTCCAGGAAGTTTGGGCTTGCGAGGTCGCTCGCCCTCCCGTGGGTTGTCGTGCCCTGCCCTTCCCGGTATAAGGGGCGGGTGCAATTAGCTGCCGACTACCGACCTGAGTTCGAGTCCTTGAGGGACTTGCTGCTGGAGATTGCCCCGGAGCGGTCGGTGGAACGTTTGCTGCGGAAGGTGGTGCAGCAACTCGCCGAGCGACCGCACGCCGTCCAGGCCTGGGTTTGGCTGATTGACCCCGGGGACTTATGCGCTTCCTGCCCGATGCGTCCCCGATGCGCCGACCAGACGCGCTGTCTGCACCTGATCGCCAATGCCGAGTCCTCGGTGGGCCCGGGCGGCGACGGCCCGGGGGGGATGGAACGGATGCTGGGCCGCGTACCGCTCGGGGCGGGCACGATCGGGCGCATCGCCGCGACCGGCCAGCCGGTTATCAGCAACGATCCGCCTGCTGACCTGCGGGAGCTGGGCGGGCGCGATTGGGCGCAGGCCGTTCAGGGCTTCGACGGCCAGCCGATCAAGTTCCAGAACCAAGTGCTGGGGGTGCTCGCCCAGTTCAACCGCATTCCGACGCCGGAGCAGACGCCCGCCTGGCTGCGGATTTTTGCCGACCACATAGGCGCGGCGGTCGCCAACGCCCGCGCCTTCGAGGAGATCGAGAAGCTCAAGGCCCAACTGGAGCTGGAGAATACTTTCCTGCAGGAGGAAGTGCTGGAGGCTAAGGCGTTCGGCGACATGATTGGCCAGGGGCCGTCGGTCAAGCAGTTGCAGCGGCAGATTGAAATGGTGGCCCCGACCGACGCTACGGTGCTGATCCTGGGCGAATCCGGCACCGGAAAGGAACTGGTGGCGCACGAGATCCATAAGCGCAGCCGGCGCAGCGGGCGCCCATTGATCCGGGTCAATTGCGCCTCGATCCCCCGGGAGCTATACGAGAGCGAGTTCTTCGGCCACATCAAGGGCGCCTTCACCGGCGCGGTCAAAGACCGGGCGGGGCGGTTCGAGGCCGCGCAAGGGGGCACGCTGTTTCTCGATGAGGTGGGCGAGATCCCGCTGGAGCTGCAGAGCAAGTTCCTCCGCGTGCTCCAGGAGGGGCAATACGAGCGGGTGGGCGAAGAGCGGACGAGGACCGTTGACGTTCGCATCATTGCCGCGACCAATCGTGACTTGCCCAAGGAAGTGGAGTCCGGGCGGTTCCGGCAGGACCTGTTTTACCGCCTGGACGTGGTGCCTATAGAGGTCGCCCCGCTCCGGGAGCGCAAGGAAGACATTCCGCTGCTGGCGGCGCACTTCCTTGAGCGGGCCGCAAGCAAGCTCCATCTGCCGCCCGCGCGTTTAACCCAGGCGCACATCGTCCAGTTCCAAGCCTACGACTGGCCGGGCAACATTCGCGAACTGCAGAACCGGATCGAGCGCGCCTTGATCCTGTCCCAAGGAGGCATGCTCTGGTTCGACTTTCCCACCGGCGCAGGCGAAGGCCCTGCCGCTGAGCCGCCCGCGAGCGTCAGCCTCCCCGGCACCGAGGCGGCAGTGCTGACCGATCTTCAGATGCGCCAGCGCGAGCGGGACAATATTCTGGCCGCGCTCAACCAAACCGGTTGGAAGATTCACGGCCCGGGCGGCACCGCCGAGATGCTTGGGATAAAACCCACAACCTTGATCTCGCGGGTGAAGCGGTTGGGGCTGAAGCGGCCCGGCTGACGATAATCCGACGCGCGGCTGCGAGAACGTGTAAGTTGCGAGGCTTCGCAGGCGTGCAGGACGAGACCCCCGACCCGCGCATGTGCTTGCCTGGCAAGGTCTTGCCGGAGCCGCCTGAATCTGGCACGCGGCATGTTGAGAGGTCCCGGGTATGAGCAGCGCTCACCCGCGCACAGCCTGACAATATGGACCCGGTATGATGAATCCAGCGCCGATGACATGCACTAAGTTTGGGATGAACCTCGCGCGCGCCCGCAATTTCATGCGGACGCTTGCCCAATCGCCGCCGGCGATGGAGGCGTATCGGGCCGCCGAGCGGTCGCTCGCCAAAAGCCGACTCACCGCCGGCGAACGGGAGCAAATCGCCCTGGCGGTGGCGGAGATCAACGACTCGAAGTATTGCCTCGCGGCCCACACCGCAAGCGGCAAGGGGGCCGGCCTGAGCCCGGAGGACATCCGCCTGGCTCGCAAGGCGGTGGCGATAGATCCCAGGGCCGACGCCATGCTGCGGTTCACGCAGGCCATCGTGCTGCAACGGGGCGATCTCGGCGACGAGGACCTCCGAGCGCTGAGGCTGGCCGGCATCTCCGAGCCCGAAATGGTTGAAATCGTCGCCACGATTGCGCACAACATCTTCGCGAATTACCTGAGCCTGGTCTCCCGGATCGAGGCCGACTTCCCTCTGCTGCACCCGGAGCCCAACCACGCCGCGGCGGCCGGAGCCTTATGCAGTTGATCCGTCAAAGCCCATGAGCCTGCTCGCCATCAATGCCGGCTCGACCAGTCTCAAGTTCGGCCTGTTCCACGAGCAGACCTGCGAGCGCCTGGCCGGCGGCGAGATTGACTGGGCTTGCGGCGATCGGCACCAGGCCCACCTGGTCGTGCGCCCGCACAACGGTGTCGCCGTGCGGTCCCAGGTGTCCGTGCCGGATAGCGCTTCCGCGGCGACTTGCGCCATCCAGGCTGCCCTCGACTCGCTGCGCCCCGGCTCCGGGGTCTCGGCCATCACGGCCGTGGGACACCGGGTGGTGCACGGCGGCGCTGAGTTCCGTGCCAGCGTGCGGATTGATAGCAAGGTGAAGGCCGGGATTGGCCGCTGGTCCGAGCTGGCCCCGCTGCACAACCCGCCGGCCCTGAAGGCCATCGAAGCGGCGGAAGCGGCCCTGCCGGGCAAACCGCAGGTCGCTGTCTTTGATACCGCCTTTTACGCTCAGCTCCCGCCCAGGGCCTACTTATACCCCGTGCCGTATGACTGGTATCGGGAGTGGGGCATACGGCGATTTGGCTTTCACGGGATCAGCCACGCCTGGTGCGCCGCGCGCGCGGCGGAATTGCTGAAGCGCGAACCCGCCCAACTGCGCGTTATCTCCTGCCACCTGGGCGGCGGGTGCTCCGCCACTGCGGTCCAGGGCGGCGTCGCCGTCGCGACCACCAGCGGCTTCAGCCCGCTCGACGGGCTGATGATGGGGACCCGGTGCGGATCGCTTGATCCGGGCATTCTGCTGCACCTCGAGCGGCAGCAAGGCCTGACGCCCAAGGACCTGGCGCGGGCACTCAACGGTTCCGCCGGCTTGCTGGGCGTTTCGGGCGTGTCGGCCGACCTGGCGCAGATCGAGGTAGCCGCGGCCCAAGGCAACGAGCGCGCCCGCCTGGCCTTTGATATGTTTGCCGACCAGGTGCGCGGCGCTGTGGCCGGCCTGGCCGCCGCGCTGGGCGGCGTGGACGTCTTGACCTTCAGCGACCGGATCGGTGAACGTTCCGCCGCGCTGCGGCAGGCCGTATGCCATGACCTGCAGTTCATGGGCATCAGCCTGGATCGGGCGCGCAACGCCGGCGCAAGGCCGGATGCCGACGTCGCCGATCCCGGCTCCCGGGTCCGCGTGCTGGTCATCCACACGGAGGAGGAGTTGATGGTCGCCCGCGAAGCGGCCCTGGTGCTGCGCGGAGCACGGGCCGGCTGAGCGCTGGAGCGTTCCCTGGACGCCCTGTTACATCCGCCTTTCGGCATTGCCATTCAACGGACAGCTTTATATGAAGACACTGAGTTCAGAACCCAAGATTATGAAATCCGCAGGTAGGGACGCCTCGCCGAGGCGTCCTTGTTTGGGCAGCGGCGGACGCCTCGGCGAGGCGTCCGCACCGGCGCCCGAGCTGGAGAAGGTCTCCTTCGACTGGGTTTTTCCCAAGGCCAGGCAGGTGTTCATTGTCGGCACCTTCAATGACTGGCAGCCCACCGCCACGCCGTTGCGCAACTGCGGCGGGGATCGCTGGCTGCTGGATCTGGCGCTGAAGCCCGGGAGATACGAGTACCGCTTCGTGGTGGATGGGCAAATGACGGATGACCCCGGCCGGTCGCCGGAGGCGGCGAAATCGGCCGGCCACAACAGTGTGCTGGTAGTCTGCGCGTAAATGGAACGAGTCGCTCCAACGTCTTCCCTGGGCCGGCTGCTGGAGTGGTGTGCCGGGCAGTCCGCCACCGACCTGCACGCGCAGGCCAATCGGCGTTACGCTTACCGGGTCGAGGGCAAGCTCCTGAGGATCGCTCCGGAGCAATTCCCGGCGCCCAGCAACGAGGACATCATGAAGCTCCTGGGGGACGCCTTCTCCAGCTCCCTGGTTGAGCGCATCGAGAAGCAGCACGAAATGGACCTCAGCTTCGTATGCGGGAAGCTGCGTTACCGCGCCAATTTCAGCAAGCAGCAGGGCACACAGTCCTTCTCATTCCGTGTCGTGCCGCAAAGCATCCCGAAGCTGGATGACCTGGAACTGCCTTCCTCGGTGGTGGACCTGGTGCGCGAGCCGCGGGGCTTGCTGCTCGTCACCGGGGCGGCAGGGCAGGGCAAGAGCACGACCGCCTGCGCCTTGCTGCAGCGCCTCAACGAAACGCTGGCCCTGCGCGTCATCACCGTCGAGGACCCCATCGAGTACCTCTTCGAGGAAGACCAATGCCAATTCGAGCAGCGCGAGGTTGGCGTGGATACGGAATCCTTCGCGACGGGCATTCGCAACGCGCTGCGACAGGACCCGGAAGTCATCTTCATTGGCGAAATCCGTGACCGGGCCAGCATTCAGGCGGCGATGCAGGCGGCAGAAACGGGCCACCTGGTCCTGGCCACCTTGCACGCGGACTCGGTCAGCCAGGCCATTGACCGCATCCGCGAGTTTCATCCCGCCGAGGAACAGGCCAACGCCAGCACGCTGCTGGCCCGCAGCTTGAACGGCATCATCTGCCAGCGCCTGATCCCCAGCACTCTCAAGAAGCGCATCCCCTGCCTGGAAATCATGAAGCGCAACGCCGGCATCCAGGAGGCCATTGCCCGCAACGATTTGAACCTGCTGTCCGGCCACATTGAAGCCTCGCTCCATGAAGGCATGCACAGTTTTGACCAGTACCTGATGCAACTGATGAAAGCCGGGTTCGTGACCCCGGAGACCGCGCGCCACTACGCCGTCAATTGGAACCGCGTCGAGATGGAAAGCCACGGGTTTGCCCCCACGATGCCGGGCATCCTCAAGCCGGACCCGGAGAACTAGCCGCCATGCAAACGATCCTCTTGCTGCTGTTCCTGGGGTGCCTGGCGCCCGTGATGTATTGTGTCGAAGCGGCGCACTGGCTCATCTCCCGCATCCGCTCCGCCCGCGGCGTCTTACAGCGCCACTGACCCTATGGAAGCATTACTGTTTGGCTTTGTCGCCGCCTTGATCATCTTTGGCTGGACGTGGAACCGGGAACCCACCCTACCCCTGCACCGACCGGATGCGCCTAAGGGTGAACCCATGAAACAATCTCCGCCCGCCGCGCCGAAGCCGGGAACCAAGTGAGGCGCCGGGCGCTAGCCCGCTCTCGAAAGCCCCGAACTCCTGTTCCGGCACGGTGCAACCCAGGGCGCCGAGGAGCGGAAGTGAGCTCCCTCACCTCTTCCCTCTCCCCCTCGGAGGGGGAGAGTGTGCCCTTCAGGGTGGGTGAGGGGGATCTCCGGGTCTGAGCTATTATCCCCGCATCAGGATCTCTGAGGCTGCGCCTCATCCTGCGGACTGCCGGCGGGTGGGTTTGGTTCAGGTGCTGGGGTCCGAGGCGGTTCGCCCTTCTGCCGGTGCCAGTCAATGGCTTCGTAGCCGAGATACCACTTCGCGCCCCAGTTATTGCGGGCACGGTCTCCCTTGCCGTTTTGCACCGTGTTCATCAATTACCCGCGCTGGAACCGGCGCCCAACTCGATGATCCGCGACCAGGGCAGCATGGTGTACTTCCCTGTCGCATGGCTGCGCAAGACGGGGTTCCGGCTGATCCGCTCCAAATAAAGATCATACGTCTTGCCGGCTCGGTCACGGACCGGCCAGAGCGACTCCAGTTCCTCCTCGATCGGGTCTTTGGGCAAACCCCGGTGGGGTATGCTCTGTATCGTCTTTTCCAAAATCGTGCTCATTGTATCTGTGCAGTCGAAGTCAAATCGGTGTTTATATTCACGCACATCTTCTCAGCCGGCGCGCCTCGGGCTCGGCTGGTGCGAAGCGCCCGGCGTACGGCGCCGTTCGCCGCCATCCAAAACAGGCGGCGGCCAGGCACCCGAAGCGATCCGCACAATTCATTAGCTTACTCTAGCATTTTCCGCGCCCTTGCTGCGTGATTGTCCGTTCGCGCCAGACCCGCTGGATTTTCGGCGGCGGACTGGGGTCCGCCTGACCCGAAGGCCCGCCATCGGCTGCCTTCCGGCCGCAAAAACTCGCAGTTGGGTTGCGAAGATTTGGAAGTTGCGAAGCCTCGCGGCGAACCGACTGCTAAACCTGGGATGGCCTTGCAGCGTCTTTCGGCAAGGCCGCGGACACTTGACCCCCGTCACAAACCAGGGTCTGTGAGTAAGGTACGCGGACGGACGCACTGGATCAGGCTTGAAATACCCTTCTTACGTACTCCCGGCTCAGGCGATGGTTCTCGACCACCGACCGGGTGATTTTGGTGCCCGGCTCGATGGCCAGTTCGACAGTGAAGCGCCGAGGCAGGTGGTGGGCGGCGGCATACTTCGCCACCGCGCGGTAATCTATGTCGCCCTCATCGAGGTCCTCCCACCAGATGCCGTTTCGACTCTGGCGCAGGTGCCACGTGAGGACGCGGCCGCCATACTGCTTCAGCGCATCCATCGGCATGAGGCCGCCCCTCCAAACCCAGTGGACGTCGTAGCAGAAGCCGACCAACGCGGGGTCCGTATGGTCGAAGTTGTAGTGGAACTCCCGTGCGTGGTTGGCCATTTCCGGGGTGTGGTTATGCACCGCCAGCTTTAAGCCCAGTGCATTCAGCCCCTTGCCCAGTTCACTCAGCCCGGCGGCCTGGGCTTTGAGCTCCACGTCGGTCTTCTCCCGGCCAATGGGAGCAGGATTGCAGCAGATGACCTGGAACCCGGCGTTCCGGCAGAGTTTGGCTGCGGCAAGAATCTGCGAGATGACCGCTTCATTTTGGGCCGCCTCGTGCAGGCGCGGGCCGGTATAAAGGCTGACGGGCTGGAGGCCCTTGGCCTTGAGCTGCTCGGCAAAGGCGGCGTTCTGCTCGGGCTTCTCCACATCCAGACCGGTCTCGAGGTAGTCGTAACCGCAGTCGCGCAGGGCTGAGATGACTTCGCCCAGATCGAGCTTCTTGCCGTCGCGCTGGGCGTATTGGCCCCACCCATAGCCCTGCGAGCCGACCAGCGTCCCCTGCCCCGCCGCGCCCGGGCTGGCAGCGGCGTGGGCGTGAGCGAGCGGCGGCATCATGGCTCCGAGCGCAACCGCTGAGCCTAATTGATGGATGAACTGCCGCCGGGACGGGCGCCAAGAACGCGAGACAGTACGTCGGGGCATCCAGTGCCTTAGCTTAAGGTCCAGGGCTTGCGCATAGGACGGGAGAGCAGAGCGTTAGCCTCGGCGTCGTTGTCGAAGCGCTCCGCTTTCGGGTCCCACCTTAGCTTCCGGCCCAGGCGGATCGAGATGTTCGCCAGGTGGCAGACCGTCGAAACCCGGTGCCCTATGTCCACCGGGAAATAGGGATCCTTGCGGCTCTTGACGCATTTAAGAAAGTCGTCGTGCTCGCCCTCGGGGTTCGTGTAGAGGCGAATCTCGTTGGGGCCGATGACGGACTTGAGGATATCCGGCGAGCTGGCCTCCAGCGGCGCCCGCCAGCCGCGGTTGCCGACCCAGCCATCGCTGCCGATGAACTTGATGCTCGGCGTGCCCGGCACGCAGGTCATGATCACGCCGTTGGCGTAACGGTAGGTTACGTCGTAGTCCTTCACCGTGTTGAAGAGGCCTTCTTTCCAGAAGTTGCCTTTGCCATCAACCTCGATCGGGCCGCTGCGTTCCGTGTCGTGGGCCCACTGCGCCGTGTCGAACAGGTGCGCGCCCCAGTCGGTTATGATGCCCCCCGAGTAGTCCTGAATCCACCGGAAGTTGAAGTGGACCCGGTCCTTGGTGTAGGGGGCGAAAGGGGCCGGGCCGAGCCACATCTCGTAATCCAACTCGGACGGCACCGGCTGCGGTGTGGGGTCGCCGGGGAACTTAGGCGCCCGGGGGAGGATCACCTCGATGCGCTGCAGCTTGCCGATGCGGCCATTGCGCACCAGCTCCGCCATCCGGTGATACATCGGCAGGGAACGGTCCTCGGTGCTGGTCTGGAACACGCGCCCGTGCTTGCGCATTGTCTCGATCAGGATCTTGCCCTCTGCAATAGTGAGCGTCGGTTTCTCGCACTGCACGTCCTTGCCCGCCCGCGCCGCCAGCACGCTGATGACCGTGTGCCAGTGGTCGGGTGTCGAGATCATGACGGCGTCAACGTCAGGCCGGGCCAGCACCTCGCGGAAGTCCTTGGTCATGGCGCAGTCCTCGTTGTCGTAGGCCGCGTCCACCATGGCCTTGGACTTGCGCATGCGCCAGCCGTCCACGTCGCACACCATCACCACGCGGGCGGCGGGCAGCTTCAAATACTTGTCCAGGTTCCAGCCCACCCCGTGATCGCCCATGCCGATGAAGCCGATCGTGATCTTGCGGCTGGGGGCGTCGGCGCCGAACACACACGCTGGAACCAGATACGGCAGCGCCACACCCGCCGTGGCACTGCGAACAAACTGACGCCTGGAAAGGCGCTTCATAGTCCAGCGATCACCATAGGCCGGTTGCGTCCCAAGGCGCTAGCATTATCGGGGTGTCGGTTAACTCTCGGCACGCCTTATGGCCGGATTGGCAACGGGCTTTGGGGCGAGATTTCCCTTCGGAGCATCCGGGCTGCCTGGCCCGCCACGCGCAGATACCAATCGCTGGGCAATCGTTGGCCATCTATGTCCAGAGGGATGAAGACGCCTTGCGCCGGCAGCTCGGCCCGGGTCGGCGCAACCTTGAAGATGGCGGTGCCTTCGTCCAGCTCGTCGAACATCGCGCCGAAGGCCATGGTGCACCCGGCGGAAACCACATCCTGCATCTGCCGCCAATAGAAAGCGCCGCCGTGGCGTGGAATCTGGTTGAGCCGGCCATGCTTCTGGTTGTACCACGAAAAGCCGGGAAAGACCACCGGCATGTAACCGACGCCGAGCGACCTCGCTTCGGCCAGGTCGGGAACAATCACTCGGCGTTTGAAGTCGTCCGCCCCCTGCCAATTCTCGAACCTCCCCACCATCCACGGCTGGATGATGTCAAAAGAGCGATAGACTTTCGCCCAGCCGGCCCCGGCCTTGGACTCCTCCTTCTGCGTTCGCCAGTAAGGCGGCACGCCTCCAATCACTGTGAGCCCGGCAGATTTGAAGAAGCCAATGATGGCCAAGGCGTCTTCCGGGCTGCCGGGCCGGCTGCCAAACCCAAATCCCCAGATCGCCACGACCGGCTTGCCATGGTGATGCACGTAGCGGGGACTGTTCGGCACTCCCAGCGTGGTTAAGTGGCGCCAGTCGTTGGTGAGCGTCTTCACCAACGTGGCGGGATTCGCGCCGGAGATGTCGTACATGATGGCAAATACGCGCCCATACTGTTCCGCCCCCAGGCGCACGCTCTCTGTCACCTTGTCTCGTATCTCCCGGAACCGCTTGTCCGGCAGCTCGCAGACAAAGCGCTGCAGGAAGACGCCGTCGAGGTCGTAATCCCGCATCCATTTCAGATGCCGCACGACAGTCTTCTGGTTAAACGCGGAGTAAACGCAGGCGGGCGTTCCATCCAGCATCGTCATCTCGGTGGCAAAGCGCTCGTCGGGGCCGAGTTCGGAGACGTCGGGCCAGAAATCCACGTTCGCATTGGTGGCCACGGCTGACCCGTGATGGAACCAATGCCACCAGCGATTAGCGGGCGACTCGTCATGCGGGCAAGCGAACCAGCCCTGGTAGCCGAACAGGAGTTTCCGGTCGAGGGTGCTGGCATCCACGACGTCGGCTGCCGGCGAGGGCGGCACGGATTGCGCCACTGCCGGCGCACCGGCCATGCCCGCCATGAAGATAAGGCTGGCGGCGATTAAGAGCCGCATAAGCTGACGAATGGATGGCAAGAAGGAAGAAGTGATTTGGCTCCCGCCGCGGTCATACCGTCAGCGAGCTTAGGCGGGTTGGCGGGTGAGTCAACGGCAAAGCACGCCTGCGTTCAAGCACACCAGCCTTGTTATACAAATCTGGCCCAGGCGGTGTCTTGTAATCAGAACAAACCGCACATGCGAACACGTGGAACTCGTTACCCCCTGGCCGTCGTCTGCCTTTTACTCCCCTTACTGAAGGCTGTCACGGCAGCAACCCCCCCTGCCGATCAAGCTGTTAGCATCCCTTCCAGGAAGTTCGTGCTGAAGAACGGGCTCACCTTGATCGTGCACGAGGACCACAAGTCACCTGTGGTCGCAGTGGACCTGTGGTTTCACGTGGGCTCCGGGAACGAAAAGCCCGGCAAGACCGGGTTCGCCCACCTGTTCGAGCACCTGATGTTCACCGGCAGCGAGCACATGAAGGGTGAAGGCGACCAGCGCGCCTTCTACGAGGCCATGGAGCGCATCGGCGGCGGGGACGCCAACGGCACCACGAACCCCGACCGCACGGACTTTTATGAAACGGTGCCCACCAACGCGCTCGACGTCGCCCTGTGGATCGAATCCGACCGCGTGGGGCATTTGCTTTCGACCATTGACCAGACGCGGCTCGATCAGCAGCGAGGCGTCGTCCAGAATGAGAAGCGGCAGAACGAGAACCAGCCCTACGGCAAGGTGTGGGAGCTGATTATGAAAGGCACCGCCCCGGCGGGCCATCCTTACTCCTGGACCACCATCGGCTCGATGGAGGACCTTAACGCTGCCTCTCTCGAGGACGTCCACGAGTGGTTCAAGACCTATTACGGCGCGGCCAACGTGGTGCTCGTGCTGGCGGGCGATATTGAAGCGCCCAAGGCGCTCAAGAAGGTGGAGCAGTATTTCGGCGAGCTTCCTTCCGGTCCACCGGTAGCGCGTTACCAGGCATGGATCCCCCGGATGCACGGCACGCGCCGGGCCAGCATCGCCGACCGTTCGCCGCAGGGGCGCGTTTACGAAGCCTGGAGCGTGCCTCCCTACGGCGAGCCGGACGCCGTGCGTATGGAGATGATCGGCGATGTATTGGGCACCGGGAAAAGTTCGCGGCTCTACAAGCGGCTGGTATACGACGACCAACTGGCCACCAGTGTCTCGGCATGGACCTGGCAGCGAGAACTCAGCGGGCTGTTCTGCATCCAGGTGACCGCCCGGCCCGGCGGGGACCTGGCTCGAATCGAAAAGGCCATCGGCGAGGAGCTGGCACGGTTTCTGTCCGGGGGCCCCACCGAGGCCGAACTGGAGCGCAGCAAGGCGCAGCGGATCGCCTCTTTCGTCCGGAGCACCGAGCGCGTCGGCGGCTTCGGGGGCAAGGCCGACATCCTCGCGATGAATGAAACCTTTCGCGGCAGCCCGGATTTCTACCAGACGGTCCTGACTGACCAACGAGAAGCCAGGGCACGCGACCTTCAAAGCACGGCCCGGCGCTGGCTGACCGACGACGTCTTCATACTGGAAGTGCAGCCCTATCCCAAATACGAGAGCGCCCAAAGCACTGTGGACCGCTCGCGGTTGCCCAGCCCCGATGCTCCGCCTGAGCCCAGGTTCCCCGCGCTGCAGCGCTCCTGCCTGCCTAACGGCCTGAAGATCATCCTGGCTGAGCGGCACTCCGTTCCGCTCGTCAACCTGAGCCTGCAAGCGGATGCCGGATCGGCCGCCGACCAATTCGGCGCGCCCGGCACCGCCCGGCTGGCGATGGAGATGCTGGACGAGGGCACCACCCATCGCACAGCGCTGCAGATCAGCGACGAGCTGGAGGCGCTGGGCGCGAACCTGAGCACCGGCTCCGATCTCGATGCCTCGAGCATCAGCTTGTCCACTCTGACCTCCACGCTTGACCGCGCCCTGGAGGTCTTTGCGGATATGATTCTCAACCCTGCTTTCCCCGAGGCCGATTTCGAGCGCCTGCAGAAGCTGGCCCTCGCCCGCATACAACGCGAGAAGACCGAGCCGGTTAACCTGGCGTTGCGCGTGCTCCCGGGCCTGCTCTATGGGAACGGGCATGCCTACGCGAACCCGATGACCGGCTCCGGCACCGAACAATCCGTCGCCGGACTCACGCGCGCCGACCTGCTGAAGTTCCACGAAACGTGGTTCAAGCCCAACCACGCCACCTTGCTCATCGTCGGCGACACTTCCCTCAAGGAGATCACTCCGAAGCTCGAGAAGCTCTTCGCCGCGTGGAAACCAGGCAAGGTCCCGGCCAAGAACATCGCGACGGTCGGGCGCCCGCCCAAGACGGCGCTCTACCTGATAGACCGCCCCGGCTCCCTGCAATCGCTCGTGTTCGCCGGCCACGTGGCCCCGCCCAACGCCAATCCCGACCAGATTGCGATCGAGACCATGAACACCATCCTGGGCGGCGCCTTCACGGCGCGCATCAACATGAACCTGCGGGAGGGTAAGCATTGGTCCTATGGCGCGGGCAGCTTTATCTGGCCCGCCCGTGGGCAGAGTCCGTTCATCGTCTATGCGCCCGTCCAAAGCGATAAGACCAGGGAGGCCATGGTCGAAGTGGACAAGGAACTGCACGGCATCCTCAGCTCGCAACCTCCCACCGCCGCTGAACTGGACAAGGCGCAGAAGTCGGAGACCCTAAGCCTGCCCGTTTCGTGGGAAACGGACGACGCGATAGTGGATTGCATCGCGCAGATTGTGAGGTTCGGCCTGCCTGACGACTACTTCTCCACGTACGCCGGGAAGGTGCGCGGCCTCTCACTTGCGGACGTCACCGGCGCCGGCCAGAGAGTGTTGCACCCCGACCAACTGGTATGGGTCATCGTTGGTGACCGCGCCAAGGTGGAGCGTGGCATCCGGGAACTGGACTGGGGAGACATCCACTTCCTTGATGCGGACGGCCAGCCGGTGAAGTGAGAGCTGAGCCCGGCCCTTTGCCGTTTCCAAACGCCGCCGGCTGTTTCATAGTCGCGGCGCTATGCCGCACGAGCCACCGCGCAAACCGGGGAACGCAGCCTCCAGACCCGTCCCACGCTTCGGCTGCTCCCGCGCAATCTGCTTCGCGCTCCTGCTGGCACTGTGCCCGGCTTCGCTGCTCCTTGCGGCACCGAAAGACCGTGTCTTGCGCACCGAGGCCAATGTCCCCATCGAGCTGACCTTCACCGCCAGCCGCACATATGCTGATCCTTTCAACGACATCGCGCTCGACGTGACATTCATCGACCCCCGCGGGCGCGAGCTGCGCGCGCCGGCCTTCTGGGCGGGCGGCCAGACCTGGAAGGCACGGTATGCTTCCCCCGTACCCGGCACCCATACGTTCCGCAGCGAGGCTTCGGACACGCGTGATACCGGCCTGCACGGCATTACCGGCAAGGTCGAGATCAAGCCGTACTCGGGGCAAAACCCGCTCTACCTCCACGGCCCGCTGCAAGTCTCCCATGACCGCCGCTACCTGGAGCATGCCGACCATACGCCCTTCTTCTGGCTCGGAGACACCTGGTGGATGGGCCTATGCCATCGGCTCCATTGGCCGGACGAATTTCAGCAACTCACAGCCGACCGCAAGGCCAAGGGCTTCAACGTCATCCAGATCGTCGCCGGGCTATACCCCGACATGCCGCCATTCGACCCGCGCGGCGCCAACGAGGCGGGCTTCCCGTGGGAGACCAACTACGCCCGCATCCGCCCCGAGTATTTCGACGCGGCGGACCAGCGCCTGGACTATCTCGTGCAGCAGGGCTTCACGCCGTGCATCGTGGGCGCCTGGGGCTACTTCATGCCCTGGATGGGCGTGGACAAGATGAAGACGCACTGGCGTTACCTGATCGCGCGCTATGGCGCGTGGCCTGTCGTCTGGTGCGCCGCAGGCGAGGCCAACCTGCCCTGGTATCTCGCCAAGGGCTTCCCCTACGACGACCGCAGGCAGGTCCGCGACTGGACCGAGGTGATGCGCTTCATCCGCGCGACCGATCCCTTCCACCGCCCGCTCACCATCCATCCAACCGGTCTCGGCCGCCTCTCCGCGCGCAACGCGACCGACGACGCAGCCCTGCTCGACTTCGACATGTTGCAGACGCCGCACGGCAGGCGCGAGGCCGTGCCCGTCACCGTGAAGACCGTGCGCGAGTCCTATGCCGACACGCCCATCATGCCGGTCATTGACGGCGAGGCCAGCTACGAGATGCTCAGCGACAGCCTGCCCACCGAATGGACCCGCCGCATGTTCTGGCTATGCATGATGAACGGCGCCGCCGGCCACACCTACGGCGCCAACGGCATCTGGCAGTGCAACCGCCCGGGCCAGCCCCACGGCGCCTCGCCTCACGGCGGCACCTACGGCAAGATCCCCTGGAACGAGGCCATGAACCTGCCCGGCTCGCGGCAGGTGGGCCTGGGCAAAAAGCTGCTGGAACAATACCCCTGGCAGGTCTTCAAGCCACACCCCGGGTGGGCCGCATTCGCTGAGCAAGCGCCGCTCACCCTGCGCGGCTCGCAATGGATCTGGTTGCCCCAGGGCAATCCCGCGCAGGATGCGCCTGCCGGCAAGGCGTTCTTCCGCCGCGTCTTCGTCCTGCCCGAAGGCAAACCCATCTCGGGCGCCCGCCTGAGCATCTCGGCTGACGACGCCTTCTCCGCCCGAATCAACGGACACTTGCTCGGCGGCGGCGAGGAGTGGCACAGCCCGAAGCAGTTCATCGAGTTTGCCCATTACCTCAGGCCCGGCACGAACGTCCTGACTGTCATCGCAGAGAATAAGCCCACCACGTTGCCCGCCAATCCCGCCGGCCTCATTGCCGCCGTGGACATCCAGTTCGCGGACGGAGGCTCGCTGAGTCTGACCTCCGATGCCTCGTGGCGCTGTGCGAGGGGCGCGACCTCGGGGTGGGAGGCCGCCGCGTTCGACGACGCGGCGTGGCCCAAGGCGCTGGCCATCGGCGCGTATGGCATCCCGCCCTGGGGCGAGATCGGCGGCGGCGCCGAGGAACCTGCCTACGGCCCGCAGGCCACCGGCATCCCCGGCGTCGTGCGGGTCATCTATGTGCCGGAGAGCAAGCCCATCGTAGTCCGGACCCTGGAGCAGTCGGCCGGGTATGCGCTCACCTGCTTCGATCCGGTGACCGGCCAAACCCGCACCCAAACCGCCCAATCCGACGCCGCCGGCCAGTTGATCTGCCCGCCGCCTTCCGGCAATGACCACGACTGGGTGCTGATCGTGCAGCCGCCGCAACCCGCTCATCACGCAACACGCAGCACGCAACAGGCTTCCGATGCACCTGGATCCGGGCAAACCGCCCCTCACCCCTTCCCTCTCCCCATCGGATGGGCAGAGGGTGGCCGAAGGACGGGTGAGGGGTCCCTTCATGCTCCCATTGCACCGCTACAGACCGTGGGGCCTCTCCACACGCATGATCTCACGCTGAGCGATGCTCAACTCTCCTGGCACTTCGACTGGAGCGACGGCCACCTCCGCAGTTCATGGTTCGAGAACAAGCGCTCCGGCCATCGCTTCTCTCTGGCCGGCAGTCGCGAGCTGGCCCTCAACTTCTCCGCGGCTACGAACAAGGTGGAGCAGCCTTTCCTCCGCGCCGCTGACTTCGAGGTCGCGGACTCCCAGCTCATCGGACCTGAGAAGGCCGTATTCCAGCTCCGCAGCCCGTCGCTGCCCATCGCCGTCCGCCTGCACGTCGAGCTCGATGGGCCCACCCGCCGCAAGTGGGTGGAGGTAGCCAACCACACCGCGCGCGACCTGCTGCTCCTGGACGTCGAATTGGACGACCTCGTCACCGATGGCACCGCGACCGAGGGCGGCCAGGGCCAACCGGTATTCCTCGAAGACGAAGCCTTCGCCGCCATCGAGCATCCCGCCGGGGTAAACGTCGCGGCGCAAAACCGCATCCAGCTCTCACACTACCCGGGTCGTTTGCTGGCGCCCGGCGCGACCTTCACCAGCCGCACCGCACTGGTCAGCGTCGCCCAGCCCGGCCATGCGCGCGAACACTTCGTCTCCTACATCCAGGCAAAGAGCCTCCGCCCTAAAAGGGCCATCTCCATCTACACGCCCTTCGGCATCAACAACCAATGGGGCGCCTGCCCCACCGGCGATGACGAGCAGGTCCTCAACCTGCTGGACCGGCTCGCGCAGTGGCAGAAGAAGGGCGTCCGCTTCGACTACTTCACCCTCGATACCGGCTGGGTGGACCCGAACTCCGACCTCACGCGCTTCCGCCCCACGTGCTTCCCGAACGGCCCGGGCGAGATCGTCCGCCGTGTCGAGGCGCTGGGCATGAAGTTCGGCCTCTGGTTCGCCACGAGCTGGGCCGCCGAATCCTGCTGGGACTACCCGCCTGCGCTCGCCGGCCAGCCGGCCATTTCCATGCCTTACCGCCTCGGCTACCCGGACAAGGCGCACGAGGGCAGGATGTATTGCTTTGCCTCCGAGCCTTATTTCCAGACGCTCAAGAACGCCGTCCTCTACCACGTCCGCGAGAACCACGCTCGCCTGCTCAAGTTCGACGGCGGCAATTACACCTGCGACAACCCCGATCACGGCCATCTCCCCGGCAAGTACTCGGTCGAGCCGATGTTGGACCACCTGGTTGACATCGCCGACAGCGCCCGGGCGCTCGCGCCCGACGTCTTCGTCATTTGGTATTGGGGCCTGCGCTCCCCGTTCTGGGCGCTCTACGGCGACATGATCTTCGAGTCGGGCCTGCCCATGGAAGGCTCGGGAACCAGCCCCTGCCCCACGCTCTACTACCGCGACTCAGTCACGCTCGCGCAGGACCAGAACGCGCAGTTCGCCCGGAACATCCCCCCGTTGGTCAAAGACAGCCTGGGCGTCTGGCTGGCCGACAACCGCTGGGGCAACTTCATGGGCAAGGAGCGCTGGCGCGAGGCGCTCGTGATGGATCTTGGCCGCGGCAACCTGCTCCTCCCAAACTTCTGGGGCAACCTCTACTACCTGAACGACGACGACCTGGCTTTCCTCGCCCGCATGAACGCGGTCGCCCGGCAGAATGAGGCGCTGTTCCTGCATCGCCGGAGCATCCTCGGCGACCCATTCCGCAATGAGCCTTACGGCTATGCCTATGGCCAGGGCTCCCACGCGTTCCTCTTCATGAACAACGCCAACTTCGAGTCCCGCCATGTCGAAGTGTCACTCGATAGCTCCATCGGCCTGGATGCAAACCCAGGCACCGGCCTGCACGTGGTCTCGCACTTCCCCGACCAGACGCGCCTGCTGCGCCCGGACGGCGCCCCCTTGAAAGCCGGGGACGACCTCGCCGTGTGGCTGCGGCCATTCGAGGTGCTGATGCTCGAGGTGACGCCGCACTCCGAGCACGCCAGGAGCCTGCCCGTGCGCTCCGTCTCACGCGAGGCCGCCGCCGGTCTGGGCCAACAACTTGCTCTGCATCCAACCGCCCTGGACGCCAGCATGGACGTGCGCTTTGCCGACGCTGCCAGTTTCGCCGCGCAGCACCTAACCAAGAAAGTGTATGCCTTCGACTCCACCCTCCCGTCTCTCACGGACGGCCAAACGGTTCTCGCCGTGCCCATCCGGCTGCGCCAGGGCAGCGCCGAATGGAAGCATGCCCCCACCGTCGTGCAAATCGTCCAGGCCATCGCCCACATCGGCGACCAGGACGTGCAGTTGATCCCCGTCCCCGATGGCCGGCAGTTCGGCAACACCCAATCCTACGGCTGCTCGTGGGTCCTGTACAAAGTCCGCCTCGGCCCGCAGTGGTCCGGGAAGCCTTTGAAGCTCGCGATCCACGCCATGCTGCCCGACAACGTGGACGCCCACGTCGAAGCCTGGATCGTCAATCGGTGGTGGCAGCCGGAAGCCCATCCCCACCCCGATGGCTACTACAACGACGCCCCGTCGTAACCGCCGGAGAGCGCCCGTCCTCGGGCGCAGCAGCGTCCAACCCTGGCAGCGCGCCCAGTTACTCGCGCATCCAGGCCAGCGAATGCCCGGATGAGGTCTCCCGGGCAAAAGCCATCCCCACACCCTTACCCGTCCATGCCCTCTCCGGCACCCCTCCCTTACCTCACCGTAGAACCTCTGCAAAGTTTGCAGAGGTTCTACGGTGAGGTAAGGGAGGGGGTGTGGATGGGTAAGGGCGGGGCCAGGGCGTGCTTGTCTCCAGCAAAACCAGCCAATTCGCAGAAAGTGGCTTGGTAAGCAGGGGATTTGCTGGTGGGATGACGAAAGTTCGACACCTGCCGCAAGTCGCCAGCCTCGTGTTCCAGACTACGAGATTTCGTAAGCAGGCAGTTTGGTTCGGCAGAATGACCGATAGCCGATAGCCGATGGCCAATGTGGGCTTCGATACGCCCGCGCTACTTGTGGCGATGCCGGAAGAGCCGTTGCCGGTTCTGAAATAGGTACCAGACGATGAGGATGTTGATACCCAGGATGATGAGCACCGTGAGGGGGTGGCCCGGACGAATGCGGCCGGGCGCGGTCTGGCGGACCAGTTCGTAGATCTCGATGGGGATGAAGAAGGCCGACTCGCCGATGGTCAGCCAGCCGGCCCAGCTTATCCGGAACATCAATCCGACGCCTTCCACCAGCGAGAACAGGCTGTAAACGAGGGTGCCGGCAGCCGTCCAGAGGACCTTTTGCTCGGTGAGCTGCCCAACCTGCACCGCGAGATCGGCCCAGAACCGGCGTTCGGGGTTAAAGCGCAGGTGGTGCAGGATGTTCTGGTATTCCGCCGGCAGGTCGTTGTCCGAGAGCGTGTAGGCGACGACAGCCAACGCCACGAACAGCAGCCCCTTGAGCAGCTTTATGGCGATGATCGCATAAAGTGTCGGCGCGCGCTTTTTGACGGCCTTGGTGTCTGGTTCCACTACCGGATTTTCTCCAGCAACATAGGCACCAAATCGCCGATCTTCACCCGCTCTTGCTTCATGCTGTCGCGGTCGCGCAGGGTCACGGTGTCCTGCAGCTCGGGGCCTTTTTCGCCGAGGGTGTCGAAGTCCACGGTGACTCCGAACGGGGTGCCCGCCTCGTCCTGGCGGCGGTAGCGGCGACCGATGGCGCCCGCTTCGTCATAAAACACAGACATGTGCGGGCGCAGCAACTCACGCACTTCCTTCGCCTTCTTGACCAGCTCGGGCTTGTTCTTGAGCAGCGGGAGCACGGCGACCTTGATCGGGGCGATGCGGGGATGGAACTTCATCACTACGCGGGTCTCCATCTTGCCCTTCTCGTCGGGCGCCTGGTCTTCGCAATAGGCGTTGCAGATCAGTGCCAGCGCCAGGCGGTCCACGCCCGCGCTCGGCTCGATGACGTGGGGCACATACTTGGCCTTGGCCTCGTCATCGAAGTACTCCATGGATTTGCCGCTGAACTTCTGGTGCTGCGTCAGGTCGAAGTCGCCGCGCGCCGCGATGCCCTCCAGCTCCTGCGTGCCGAAGGGGAACTTGTAGAGAATGTCCACCGTCGCCTTGGCATAGTGGGCCAGCTCCTCTTTCTTCTGCCAGTAATCGACCAGCGTGTCGCGGCCCAGGCCGATGCTCTCATACCACTGCACGCGCTGCTCGACCCAGTATTTGTGCCAGAGCTCCCAGCCCCAGGTAGGTTGAGGGGTGAGGGTGGAGGGTTGAGGGTCGGAGAGCTTCGCGACGCTGCCGGCCATTTTCTGCACGACTTCGTCGGGGCGGATGAAGAACTCGAGTTCCATCTGCTCGAACTCGCGGGAGCGGAAGGTGAAGTTGCGCGGGGTGACCTCGTTGCGGAATGCCTTGCCAATCTGGCAGATGCCGAACGGCACCTTCTGGCGTGAGACGTCCAGCGTGTTCTTGAACTGAACGAAAATGGCCTGGGCCGTCTCAGGCCGCAGATACGCCAGGTTGTCGTCGCTCTCGACTGGGCCACAATGGGTCTTGAACATCAGGTTGAACTGGCGCGGCGGGGTCAATTCGCCGCCGCAATAAGGGCAGGGCGTGATGAGGCCGGTCTGAGGGAGCTGTTCGGTGGCCAAATACTGATAGAGTTCCTTCTCCGTCAACGGCGGGGAGCCTGGCTTCTGCAGGCGCTCGGTTAGCGAGGACATGGTGACCTCCGGGTTGCGCACGACCGCCAGATTGGGAGCCTGGTGCCGGCCCTTGCCCTTGGCCCAGCCCAGCAGTCGTCCCGTGTCCACCACTCCGCCGGGGCACAGCTCCGCCACCGTCTGTCCCCACGCCTGTTCGGCCAGTATTTCCCACACCTGGTCGCTGCGAACGAGCTTCTTGCAATGCTTGCAGGTGCTCATCGGGTCGCTGAACGTGTCCACGTGGCCGCTGGCCTGCCAGATCTTCGGATGCATGATGATGGAGGCGTCCAGCCCCACCACGTCGTCACGCAGCAGGGTCATCGTGCGCCACCAGGACTCCTTGATGTTGCGCTTGAGCTCGGCGCCTAGCGGGCCGTAGTCCCAGAAGCCATTCAGGCCGCCATAGATTTCGGAGGACTGAAAGATGAACCCACGCCGCTTGCACAGCGACACGATCTTCTCCATCAAATCACTGGTTTTTGCATCAGACATAAGCGCGTAGTGTCGCAGAGGAGTCGGGAGTGTCAAGATAGCCCGAACTTTTCGGGGCCTGCTCAGCGCCTCTCATCACTGCCGCCGAGTAGTAGCGTAAGCCTCCGGCTTGCGCCCGTCCCGGCAAGCTTCCAGCTTGCCGCCTGCACGCCTGCGCAGCGCCAACCTGGAAGGTCGGCGGGACTAGAGCAAGCCGGAGGCTTACTCTACTAAAGAATGGCGGCAGCGATGAGATGCGCATGCCCCTGCTTGAAACGAGAGCGGGCCGCAAGGTAGGGACGCCTCGCCGAGGCGTCCGCCGCCGCCGCAACACGGACGCCTCGGCGAGGCGTCCCTACCGGTGTGACATGGCCTGGTTAGCTCAGGTCAAACAGCAGCACCTGCGATGGCTTTGCGGCGACGAGTTGCACGCGCGGTTCATCCGAGAGGGCGACTGCGTCCCCGGCACCAAGGCGGTCGCCGTTCAGCTTCACTTCGCCTTCGGCCACGTGCAGCCATGCGTGGCGCCCCGCTTTCAGGTCGTGGGCGACCTGGTCGCCATCGCCCAGCCGGGCGATGTAAAGGTCGGCATCCTGGTTGATGGCCAGCGAGCCCTCGCGGCCGGCCTTCGACGTAACGAGGTTGAAGCGCCCCGTCGGCGCGCTGGCGAGGGACTTCTCGCCATAGCGCGGCTTGAGCCCCGCGCGCTCGGGCATGATCCAGATCTGCAGGAAGTGCACGGCTTCGTCCCGGGATGGGTTGAACTCGCTATGCTGCACCCCCGTGCCGGCCGCCATGTATTGCACCTCGCCGGGCCGGATGATGCGGCCATTGCCCATCGAGTCCTTGTGCTGGAGCGCCCCGCTCAGCACATAAGTGATGATCTCCATGTCCCGATGCGGATGCGTGCCGAAGCCTTGCGCCGGCATCACCAAGTCGTCGTTAATGACGCGCAAGGTGCGGAAGCCCATCCAGTCCGGATCGTAGTAATCCGCAAAGCTGAAGGTGTGGTAGGAATCCAGCCAGCCGTGCTCGGCGTGGCCCCGTTCGTTTGCTCTTCGTATCATTCTCATGCCCTCACCGTGCCACGGGTCAGGCGGGATTGAGAAAGACCGTGTTTCTTTACTGAGCATGACTTTGAGGTATGCTTGGCCGGGAATGGAACTGCGGCACCTGCGCTATTTCATCGCCGCCGCCGAGACGGAGAACGTGTCGCAGGCGGCCTTGAAGCTGCATGTCTCGCAACCTGCCTTGAGCCGGCAAATCCGCGACCTGGAGGCTGAGCTGGGGTTCGCCTTGTTCCAGAGGAGCGCCAAGTCTGTGCGGCTCACCGAAGCCGGGAAGGCGTTCCTGCCCGAGGCCCGGGCGGTGCTGCAGCGGGCGGACGAAGGCGTCAAACGCGCGAGGACGGTCGCCACGGGCGGCGGCGAACTTCATGTGGGCTACGCGCCCACGCCGATGGTCCGGCTCATGCCGGCGGCGCTGCGTGTGTTTCAGGGCGGCGTGCCGCAGGTCCGCGTCCGACTGCATGACCTGTCAACCGAGGAGATGCTGCGCGGGCTCTGCCAAGGCGAATTGGACCTCGCCTTCATGGTGCGGCCCAACCGCTCGAGCTTGCGGGGACTCCGTTTTGAGGAACTGGCGCGCGATGCGCTGTGCCTGGCTGTGCCGCCCGGGCATGTGCTGGGTCGCCGGCGCGCGGTCACCCTGGAACAGGCTGCGGAGCAACGGTTAGTAGTCTTTACCCGAAAGGACTATCCCGAATATCTGGAATACCTGGAGACTGTGTTCGCGCGCATCAACGCCCGGCCCAAGGTCGCCGAGGAGCACGACAGCGCGGCCAGCCTCATCGCCGCGGTCGAGTCAGGCGCCGGGGTCGCCCTCGTGCCCAAGAGCTTTTCCTGCTCTGCCGGGCCGCGCCTCACGCTGGTCCCCGTCTCGCCGCCACCGGAGCCCTTGATTGTTGGTATGGCCTGGCGGCCGGACCGCCTCTCGCCCACAGCGCAGCGTTTCGCGTCGGAGGCCAGGGAAGCAGCAGCGAAGATATGATCGGGTCTTCTCAACCGCCGCACTGCCCTTCCCGCGATTGACCTTGTCACGGCTGGTGACGCGACCTAGAGTGAACCGGTGGCGCAACCTTAGCTGCAAGACATGATCGAACTGATTCAGTTTGCCTGGAGCCCGTTCTGTATCGTCCAGCGCCGGATCCTGGAGTATGCCGGAGCCTCGTTTAAGCTCACCAATATCCCTTCCGATGACCGCTCGCTGGTTTGGCGGCTGACCAAGCAGCGCTACTACGGCGTGCCCATCGTGCGCGAGGGCAGGTCGGTGATCTTCGAGGTCAGTGACGACTCGCAGGTGATCGCTAAGTATCTCGATAGCCGGTTCAAGCTGGGTCTCTTCCCCTGGGGCGTGGAGGGGGTGCAGTCCATCCTCTGGCGATACATCGAGAACGAAGTAGAGGGCGCCTGCTTCCGGCTCAACGACATTTACTGGCGGGAGCATGTCCCGCCGGCGCGGCAGGTAAGTTTCCTGCGTCACAAGGAACGAAAGTTCGGCCGCGGCTGCATTGACCAGTGGCACGCCCAGCAAAAGGACCTGCTCGACCAACTGGAACACAAACTGGTGCCCTTCGAAGAAATGCTCATGTATAAGCCGTTCCTGCTCGATGATCGGCCCCGCTTTGTGGATTTCGACCTCTACGGCATGCTCGGCAACTTCCTGTACTCCGGTCATTACCGCCTGCCCAGGGCCCATACGCGCCTTGCGCATTGGCACCGCCGCATGGACCGTGTGGCAATAAAGTCGTTCGCCAGTGAAAAAGAACTACATTCTTGATACCAATGTCCTCCTCCATGACCCCAACTCGCTGCTTAGCTTTCAGGAGCACAACGTTCTCCTGCCCATCGAGGTCATCGAGGAGATTGACCGGTTCAAACGGGAGGCGACGGAGCTGGGCCAGAATGCCCGCACGGTGTCGCGCATGTTGGACGGGCTGCGCAGCTCGGGCCGCCTGAGCGAGGGCGTCGCACTGCCCAACGGCGGGCGGCTCCGCATCATTTTCCAAAAGGGCGCTCCGGCCCGCAACGGCCACGCCGTGTTCAGCACGGGCTCCGTGGACAACCGCATCCTGTCGCTAGCCTTCAGCGTCAACAAGGCCCAGGCCAAGAGCCAGACCATCCTCGTCAGCAAGGATATTAACCTGCGCATCAAGGCCGACGCCCTCGGGCTGCTGGCGGAGGATTACGAGACCGACCGCATCCTGATCAAGGACCTCTACACGGGCATGATCGAGGTGACGGCCTCGCCAGAAAAGATGGCGTCCTTCCGCGCCAACAGCCAGCTCGAGCTCAACGGCGGCCAGCAGTACTTCCCTAACGAGTATTGCACGCTCATGGACGAGACGAATCTCAAGCGCACCGCCCTGACGAAGGTGGACGCCACCGGCAAGAAGCTCGTGCCGATTATAGACTGCCGCGATGGCATCTGGGGCATCAAGCCGCGCAACCGCGAGCAGCACTTCGCCTTTGATGCCCTGCTGGACGACCGCATCAAGCTGGTCACCCTCATGGGCAAGGCGGGCACCGGCAAGACCCTGTTGGCCATGGCCGCCGGCCTGAAGCGCACGGTCATGGATCGCGAATACCGGCGCCTGGTCGTCGCCCGCCCCACCATCTCGATGGGCAAGGAACTGGGCTTCCTGCCAGGCTCGCTCGAGGAGAAACTCGCCCCGTGGATGCAGCCCATCCACGACGCGCTCGAAATGCTGGGCGATCTCAACATGGGGCACGAGCACCGGCGCAGCGGCGACCTCATGCGCTCGGGCACTATCGTGGTCGAGGCGCTGAGCTACATCCGCGGCCGCAGCATCGCCAACCAGTTCATGATCATTGATGAGGCCCAGAACCTGACGCCGCTCGAAACCAAGACCATCATTACCCGCGTCGGCCACGGCACGAAGATCGTGTTCACCGGGGACCCTTACCAGATTGATAACCCTTACGTGGATTCGTCCTCCAACGGCTTCAACTACCTCGTCAGCCGCTTCCGCGCCGAGCAGGTCGCGGCGCACATTGAGCTGCAGAAAGGCGAACGGTCCGAGTTGGCGGAGTTGGCGGCGAATATCCTGTAGGCGCGAGCTGGACCAGGCCCATCCCGTATAAATCCCTTGGCGCACCGGCCCGTTTCCCTTAGGTTCGCGCTGTGATTGGGTTCTTAAGACTCGTCGGTGTGCTGAATGCCGCAGTGTGGTTCGGCGCCGCCGTGTTCTTCACGTTCTGGAGCGGCAGCGCGCCCTTCTCACTGGAAATGCGGCGTCTGCTCGGGGACAACAACTACCCGTACTTCTCCGGCGCCATCGCGCAGATTCTGATCGCCCGCTACTTCAGCCTGCAGTTCGTTTGCAGCATCGTCGCGGTGCTGCACCTGGTTGCGGAGTGGCTCTACCTGGGACGCTTCCCGCAGAATTCCCGGCTGGCCCTGCTGGTCGCGCTCTGCCTGGCGGTCCTCCTGGGCGGCTACTGGCTCCAGCCCCGGATGAAAGCCCTGCACGCCACGAAATACGCGGCCAATCAGCCCGCCCGCGTCCGCGAATCCGCCGCGCGTTCATTTCGGGCTTGGCATGGCGTCTCGATGGGCGTAAACCTATTAGTGGTGGCCGGGCTTGCGGTATATGTGTGGCGCGTCGCGAATCCTTCTGACGAGACGCGCTTCGTGAGCGCGGTGAAATTCAGAAGTTGACAAGATTGGTTCGTAGAAGACCTTAAAGTTAGCGTTAGCAAGGGTTGCCTAAGGGCTGCCCATATCCGTTACAGTGTATGATTTCAAATGATCGTTCGGCGCCTTATGGCAACCGCCCTCACGGAGAACGTCCTCACGGTTCCAGCAAGCCGCCGGTTGCCGAGGACACTCTCCGTTCCGCCAAGATCCAGATTGAGCGAAAGACCTTCGTCCTGGCCCTGAAAGAAAACCCTCGCGGCCGCTTCCTCCGCATCACCGAAGATGTCGGCGGGCGGCGTGATACCATCATCATTCCAGCACCGGGCCTGGACGAGTTCAAGAAGCTGCTCGAGGAGATGGTTCAGGCTTCCGCCGAGATACCGCCCAAGGCCGAATAGCGGGCGCGCGGCAGCCTTGCTTGGGCTGGTCGCGGACGACGGTCCCGCCGAAGTCCGAAGGCCGAGGTCCGCAGCCAAGCGCCCTGACAATCCGACGCCCAGCCCTCCCTTGTGCGGCTACGCCGAGGGCCGTGCGGCCACGCCCTGCTTGCTCCGCTTTCGCGGCTTAACGCGCGGCGCGTCGCCCCAGAGCGCCTCCAGGTCGTAGCGCTCCCGCAGGTCGCCGCGCATGACGTGGACGATGACGTCGAAGTAGTCGAGCACCACCCACGCGGCCTTCATGGTGCCGTCCACCGCCTTGGCCCGCAGCCCATGGTCCTCGCGCAGCCGGTCAGTAATCTCGTCAACAATGGCCCGCAGGTGCGGCTCGCTTGTGCCCGAAGCAATGACGAAGTAATCCGTCACGGACGACAGCTTGCGCACGTCCAGGATGGTGATGTCCTCCGCCTTCTTGTTGTCCGCCAGTTCGCGACAGAGCAGGGCCAGTTTTCTCGAATCCATCTAGGGCGATATTGCACCAGGCATGTGTCAAAGATAAAGCCGATTGTTGCGGATGGCCTCCGCGACGGCAGTCGGCACCAGGTGCTCGATGCCCAAACCGGCCCGGACCCGTGCCCGAATCTGCGATGAGGAAACCCCCAGCGGGAACCCGGTCAGCCAGCGGCCGCGGAAGGGTGGCGGGAACGGCGCCTGGGCCTGCCCGGGCCGGGGAATGACCACAAACTCGACCCGCCGTGCCAATTCCTCCGCCGCCCGCCACTGCGGCAGTTGCGCCAGGTGATCGGCCCCAATCAGGTCGTAGAGCGCCGCACCCGGGAAACGCCGCTCGTAATCGCGCACGGTGTCAATGGTGTACGAAATGCCGCCCCGCCGGATTTCCTGCTCGTCCACCTCATACAAGTTCTCGCCCGCCAGCGCCAGCCGCAGCAGCCGAATCCGCTCGCTCGCTGCGATAGGCTGCCGCTGCGGCTTGAACGGCGATTGGGCCGCCGGGATGAAAAACAAGCGGCACAATTCCAGTTCCTCCCGCGCCGCCTGCGCCACCAGCAGATGCCCCAGGTGCACCGGGTCAAACGACCCGCCAAACAGGCCGATTCGTTGCATATTCTTGGCTATTGGCGATTCGATGTTGGCTGCGCGGATAGGGACGCCTCGCCGAGGCGTCCGTGTTGTGGCGGCAGCGGACGCCTCGGCGAGGCGTCCCTACCCAGGTGCCCCTTGGCTATGGGCAATTGGCTATTGGCTATGCGCATAGCAGCACCTCAGCAGCAGTGTGTTGGCCCCTTGTGACGCTGTTCCGTCATCTGCAGGTAGAGCGCCTGCCTTGAGCGGCGACCTTCCGGAGAGCCTCGACCGCTGGCCCGGGCCTCGCCCGGCTCGCAGCAACGGCATTCCAGGACCGCCTGTTGCTCCCGCTCCAGTTGCGCCTCCCCGGACAGCTCCTTACCGAGCGCAAAGGTCAGTGCCAGGAGGCCGGCCAGCCGCAGCGGCCTCGCCTCGGCCACCGAGTAGTCCGGCAGCCACACCGCTTCCGTTTCACGCAGCGCCGCCGCCTTCCGCCGCGCCAGCAACAGCCCCCACTCCCGCACACTGACCACGACAATCATCGCCACCAACGCCAGGAACGCGCCGGCCACGGCGGCATCGAGCATGTTGTTGAAGTGAAGCACTCGGTTCGTGTTGCGCGCCGCCTCGGCTGCGGCAAGCTCGTCGGCCGTCCCGCCCGCCCGGGCTGCGGTGATCGCCTCTTCGAGCGCCGGCAGCTTCTCGTCGAGGCTCCGCGCCTGCGCCAGGAAACCAATGAGCGGGTCCGGGTGCCAGATCTTCTGCACGCCGGCAGTCACCGTCACCGCCAGCAGCCAGACCAGCGGCACCAGCGTGATCAGCGCCAGCGCAGGCCTCCGCGAACCTGCCGCGCTCCCCTGCCCTTTCGCCGACAGCGTCATCTTCAGGATCACCGTCGTGCCCAGGCACAGCCCAATGGCCGCCAGCATCTGGTTGGCAATACCAAACAAAGGCCACAGCGAATTCACCCCTCCGTGTGGATCGCGCACGCCCTGGATAAGAAAGTATCCCCAGCCCGCCACCAGCAGGCCACTGGCGAACATATTCGCCGACAGGTTCTTCGTGTCGCCCAGCGGCGCCCAGAGGTTGCCCAGGAAATCATGCAACAGGTATCGCCCAACCCGCGTGCCCGCGTCTATTGTCGTCAGGATAAACAGCGCCTCGAACATGATGGCGAAGTGATACCACAGGTCCAGCCAGCGCCCGCCGGTCACGCCCGAAAAGATATTCGCCATGCCCGCCGCCAGGGTGGCCGCGCCGCCCACCCGGCCGAAGAGCGTCTTCTCGTTCACCGTCGCGGCCATGTGATCCATGGCCGCCGCGCTCACCACCGGCCCCGAGCCCGCCGCCTGCAAACGCGCATTCACCGTTGCCGCCCGGGCCGCCGAGTCCGCGCCCGCGCTGGGCACATTCATCCCGTAGTAAATGCCCGGGTCCATCGTGCACGCCGCCACCAGCGCCATGATCGCCACCAGCGATTCCAGGCACATGGCGCCGTAACCCACAGACCGGGCATACGACTCCCGCGTCAGCATCTTGGGCGTGGTGCCGCTCGCAATCAGTGTGTGGAAGCCCGAGATCGAGCCGCAGGCAATGGTGATAAAGCAGAACGGAAACACCTTACCGGCGATGATCAGCCCCGTGCCGTCCACGAACTTGCTCACCGCCGGCATCCGCAGGTCCGGCAGCACCATGAAAATGCCAAACGCCAGCGCGAAGATGGTGCCCAGCTTCATAAAGGTGCTCAGGTAGCCGCGCGGCGCCAACAGCAGCCACACCGGCAAAACGCTCGCGGCGAACCCATAGATTATGATCGCCCACGCCAGCGTGATATCCCGCAAGCCGAATACATGCGCCAGGGCCGGGCTTTGGTGGATCAGCTTCCCGCCCCAGACCGCCAGCAACAGGCAAACGACGCCGATCGCCGAAGCCTCGCGAACCTTGCCCACTCGCCCATACCGCAAGTAGCAGCCCATAAATAGCGCGATGGGGATGGTCGAGCCGACCGTAAACAAGCCCCACGGGCTCTCCGCCAGCGTCTTCACCACCACCAGCGCCAGCACCGCCAGCAGGATCACGATGATCGCCAGGATCGCCACCAGCGCAATAAACCCCGCCACGCCGTTCAACTCCTCCTTCACCATTTGCCCCAGCGATTTGCCGTCGCGCCGCAACGAACAGAACAGCACTACGAAGTCCTGCACCGCCCCGCCCAGCACCACCCCGATCAAGATCCACAGCGTCCCCGGCAGGTAGCCGAACTGCGACGCCAGCACCGGCCCCACCAGCGGCCCCGGCCCCGAGATCGCCGCGAAATGCTGCCCGAACACGATCCATTTGTCCGTGCGCACGAAATCCTTGCCGTCGTCATGCACCTCGCAAGGCGTGGCGCGGCGGTCATTGAGCATCAGCACCCGCGCGGCGATCCACTTCGAGTAAAACCGGTAGCCGATGGCATAGCTGCACAGCGCCGCCACCAGGATGTAGGCCGAGTTGATCCGCTCCCCTTTGTGCAACGCCAGCGTCACATAAGCCCACGCGCCGGCTATTGCCAGCAGGACCCACAGCAGGCTCGCGGCCGTCTTCTTCATGGCACGGCTCTTAATAGCCCCTTTCTCGCGCACCGGAAAGGTCGCTTTTTGCGTGCGCTTGCGCCAGCCTCAGGTAGTACTCGGGCGGTATGTTCTCGCTCCAAAGGCTCTTAGGTAAGGAAGACAAATTCTTTACGCTGCTGGAAGCCAGCGCGCAGGAAGCCCGCAGCAGCGTGCAGGCGCTGGTCCGGCTGAGCAAGTCCCGCGACACGGCAGTCGCCACGGACGATATG
>Ga0335069_10000232_pt1 | contig 97304 bp, 71 predicted proteins | sample Lox_Sample_11_FD_206714 | JGI IMG/M metagenome (GOLD analysis project Ga0335069, IMG submission 206714) | Soil microbial communities from Loxahatchee National Wildlife Refuge, Florida, United States - Lox_Sample_1.1 | ecosystem: Environmental > Terrestrial > Soil > Wetlands | place: USA... | reverse complement strand
ATTCTCCAGTTTTCGGGCCAGGGATGGGTTGTGAGCGGCTTCGGCCTCCAAGCGATTGATCAGGTGCGTTATGCCGCTGCCGTCGCGATAACCGCACGCGCGGGCCACATCCACGCGCCGCTCGCCTCCGACCCGCATGCGCGCCCAGATCCGCACCCGGGGGGCGGGTTCGTCCGCCAGCCGTTGGTGCAGGCGTTGGCGTTGGGCGCGCCCGTCTTCCCGCTGCTACCAGCGGCGCTCGTCCTGTCCGCTCTTGCCCGACAAGATGTGTTTCACACGCCGCCAGAGCTGTTCGGAGCCCAGCACCACAGTCAGGGTCGGACCTGTATTCATGACAGTTTCGCTTTGCGAGCCAGTTCGGCCAACTGCTGGCGCGAGCGGCGATCTATCCAAATGGACGAACTGGCGAGGAAAACCAGCCGTGCCATCGTTGTGAACTTCGAGCAGACAGGGCGCCTATGTGGGCCGGGGAGCGGCCCCAAACGGTGTGGACTACGGGGGTGATTCAACTGCCGCGCAAGGGCCGCGTCAAGAGCATTCGTGTGGCACGACCCGCATTGGTACATCTGGCCAAGCGTGGTGACACGGGTTACGGCAGGCCGAGGATTCGTTTGCCCTCGGGCGTCACGCGGGAGAGCGACCAGGGCGGATCGGTAACGACTTCGACATTGGCTTCGCCGACGCCGGGCAGCTCGAGCAGTTTGCGCTGGACCTGGGCGGAAATCTGACCCGCCAGCGGGCAGCCCGGCGACGTGAGCGTCATTTTCACGTCGACGCGCGCGTCGGAGGTGCCTTCGACGGGTTCACACCGGACATCATAGACCAAGCCGAGATCGACGATATTGCACGGAATCTCCGGGTCGTAACACTCCTTCAGCTTCGCGAGCAGTTGTTCCTCGGTCACGAGCATGCCTATGGTGTAGTGGCGGATCGGGCATCTGTCAATCTCGCGTGCTCAAGGGGTGCAGTTGGAGGCTTTAGACGGAACCCTCACCCTGACCCTCTCCCTTAAAAAGGGAGAGGGGAACCTCCTGTTGGTGCGTGCAGGGAGAAGAGCACAGTGGCGGGCGATTCGATTGTTGACCAAAATATCGAGCCGAACCCTGCTTGAGCGCGCGAGACGGCCATCAACCCAATTGCCGGACGACGGATTCGGCACAGCGAACAAAGGCCTTCGCGGGTTCGCTGTTCGGTTCGGCGACGACGATCGGGACGCCTTTATCGCCGCAGATGCGGATATCCGAGAACAGCGGGACTTCGCCGAGGAACGGGACCTCAAGTCGGGCCGCTTCCTGTTTGCCGCCGCCGTGGCCGAAGACATCGTCGTGCTGGCCGCAGTGCGGGCAGACGTAGTAGCTCATGTTCTCGATGATGCCGAGAATCTTCACGTTGACCTTCTCGAACATCGCGATGCCGCGTCGGGCAACTTCAAGCGCCACGTCCTGCGGCGTGGTGACGATCACGCCGCCATCGAGCGCGATGGTCTGGGCGAGGGAAAGCTGCGCGTCGCCGGTGCCGGGCGGGAGGTCGACGAGGAGCACGTCAAGCTCGCCCCAATTGACGGCGAGGCTGAACTGCTGAATGGCCTTCATGATCATTGGGCCGCGCCAGATCACGGGGGCATCGTTGTCGAGCAGCAGCGCCATGCTCATCATTTTCAGGCCGAAGTTCTCGACGGGGTCGAGCTTCTCGTCGGTAATGGTCGGGCGACGGACCGCGCCCATCATTTTCGGCACGCTCGGGCCGTAGATATCGGCGTCCATGATGCCGATGCGCTGTTCGAGCCTGGCCAACGCGCACGCCAGGTTGACCGCGACGGTGGACTTACCCACGCCACCCTTGCCGCTGCCGACCGCGATGATGTGTTTCACGCCGTCAATTTGCGGACGCGCCGGCGCGCCGCCCGCGCCGGCCATCGGCATCTGGCCCTGTTGCGGCGGCTGCTGCGCGGTCATTTGAACATCGACCTTGCCGATGCCACCATGACCGCGGAGAGCAGCCTCGACTTCGCGCTGGATTTGCCGGGGCACATCGAGGTCGCGAGTCATGACGTGCAACGCAACGCTCACGTCATTGTTGTCCGCCACGGTGACGCCACGGACAATACCGAAGCTGACAATGTCGCGGCTGAAGCCGGGAAACTTGACGCCCTTGAGGATCTCGCGGACCTGTTCCTCGTTCAACGGATGCTCGACGCGACCAGCCATGCCGCCTCAATTCACCGCCGCAGTCGGTTTGGCGGGTTGAACAGCGGACGGCTTGGGCTGGAGGAGATCGGCGAGCGTGGTGCGGGCGAAGACTTCGTTGACGCGATTCTGCGCCTCGGTGAACACAGCGCAAAGCGTGCAGTTGCTCATCCGTGTGATCGAGACAACGCATTCCGGGTCGTCAGTGACGCATTTCTGGAGGGCGAAGGCGCCTTCGACGCAATTGAGGACCTGCAGCACGGTGATTTCGGGAGCCGGTTTGGCGAGACTGAATCCGCCGCCCGCACCGCGATGGGAACGGACGAATCCGCCCTTGGCGAGGGACTGGAAAATCTTGGCGAGGAAGCTCTTCGGGACGCCTTCCGCCTCGCTGATCTCGTCAATCATGACCGTGCGCCCCGCAGCCTGTTTGGCCAGGTAGAGGAGTCCAATGATCGCGTATTCGCCTGCGCGGGTGACTTGCATGTGTTAAATCGGAGTCAGATTGTCTTGTTTCTGGGGCAATATAGGAACGCCTCGCTGAAATGTCAACGGCGGCGGCAGAAGGCAGACGAGTGGCTATGTCCGAGGTCTCTCGTGTTGACCGTGCGTCGGCGTCCGCTGCCGGCGAAAGTTCTGACAAATGCGAACCCAAAGCGCGACGGAAATCGCGGCCCCAACTACGCCGTAGACGAAGTAGAGGGCTCTTTCGCCCACGTCTTTGTTTGTGTCCCGGATCGCTTCAACGGTCGCGCCCACTGCGCTCAGGATCGAGAAACAAAGCATGACCGACAAGCCAGCGACAGCCATCGGGCTCAAAGGGGCGTGAGTCAGTCGCCAGTACATCTGGCCTTCCGCGAAGATGCTCTTGTACGGGTCGATGGTGCTTGTCGACGAGAGCGGCGCGCCGCAATGCGGACAGAAATCGGCGTTTGCCGGCACAAGGCGAGCGCAACCGAGGCAGACAATGTTCTTGCCGGCATCGGGAATAACATTTTCGTCCTGTGGAGTAGCGCTCATGTGTCGGCGCCTGATCAACGCTAGAGAGCATAGTTCTGGGATAAAAGCCGGTCAATGGAAATCGGGTGTTTTTCGGCCTTTACGGGCCATGGGCAATCCCGCATAGTGCGCGGCAGAGCAGGGCGCCCCCAAGCGAGCGCAACGACTCAACCGGAGGAGCACGAAATGGACGCGAAGACAACGGCATACTGGATTGGAGTATTGGCGGGCGGCCTTGTGGTGGGCACGCTCTGCGGGTTGATTCCGTTTTTTGTGGGAAGGAAGAAAGGGCAATCCACGCTGGGGATTGCAGGTCTGATTGTGTGCATGCTGTCGGGATTGGTGCTGGGGGTGATCCTGGCGCTGCCGGCCTCGATCATATTCACAATCGTCATCGTGTTTGCGAGCCCGAAAGCGCCGCCTCCTCCACCTTTGCCCAACCGCATGTGATGGCCGGTGGGCGGCGAGGCGAAACGGCTTGTCTTTTGAAGTAGATTTCCCGAAATGAGCGCGCGGCGGCTGGTGATTACGAAACACACGAAGACGCTGGCGGTATACGACGGCGAGGAGGAGGTGCTGCGTGTTCCGGTGGTGCTCGGCAAGAATCCCGGCGACAAACAACGCGAGGGCGATTGGGCGACGCCCGAGGGCGAGTTCTACATCTGCTACAAGAACCCCGAGAGCCAGTACCATCGATTTCTCGGCTTGAGCTATCCGAACATTGAGGATGCGGAGCGCGGGCTGCGCGAGAAGTTCATCACTCAAGCCGAGTATGAACAGATTCGCGAGGCGATCGCGGGAAAGAAGTGTCCGCCGTGGAAGACGGCGCTGGGCGGTGAGGTTGGGTTGCACGGGCCGTGTCCGAACGTGACCTGGACGCACGGGTGCATCGCGATGAGTGTCGAGCAGATCGAGCGGTTGTACGACTTGATGGAGATCGGCGACGAAGTGGTGGTCGTGCCGTGAGAGACGGTGGAACCGTGGCGCGATTGTAGCGTTTTCCCATGAACCAGCGCTATTTCATCTATCCGATCCTGTTTATTGCGGTGATGCAACTGGTGCCGCTGCTGCGGAATGACCGGCGCTGGCATGCAGCGCAGATCGGCCAACTGGGCGTGATTCTGCTGGCCTGCCTCGGCGGGTTGTACTTCAGCTACGAACCATCTTTTTACCAGTATGACATGGTGTGGGTGGCTGCGGCGGCCGCGTTGTTCGTGATGTTCGTTGCTGCGCCGCCGCTGCTGGTTTCCGCGGCAACGGGGCGGGAACAACGCGGGCAGTGGCGCGGCGGGGCAACCCTGTGGTGGGTGGCGAGTTGGTTCGCGTGGGGGCAGACGGGCCGGCTGTATCGTCGGCACGGCGCGGCCTTGCGGTTGATGGAGCGGGATCGTCGTGACGACGCGCTCGCAGCGCTGGATGAACTGATCCCGATCGAGTCGAAGCCGGGGCGGCGGCCGATGCCGCCGGCTGTGTTCGGGTTGGTGCACATTTGGAAACTGTCGCTGCTGCTGACGCTGCGGAGATGGGAGCAGGCGCTGGCGTTTTATGAGAGCGTATACGACTGGGGCACGCTGGGGCTGGCGACGCAGGCGCGGCTCCTGGCGGCACGGGCACAGGCCGAGGTCGGACTATTTGACCGCGCTGTGCGCAGTTTGCAGTTTGCCCTGCTGTCGCCGCGGACGGTCGGCGTGAGACAGGCGCAATTGTGGGCGACGCGCGTGGCGGTGGCGTCGCTGGCCGGGGACCGCGAGACGCTGGAAGATTTGTTGAACCGAGGTGACTACGTGCGGCGGCATCGGCGGTATGCGAGATTTGCCGCGTACTGGCGCGGGCGGTGCGCGCTGGCGCGGGGCGAACGGGAAGAAGCGGTGCGGATGCTGACGCAGGCATCCGAATGGACGCGTCCGCGGAACCGGTTGTGGGGCGACGCGATCCAGGAACAACTGAGGCGGGCGGAATACGGAAGTCCCTCTCGCCTCAATCCTTTCCCTCTAGGGGAGAGGAGAGATGGCGGTGACGCGGAGTACGCGGCGTTGAGCCCGCTGTATGCACACGGGCAGGAATTGGTGCGGCGGGCCGAGAAAGATTCGGCGGGCTGGCGCGCGCTGATGCACATGGGACGACCCGAGCGGGTGACGCTGTCGCTGTTGCTGGCGATGGCGACCGTGTATCTGGTGTTCGATCTATTCCTGAACGAGGAGATGCAAGAGAAAGTCTTGCTGTGGGCGGGGAACAGCGCCGACACGATCAGGAACGGAGACTGGTGGCGGGTGTTTACGGCGTTATTTCTGCACGCGAACCTGCTCCATCTGGCGATGAACGGCGCCGGCCTGTGGCTGTTCGGGTCGGCGGTGGAAAAGACGCTCGGGCGGTGGCGGATGCTGGCGGTATTTCTGGTGGGCGGGGCGCTGGGGAATCTGGCGAGCGCGTCGGTGGCGCATTACGACGTGGCGATCGGCGCGAGCGGAGGAATTTTCGCCGTGATCGGCGCGTTTGCAGCGGGCGTGTGGCGATTGCGGTCGCCGATGTACTTTGCGCTGCGACGGAGGCTGCTGTTGGTGTTGACGCTGATGGTTGCGGCGGATTTTACAATCGGGGGATTGGAGCCGCGGGTGGATAACCTGGCGCACGTGGCGGGATTCTTTGCGGGGATGGCGCTGGCCGCAATTCTGGGGAGCGCGGGGCGGAGCGAGAGCTAGCGATGGCCGGCTTGGTCCGGTAAGGAAGAAGCGCAACCGCGGGTCTGTTCACCGAGTCGTGAACGAGCGTCGTTGTTTGTCTTTCCGCCGCGTTCCTCGCGGCCGCGCTTCGACAGCGTCATCTCACGGCACCAGCCGAATCCGGTAGTAGCGGGCCGGCGTGTTGGTTGCGCCGCCGATATCGAGATAGTTGGTGGTCACATCGCCGCTGTTGGGCAGGATGATGTGCGGTGCCGTGGTGATATCCACATAGTTGGTGGTGAAACTGCCATCCGCCGTGACCGAGACCGCTTGCACGGCGTTGGTCTGCATTCCTCCGGCGGACCAGGTGATGGTGATATTCTTGTTAGTGTCGGTCGCCACGGAGATGATGCGGAATACCGAGGCCGGGTTGGTTGGATTGAGCCCGGCCAGGAACTGGTTGGTATTGCTGATTCCTTTTCCGAACGGATCCGCGTCGGGCTGCGCTTGCGGGCAGGCGGTGCAGCCGAAGTACTGCATCTGCCACGCCTGCCAGGGGCCGTAGGCCGTGACGTAATTGGGCTGCATGTTTGTCGAGCTCCCGTTGGGGCCGCTGACGATGAGCGTCACGTTGTAGGCGCCCGCAGCATACACGTGGCTCACCGCGCCGGTGGTCGCGTCAAGTTGAGCGCCGTCGCCGAAGTCCCAGAACCAATTTGTGATTGTGCCCGTCGAGGTGTCGGTGAAATCCACTGTCAGCGGCGCCGTGCCGTTGGTCGGCGCCGCGGTGAAGCTGGCGACGGGCGGAGTTGGCACGCAGCAGAGGGCATCCTGCACGGTCACCGAGTCGACGTACCAGCCGGTGCCAGCCTGGGCGCCGGCGGTGGGGTTGGTGTTACCTTGAACATTCAGATTGTCAATCCGCCAGGTGCCGCCCGATCCACCGGCGGCGTACGCGTAGATCCTGAAGTAGATGGTGCCCGTCAGGTTGGAGAGGCTGAGGCTGAGCGCGTTCATGGGCGTTGTGGAAAACGCGGTATGGGCGCTCTTCTCCCCGCTGTCATAGATCGTTGACGAGAACGAGGCATTCGTGCTGATCTGCACATCGAACTTGGTCGGGCCGGTCTTCGAAGCCTGATCGTCGAAGCTGATCCGGGACAGACTGGCCAGGTACCCGGTGGACACGGTCAACGAGAACGTGAAATAACTGAAGCTCGTGGTGGGCGGGCCTGCGGTCTGCGTGAAGCTCGCGGACGCGATGGCTTCTCCTGGATTGCCGCTGTAGTACGTGATCGAGCCGGCATTTGCATCCGTTACCGCGGAGGCGGTGACATTTGAACCCGTGATGTCGGGGGTGGCCGCGGGCGCGTTGAAGCTGTAAAACGCCAGCGTGCCGTTGTTGGTCACGGGAGAAACTGGCGGGAGATTGCCCGTGGCGCAGAGCCAACGCAACTGCACGTTCTGGCCAGACGCCGTGGCGGGCAAATTGACCACGGTGGTTGTGTACGCTGCCGAACTGCCGCTCCACACCGCGCGGCCCGCCAGCGGATTCGCGTAGCTTGTGCTGAGCGTTCGGTTGTAGTCGCCGCTGACGAACGATCCACCAGCCGCCAGAATGTCGGTGTAGGAACCTGATCCAATGCGGATTTCCAACACGCCACCGTCGTAGCCGAGGGCGTTGTTGGTGAGGTTCGCGGTCAGGCTGTAACTGTGTCGGAAACTCAACTGCGCTGCGGAACTGTTGACGGCAAAGACCGGCGAATCCAACTCGTTCAGCCCGGCATTGGTCGGGTCCGGCGAGAACGCCGCATTGGGGGCCGTGTCCGCGAGGGTGGCAGACGTGATCCAGTTGGATTGCGCGCCCGAGGCCGACGTTGCCCAGCCGGACGGCAACACTGGGGCGGTAACGCCGTCAAAGTTCTCGACGAACGAATTGGTGCTAACGCCCAGCGGCAATGTGTACAGGACCGTCCCGAGGTTGTTCGTGCCATCCTGGAGCTGGAGCGTTGCCTGGATGTAGCCGCCGCAGTTGCCGGAGGCGGTGAACGTAAACTGCTGGGACGCGGATCCGCCGGCGGCGATGGCTCCGTACGTTTGCGGGTCGGTTGGACTGGTCACGCCGTTGGCCGCCAGCAATGTGGCGACCAGGTTCTCGGTCGCACCGTTACCGACGTTCACGAGCGAGAACGCCACCGTCACCGTTTCGCCTGGATCGATGACACCGTTGGTCGGCGAGCACCCTTCGGCGACCAGCGCGGCTCCACTGGGCTGCAATACCGGGGCGAGAGCGGCAACATAGAGGCTGACGGGTAGCACGGAATTACCCGCGCCATTGGTGACATTGGTAAAGCCGATACCGTCGAAGTAGCTTCCGGGAAGGAGGCTGTTCGCGTTGGGGTTGATCGTGACCGTCACCGTGGTTCCTACTCCCGGCGCCAGGGTGCCGTTCGTGGCGGACAAGGTCAGCCAGTCGACGATTTCGTTGGCGGTCCAATTCACTGGTGCGGCTCCGCTGTTCGTCAGGGAGTAGACCTGGATCGATGGGGAGAACGGGCCTCCCATGTATCCGCTGGAGGTGAACCCGGATGAAGGGATCACGCCGAGTTGGGCCGGGCCGGGCGGGATGATTGTCGTGGGATCGCTGACGGCGTTGTTGAGCGCGTTGCTGTCGATGCCGGAGACAGAGGCATTGTTGGTGACGGCCGATGGGGCGCCGGCTGAGACGTTTACGGTAACGGTAATGGGCGGGTAGCTGCTGCCGGGAGCCAGCGCGTCAGAACGCGTGCCGGTCAGCGTGTTGAGGTCTGTTGCCCACCCGTCGCCACTGATGGCGGTAGCGGTCAGACCAACGGGTAGAGTGTCGTTGACGGTGACCAATCCGCTCGATGGTTGTGTGCCAACGTTGGCGACCTGAATCGTATAGGTATCGCCAACGTCGCCCTGAACGAAATAGCCCGTATGAGTTTTGGTGAGGGCCAGGTCCGGGCCGTTCGCCGCGGCAACGGTGAAATTACCGGGACTGGTGGATATGCCGCCGAGTGTAAAGACCGAGATGGGGCCGGTGGTGACGTTGGTCGGGACCGTGGCGATAATCTGCTGGGGCGAGTTGATGGTGAACGAGGCGGCAATGCCGTTGAACAAAACGTTGGTGGCGGAATCGAGATTCGAGCCGGTGATCGTAATATTGGTGCCTGTGGCGCCGCTCAAAGGAGAGAAACTGATGGCACCGGGAGCGGCGGGTGACTGACCGTCCACTTTGCTGCGCAGTACCCAGGCCAGGTTTGTGGGCAGCGCCGTGAAGAATGAGAAACCGGTATCGATTTGCAGTTGCCTGGTGGAGGTCACGAAGCTCGTCCACGGATTCACCTGTGGGGCATTGGGAATCTCGACGGCGATGACGCGGATCGTGCTCGGATCAGCGTTGGCAACGCGGTCGAAGGCGGTACCGCTGCCCAACGGTACGCATACGACGACCTTCCAGGTGTTCGACGGAACATAGACATGACCGTTCGCAATCGTCGTGGAACCGAAACCGCTCGGGCCGCAGGTGATCAACAATTCGTAGGACGAGAGCAACGAGTGACAATAGCTTTCCAGAGATCCCCACACGCCGCCGTTTTCATTCGAGTCCTGGGGGATGATGTTGGACATGTAGAAAACCAGTTTGTTGTCGGTCGTGTTGTCGGTGCGGTCTTCCGACGGGCACATGTGACCGCGAGTCCAGCCGGAACCCGAGTAGTCGGATGGGCTCACCTCGTAAAATCCCGGCGGCAGGGTGGTGTCCGGGTAAAAGCTGGAGGAGCGCCCGGAGGAGCCGACGTCGCTCGCTGTGAGATCCCAGCTCACCCAATTGGGTTCACCAAATTGGTCACTGTAGTCGATGGCCTCGACCGTACGTTGAATCAGGTAATGGGCGTGATTAGTGGGGTCGGCACTGGCGCCACTGGGATTCCCGAGTTGCATCTGCAGGGTCGAATCGATAATGGCGGTGGCTTGGTGTGTGCTGATGAACAGCGACAATGCGCCCAGCATGGCTTTTAAGATATTGGATATCAACGAGTTGCAAACGGCGTGTTTCCCAAACATCATTTCCCTTCCGGCAGAACCGCGACCTTCATTACATGATCTAAATGCTCACCCACATTCCTTGTTTATCGCCCCAAGGGGTGGTTATGTCAAGATTTTAGTCCGAGAGAAGGGGGTGGGGCAGGAGATTGCAAGCGCCTCAAGATGAGCCGGTTGGCCATGAGCCCAAGCGGTTAACCGATTTTCGGCCTTGGGGCTGCATTCAGTGGTTTTGACGTAGCCGATCGCGGATGATGGACCTTAACCGCCACGGACGTAGCGGGAGGTGAGTGGATTTTTTTCAATGTATTCTATACACTGGGCAGATTGACCGCACAGTCAGTTGGCGGTATTGGGTTACGGTGGCGGGACGACGGGGAGAGACCACGACGTCATGATTACCTGTTTGCCCCACATCAACGGGACCGAAGCAACCAGTGATGATGCGAGCCCCTCGGCCATGGAATGCCCCAGGGGCCGGGAGAGTCAATCGGTTGTTTCCATGAGTTGAGCCTGACCATGGGAAAGAAGCAAAAACGGGTCCTCATCGCGCTCGGTTGGTACGATTACCGTCTCCACCGGGGAATCGAGAAGTACGCGCAAGAACACGGGTGGCATCTGTCGGAGGATTTGGCGAGGGAAAAGGTGATCCCGTGGGGGTGGGATGGAGACGGCATCCTCGCGTGGTTGGCGGGTGACGACGACCTGGCGGATTTCGTGGTGCACACCGGCAAGCCGACGGTCGATTTCAGTTTCCGGCGGTCACATCTGCCGTTTGCGCGCGTCCTGGAGGATCACGCCATGGCGGCCCAACTGGTGGCCGACCACTTTCTGACCCGGGGCCTGCGGAATCTTTCCTTTTACAGCGACGTTGACAATTGGGTGCATGAGGAACGGGGGCAGGCGTTTGCCCGGGCGCTCAAGCAAGCCGGGCGCGAGTGCACGTGGATTCGCTGGTATCAATCGCCTTCATCCCGCAACGCGCGGAGTGACCGAAAGGCGTGGCAACGGAAGCGGGATTGGCTGGCCGCGCAACTGCGACACGCCCCCAAACCGCTGGGGTTGTTCACCGCCGTTGATGGGTTGGCGCTGGATGTGCTGGAAACATGCGAGCGTCTCGGCATCGCGGTTCCCGAAGAAGTCGCCATTATTGGCGCGGGAAATTCGTTGTTGGCCGTCGAGGCGATGCAAACGCCGATCTCGAGCGTGGACGGGAACCTGGAGCTGGTGGGGTACCGCGGAGCGGAATTGTTGGATGATCTGATGGCCGGCCGGCCGGTTCCCAAACAGCCGGTACGGATTCCGCCGGCAGGGCTGATTGCGCGGAAGAGCAGCGACCTGATGGCCGTCAAGCATTCCGGCATCGCCCGGAGCCTGCATTTCATTTGGGAGCACTACCACGAGTCGATCGGCATCCAGGATTTGATGAAGATCAGCGCCATGTCGCGGAGCGGGCTCCACCAGGCGTTTCTGGAACAGGTCGGACGGTCCCCGGGACACGAGCTTCATCGGGTGCGGATTGAGCAGGCCAAACGGCTGCTATCGGAGAGCAATCGGAAGATGGAAGTCGTCGCGGAAATGTGCGGGTACCAGAGCGCGAACAGCTTCTGGGTTGCATTCAAGAAATCCACCGGCTTGTCCCCCCATCAGTACCGCAAGACCTTTCTCCGTTGAGAGTTGATCGAATCGCCGCCTGATGCCCGCCTGCTGGCAGGGGGGACATGCCCGGTCGCGCGCCCTGCTTGTGATCCCGTCCGGGAAAACACCACAAGGTCATAGCCATCAGCCTGGCTCGTGGGATTCGCCCGAGCCGGGGAACGGGCGCGGACGGACTTTTTTCATTCGATTTTGGACAGTGGCCAAATTGACCGGTCCCAGAGGAAGGTATGTAATGGTGCGCACGGAAGAATGCTGTGATGCGAGACGGGAAGACCTTCAGATTTCTCACCGGTGACCTTGGCGGGTCGGGGGATCTGTTGCCGGCGTTGCCACGGCAGCATTCGTGAATGACGAGCCGAACGGGTTGCTACGAATAGAAACAGAGTGATCTCAAACCGTGAGGGCAGAGGATCATGAGGCACCATAAAGGAAGCGGGCGAGGGACTATGAAGATCAATCATCGATTGCGGTTTGCCACGGACGTGCTGTGTGGATTGATTGCCGTGAGCGCGCTGCTGGGATTCACCGGCGTCGCCCAAGGCGTCGGGCTGACCTGGACCAATGGCGACGACGTCTGGACCAGCACGACGGCGTGGACGACGAACGTGTTTAGCGGCATTGACACAAACGGTTTGACCAATGTCACCTGCGTGGCCGGGGGGTATACTCTTTCCAACACGACCGCCTGCATTGGTGGCACGGGCGGTTACCCTGGCGGAGATGACCACGCCTATTTCACAAACAGCAGCACTTACACCGTAACGATCAACACGCCGACGACCGTGAGCGATGTCAGTTTCCGCTCCAACACGACGGGAGTGGTCACGCTCGACGCCAGCGGCAACACGCTGACCGTCACGGGCCAGTTTCAAGTCGGCGACTCGACCATGACGGCGGCAGTTTACTGGGCGGGCGGCACGCTCGACTGCGAGAACGGGGGTCAGGCTCAGACACGGATTGCGGGCGGTTCCAGCGCCACGGCCGCGTTTTTCGTCACCAATGGAGTGGTGATATTTGATGCCGCGGGCAACTACGGGACGAGCAAGCGAGGGCTTCAATTGGGCGGCGGCAGCGGCAAACTCGTCATCACGGCGCCCGGCGTGGTCACGAACGGCGTCAACGGCGTGTCCAGCTATGGCACGTTCTCGCTCGGGGCGAACTGCCAGCTCATCATCACCAATGGCGGCAAGCTGTTTGTGACCGGCTACAGCCGGCTCGGGGATGGCTCGAACGCGTTGACGCTTATTTCCGGGCCGACGAGCCTCTTCTCGAACACGGTCGGGGGCATCATTGTCAACTCCGCCAGCACCTTGATCGTCAGCAACGGCGCCACGCTGTTCACCATGAATGGCGGCACGATTGGCGGCGGTACATCGATGAACACGGGCATCGTCTGCGGTGCCGGGTCGAGGTTGATCAGTCAGGGAGGGGGCACGCTCAACTTCATCGTGGGCACCAGCAGTGCCGGCTCAACCAACAACGATTTTCTGGTTTATAACGGCGGCTTCTTCGACGACTCCGGCGGGACCTTGGCCTACGGTAACGCCGTGGGTCTCACCAACACGATCCATTTCGGCGGGACCGGCGCCATGAGCACAGGTTACGTCGCTTGTGTCCGAGCTGGCAGCAGCGCGATGTACTGCGTGGCCTATGTGACCAACGCGGTGCTCAGCACGGGGCAACTCAGCGTCAATGGCTCGAACGGCCAGGCGGCGGTCATCCTGGCCGGGGGAAGTCTGGTGGTTACCAATGACCCGTCACTCGTCAAACCGCCGGCAATAACGACCAATGTTGTGGATTACTCGGCGGGCGGCGGCAGTTATCTGACAATCAACTCCGGCACGCTCATCGCGGCGACGGGCAGCAACTCCACCCAGTTCGTGTTTGGTGATGGGAGCATCAGCTACGGCGACATACTGACCCTTACCAACAGAGGCAAACTGCTCACGGAGCAGGTTCTCTTCGGCGGTGGCATCGGGAATCACACCGGCATCGTGGACGGAGTGGGCACGGTGTGGTCGAATGTCTCGGTGCTGGCGAGTTCGCCGACGAACGGGTTTACGATCGGCGCGGGAGGCGGCGGCAGCAACAACTACTTCGTAATCCGAAATGGCGCCACCCTGTACAACAACGGCACCCTGAGCATCGCCAATAACGCCACGGGCGTATACAACACGGTCGTCTTTGGCGGTGTCGGACCCGCGGTGACGATCGTCAACATTGGTTCGCTCAACGTGGGCGGCGCCAGCGGGACCTACGGCAATACGCTGACGATTACGAATGCCACCGTAAACACCGGCACGCTCAACGTCGGCAACAGCGGAGCGACGAACAACCTGCTGGTTTTGGAGGGTGCCACGATGAGCTTCGACTTCATGCGCGTCCGATCGACCAATACCTTGACCTTCAGCTCCGGAACGATCAACGCCGGGGCGGCCACGGTGGACTCGCTGGCCAACAACGGCACGGCGTCGGTCCTCGGCGATGGCGTCGGCGCGGCGTACTACAATATGACGGGCACCGGCAGCGGCTATCACAACTTCAACAGCGGCGTGGTGATCACCAACGGCGCCGTGCTGAGCGGCAACGGCACGCTGTGCGGCAACGCCACCATCCTGGGATCTTTCGTCCCCGGCTTCTCGGGTTCGGTCGGCTCGATCTACGCCAGCAACGATCTCACCTTTGGCAGTTCGGCCGCGCTGTACTATGACCTGGGTACGAGCAGCGATTCGGTGACGGTCAACGGCGACCTGACGCTGGGCGGCATCCTCGAAGTGAGCAATTCGGGCGGGTTCGGCGTGGGGACGTATGTGTTGTTCACCCATACAAACACGGTGACGGCTCCAGCGGGCACACTGACCGTCGACACCGGCAGCCTGCCTGCGGGATTAACCGCGATCATTTCCAATGATGTGCCGAATACGCCGCGGGTGCTGCTGGTCGTATCGGCTGTGGTCACCGATCCGTACACAACTTGGCAGCAGCATTACTTCCCGAGTGATGGCCCGAATTCTCTGGGCACGGCCAATCCGACCGGCGACGGCATGAACAATACCAACAAGTTCCTGGCTGGATTCAATCCGACCAATGGCCCCGCGTACCTGCACATCATCAGCGTCGCCAAGCAAAGCACGAACGTTGTCGTCACGTACTTGGGCGCCAGTGGTGACAATTCCTGGTCGCCAGGCATTGCCTCGCGCACCAATGTCCTGGAGTTCACCACCGGCACTGCCAACGGTAGTTACACCAATAACTTCGTCAGCACCGGCCAGACCAATGCTCTCTCTGGCGGGACCGGGTTTGGCCAGGTCACGAGCTTTATTGATACCAACGGCGCCGCCAGCGGCTCCACACGGTACTACCGCGTGCGGGTGCTGTTGCCATAGGTGGAAACAATGAACAGGGAGCGCAGCCGAGCGGCAGAAGGTATGAAACGTAACAACAAGTGCCTTCGTTCACGACTCGGTGAACTTCCGGCGGCTGCGCTTTCCGCTTTCAGAGAGTCAGAGGTTACGAGATTTGGGTTGCCGCCACGAAGCGCTGGGCGAGCCGAGCGCGGCGGCGGCAAGAAGTGAAGAGTTCGAAACAGGTGACTATCAGAAGGGATGGGACGATGAAAAGGATGCATCAGTTGCGGGTAATTGGGCAAGAAGGTTGCGCCTCCAGGCTTATCGCCGTGGTGGCACTCGTGTGCGGATTGGCGGTCGGCAGCCGTCCGTCGTTTGCGCAAGTAACGGTGTTCAGCGATACATTCGGCTCGAGCACGCTCAATGGGGTGAGTAGTCCCACGGCGAATTCGACCAGCTATGACATTGCTTCGAGCAAGGCCGCCGGCAGCGCGATTGGCAGCGGGGACCTGAGCATTTTGTTGCCGTCAACAAGCTCGGGTCTCGTGGAAGCTCAAGCGCTGTTTGCCAGCACGCCGATCATGCTCTCCAACCCGGGGGATTACATTCAACTGACCTACACGTTCACGGATAGCTCCAACATTCTCATATCGGGAAAGTCGAGTTCACAGCTTTGGGTCGGGCTCTTCGATTCCTACACGTCGGCTCCGTTGACGAATCTCCAGAACAGCGGGCTCTCGACGAATGCGGCCGGTGGAACCCAGGGCTGGCAGGGCTACCACATCCAACTTCCCGGTAGCGGCAACACGGCAAAGACCTACTTTCGGGCAACCCAAACCGCGGCGGCTGGCGACCAGGATCTGCTCGGCAACAATGCGAGTAGTGGCAGCACCTATGCCAACCCCCGGGGCTATCAGTTGAGCGGTCAGGGATCGTCAACGCTGGTCCTCACCAACGGCCAGCAATTGACCGAGGAGTTCAAGGTGATGTTGAACGCCTCGGGCGGTACCACGGTCAGCAATATCCTGATCGATGCCAGTAGTAGCGCGATCCTGTTCAGTCTGGCTTCGACGACCAATAGCGTCCCGGTGAATGCGTTCGATGGTTTGGCTTTTGGTTGGCTGTACAAGGGTTCGAGTGGCGATCCCGGTTCCGCCATGGATGTGAGTTCCCTGACTGTGATCACGAATGTCCCCGAGCCATCCACGATCATGCTGGCGCTCAGTGGACTGGGTCTGGTCGTCGCCGTGCGGCGCTTCCGTAAAGGCCCGGCTGCGTAACGTCGGTTGTTTGATGAACAGGAAGCCGGTCGATTGCCACAGGTGGGGCAAGCCAAACCCCTCGGCTACGAAGAAAGGATGAGAATGATGTCGCGTCAGATCAGGAAGCAGGCGTTCACGCTCATTGAACTGTTGGTCGTCATCGCCATCATTGGAATCCTGGCGGCCATGTTGTTACCGGCGCTCAACAAGGCGCGGCAGAAGGGGTACCAGGCAGCGTGTATCGCGAACATCAAGCAGTGGGGTGTGGCCATCTCGCTGTACGCCGACGAGCACAGTGGATGGTATTACTACAACAGCACCGGGGGCGCCAATTGGGACGACGTCGGGGGCAATGCGAACCCTTACGCAGCGTACCTCATCGGCAAGAGCGGCAACCTGAGTGCCAGAATCCGCACGATGCGAATCTGCCCGGCGCGGCGCGGCCATCCGGAGGTCGTGGCCAATGCTCACAGCTACTCAATGCCGATTGGCTGGTACCAATCGGGGAGCACAATGGTCGAGGCGAACCAACCGGGCACGCCATTCGAGGTGAATAACACCTATTACCCGAGGCTCATTGGACTGCCCAAGCCGGCCCAGTATATCGTGATCATCGAGTCGACCGGCCACTCGGTCACTTGCGGTGGCCTGGTGAGCATAACGACGAAACCGTCATCCGGCGATGCCGATATGCTTCCGCCCATCCAGCGCCATGTGGCCCTCATTAGCACGCTCTTCGGTGATTTTCACGCGGAATCGCTTACGCTTCCCCAGCTCCAGCAAATCGACGGCATCAACTGCAGCAAGGCCCCCGGGAATCCGTATTTCCTCCTCCAGTAAAGGGGTGGAGTTGTCGGGCGGTCGTCCGCCCGGGAAGCCATGACCGGTAAGCAAAACAATGATCGCTCTGAACGGGAGATTGACCATGAAACGTGTCATGCGTACCAGGCTGGTGACGATATTTTTCGCCGTGCTTCTTGCTGGCGGTAGCCGCGCGAGAGCCCAGAATATCTTTGTTGACCTGCTGACCGGTACGGCGGCGCCGGTCACCAGCAGCAACATCGCACCGCCGTCGGGCTACAGTTACAGCGCGGCGGCGCCGGTGGGCGGAAACAACTGGAACACCGTCGGCGAGAGCGCCACGGTTCCACTGAATACCACGGTCGGTTCGACCGTCATTGTCTATACCAATCTCCCGCTGAAGGATTGCACGGGCACGAGCATTACGCCGACCCTCACGGTGTCGTACTTCTCGAAAGTGACAACCGGCACGCGGGTGCAGCCGTCGAACAGTTCGGGTGAGAATACCATCCAACCGGGCGGCGTGATGCAGCAGTCGTGGCGAAACTACTACAATGCCAGCGGTAATTTCTTCATCTTCTCATTTGCAAATCTGACGCCGTCAGCGCTCTATGGGATCTACATCGAGGGCGGCACGACAACCTCCGGCCAGGGCGTGGGAGTGGCGTTGTCCAACGCCAACTACTATGCCGTCGCCAGCGGGAATCCCACCAACGTCACCACGGCCAATACCACGGCCAACAGCAACGGCGCGTACGGAAGCCTGTGGACGACGAACAGCGTGTCCGGCGGCTTTCAACTGCTGCCGCAAGGGTCGACCTGGGGTGTTCTCTATGGCCAGGCCGATGCGTCCGGCAATTTCGGGATATTGTTCAACGGTCTCAGCAGCGCGGCGTACCTGAGCGGTTTCCAGCTTGTAGCATTGTCAGCCCCGGGGCTCACCGGGCCGACGAACCAGACCATTGTTGCCGGCAACAACGCGACCATCAGCGCTTCGGTCTCTGGCCTGCCTGCGCCCGCCCTGCAATGGCAGGCAAACGGAACGAACATTGCCGGCGCGACAGGCTCTTCGTTGATCCTGACAAACGTCCAGGCCTCGCAGAGCAATTTTGTCTATTCGTTGGTCGCCAGCAACATCGTGGGCGCGGCGACAAACAGCATGATGCTGACGGTCATCGTAATGCCCGGGATCGGTAATCTGACCAATCAGACCGCCAGCATTGGCGACACGGTCGTCATCAGCCCATCGATCAGCGGCGTGCCGGCGCCGAGCCTGCAATGGCAGTTGGGCGGCACGAATCTGGTGGATGGCGCCACCGGCAATGGGTCCACGATAACTGGCAGCACGAGCAGCACGTTGACGATCACAGACGCCCAGGCGGCTGACAGCGGCAGCTATTGCCTGATCGCCAGTAATGCGGCCGGGGTGGTGACGAGTTGTATGAACCTGACGGTTTCCGGCAACAGCGTGCCGCCGGGCATCGTCGGGCCAACAGACCAAACCACTGTCCAGGGCAATACCGCCACGTTCAGCGCGTCGGTCAGCGGCTTGCCCACGCCCACCCAACAATGGTACGACAACGGTGTACCAATCCCCGGTGCCACCGGTGAATCCCTGATCCTGACGAACGTGCAATACCTGACCCAGAACGGGCATACGTACTCGATCATTGCCACCAACGAGGCGGGTTCGGCCTCCAACAGCGCGGTTTTGTATGTTCTGGTGCCGCCGACCATTTCTGCGCAGCCCCAGAGCCTGGTAATCACGAATACCCAGGGCGCGTGCTTCTCGGTTGTGTCCACCGATGGGGTGCCGGCGGCGACGTTCCAGTGGTATTTCAACAATGCCCTAATCAGCGGCGCCACCAGTTCGACATTCTGCATCGCCAGCGCCGTGGCGACAAACATGGGCACGTACTACGTCGTCGCGTCCAACTCGGTGGGAGGGGCGACCAGTATCGGCGCGACGTTGACGGTCGATTCCATGATGACGGCGCTATCCCTGTCGCCAACCAATGGCGCGACCGGCGTCTGCTACGACACGCCGTTGTACATCACCTTTGACCAGCCGCCGCTGCTGCGAGATCTCGGTATGATTCGCATCTACGACACGACGAATCCGGCATCGCCGATCGACACGCTCGACATGAGCCAGAACTTCACCAATGACCCGGTGTATGCGGCCAATATCCAGGCCAGGACCATTGGCGGCACGACATTCAGTACATTCCCGGTAATCATCGCCGGCGATACGGCGGCCATTTATCCGCACCTGGACTTGTTGACCTCCAATCAGACGTACTACGTAACGGTCGATCCGGGCGTTTTCACCGACACCAATGGCGCGTTGTTTGTCGGTATTACCGGCACGAATGTATGGCAGTTTGCCACCAAGCCCACCGGGCCTGCCAATCCGACCAATATTGTGGTGGCGGCCGACGGCAGTGGCGACTTTCTGACCGTGCAGGGCGCGATTGACTTCGTGCCCAATAACAATACCATCCACACATTGATCAACATCCGTAACGGCACCTATACGGAAGTCATCAACATCCGCTCGAAGAATAACCTTACGCTTCGCGGACAAAGCCGGGCCGGAACAGTGATCGCCTACGCCAACAACGGGCACGTCAATGCCAGCACGCATCAGGAGAACGTTGTCACGGTCAACGGCAACGATATTGCCATCGATGGCGTCACCTTGAACGACACGTCGGGCTACGGCGCGTCGCCGGCACAGGCGCTGATGTTGGAGACCAACATCAAACGATTCATCTTCAACAATTCCGCCATGAGCAGTTTCCAGGATACGATGCTCGGCAACACCAGCGGCACGCAGGCGTATTTCAACAACAGTTTGATCGAAGGCCAAACCGATTTCATTTGGGGTGGCATGAACGCGTTTTTCACCAACTGCGAAATCCGTTGCCGGCTCAGTGGCAGCCATTGTACGCAGTCCCGCACCGATGCGGGCAGCAATGGCATCGCGGTCCTGAACTGCCGGCTCACCCGATCGAGTAATGCGGTGGTGAATTGCGACCTGGGGCGGGCCATCAGCATCAGCAACGGCAACGCGTTTGTCGCCTTTTGCCTGATCGACGACCACATCATCAGCAACGGCTGGAACGGCACCGATGCGTCCATTTCCCGGTATTGGACGTACGGGAACAGCAACATCAACGCCACCGCCGCGCGAACGTTCCCGACCGACCTGACCAACGGTGACCCGAACGTGACGTGTGTCCAGAACGTGTCCTGCTGGCTCAACGGTTGGCAGCCGCAATTGGCGCCGAATATCCTGACCAACCCGGTCAGCATGACGGTCACGGCGGGCACGATGGCTTCGTTCTATGTCTCGGCTACGGGTGTCCCCGATCCGTCCTATCAATGGCTGCTGAATGGCACGAACGTCATCAACGCCACTGCCAACAGTGCAACGCTGGTCATCTCCAACGCGCTGGCCGGCGACGCCGGGGCCTACTACGTGATTGTTTCCAACAGCGCGGGCGTGGTCAATAGCGACACGGCCACGTTGACGGTTGTCGGCACCGCTCCGACGGCCAGCTTCACCGCCAGCCCGACCTCGGGCTTGGAACCGTTGGCTGTGACCTTCACGGATACATCCAGCGGCTCGCCGAATATTACCCTGTTCTGGGACCTCGGCGACGGCAGCCAGGCCACCAACGCGGGCGGCGCGAGCTTTGTGCATACCTATGCAGCGGGCAGGTACACCGTGACGTTGACGGCCAGCAACGCGTTTGGGCCGGTCAGCACGCTGGTGTCGAATAACCTGATCAACGTGATCACGGCGTACTCGGTGTGGCAGTCGAATTACTTCGGCTGCACGATCTGTCCGCAGGCGCAGCCTGATGCGGATCCGTACGGCAAGGGGATGATCAACAGCAATCAGTTCCTGGCGGGCTTCAACCCCACCAACACCGCGGCGTACCTGCACGTCATCAGTGTTGTCGCGACGAATGGCACGGATATCAATGTGATCTTCCTGGGCGCCAGCGGTGACAGCACCTACGTGCCGGGAGTGGCGTCGCGTACGAACCGGCTGGAGTACAGCACCGGCGCGGCGGATGGCAGCTACAACAATGCCTTCACGGCGGTGCCCGGCGTATCCGACATCATCCTCGGTGGAGGCACAGGCCTCGGCGCGGTCACGAACTTCACGGATGCCGGCGGCGCGACCAACGTTCCGTCGCGGTACTACCGCGTGCGCGTGCTGTTGCCCTAAGAGAGCGCGCCGGTTGCGGAAAAAATGATATAATGATATGACAATGCGGTTGGCGTCGGGCCATCGGCTTGGTCGAGATGCGAAGTGAAGAATGAAAATCAATTCGGACATGGTTGGGATGGCGAGGCTGCCGTCCGCGATGAGGGCTGCAATGTTCGCCTTGGTATTACTGGGGACGGGTGCGCTCGCCCATGCCGGAGTGCCAGCGTTGCCAAACATTCCAACAAACGTATACAGCGTGCTGAGCTTTGGGGCATATGGTGATGGCAACTCCAACAATGCCGCGGCGATTCAGAGCTGCATCGCCACCGCCGCGCTGACGGGCGGTACCGTCGAAATTCCCGCCAACGGAACACTGAGCACGTACCTGTGCGGTCCGATCAGCCTGAAGAGCAGCATCAATCTGCAGATCGACGCTGGAGCGAAGTTGCAGATGCTCCCCATCTCCAGTTATCCGACGAATGGTTCGACACCGGATTTCATCAGCGCCTCGAGTCTGCACGACATCGAGTTGAGCGGGTCGGGGACGATTGACGGGCAGGGCTCGGCATGGTGGACGGCGTACAATAACAACAAATTGACCCCTCGCCCCAAGGCCATGTTCGCGCCAACCGCGTGCCAAGGGGTTCTGGTTCAGAAGATCACCTTGCAGAATCCGCCCAACACGCATATTTCGTTTCGTTCCAGCAATCATGTCCCGTGCAGCGACGTTACAGTGACCAACATCACAATCAATACACCGGATGGCACGCCCAACACCGACGGAATGGATATGTCCGTCTTGAACGCGCTTGTCATTGCCAGTTACATCAGCGACGGTGACGACCACATCGCAATGGGCGACAGCAGCGCGTTTAATGCGAATATCGTGGTGACCAACTGCACATTCGGTACGGGACATGGCGTGTCGATTGGCAGCTACACCACCGGCGGGCTGAGCAACCTCCTGGTCGTCGGCTGCTGGTGGACCGGATCCGAAAACGGAATTCGGTTGAAGTCGGAGCGCGGCCGGGGTGGAACGGTCCAGAGCCTGACGTACCTGAATCTCAGTATGACCAACGTGCAGTGGCCTGTTCTCATCTACAGCTATTACGCCTACGGCGTTGGGACCCTCGAAAGTGCGTATCCATATATGGCCTCTACCGACGTGGTGCAAACGGTGACTGGTACAACTCCCATCTGGCGGAATGTGACGTTCAGCAATGTGACGGCCACCACGACCAGCGGACGTCCGCCCATCATGATCTGGGGTTTGCCCGAAATGTTGATCTCCAATGTGACGCTGGATCAGGTGAGGATTACCGGAGCGAATAACGGTGAGATTTATAACGCCACCGCCATCCGGTTCCTCGATTCACAGCTTACCCTTCCCAGCAACACGAACACGTTCGTGCTCTACAACGCCCAGCTTACGGTCACCAATAGCGCGCCAAGCGCCAATCGCGTGAGCATTGGCGGTCTGGCCCTGCCGCCGACGAATAACGTGTTGGCGTTTTTCAATGGACCGGCCTTGATCACCGATACGAACGAATTGGGCGCGGGTCCGATCACCCTGGGCGGTGGCACGCTCGCATTCAGCCAGGGCGCGGTGACGTTCTCCAACAACATCAATGCCGTCAGCGCCAGTACTCTCATTTTGTCCAACGGAACCGATACTCTCGGCGGCGCACTGACCGGGCCCGGACCGCTTACGGTTATTCTCACCAACACCGGCGCGGCGCGTTTCAGTCAGGGCGCAAACACTTGGGGCGGATCCAACGCGGTCTTCAGCGCCGGTTCATCGGGGACCATCAACAACGGCGCACCGGGCAGCATCAACATTCTCTTGGGAGCCTTGTCTGGCGGCTCGGGAGCGAAATTGCGTGGAAGCGATCAGGGCGGTCCGGGGTTGGATACCTACGTGATCGGAAACCTGAATTCCAACACGGTGTTTGCCGGCACGCTCGCGGACGGCACGGGAAGTTCCTCGCCGCATGTCGTCGTGTTGGTGGAGACCGGCGCCGGAACGCTCACGCTTTCCGGCGCGAACACTTATAGCGGCGGGACAACCATCAGCAACGGGACGTTACTGGTCAACAATACGACAGGTAGCGGCACGGGCACGGGAGCCGTTATCGTTGCGAGCAATGGTACGCTGGGCGGAACCGGCGTGATTGGCGGGCCGGTCACGGTGGATGGCACGTTGGCCCCGGGCAACAGCCCCGGCCCGTTGACCGTCAGCAATAACCTCGTGCTGGACAGCGGGGCGGTGCTTCAGTATCAATTGGGGACGAATAGCGACCTTGTGGTGGTAAGCGGGAATCTGACTCTGGACGGGACGCTCAACATCACTGATGCCGGGGGCCTTACGAACGCGACGTACACGTTGTTTCGATACGCAGGCACGTTGACCACCAATGGTTCGGCCGCCATCCTAGCCATCGGCAACGTTCCGGATCCGAACAAGACGTACACGGTCGACATCTCGACGCCCAACCAGGTGAACCTTACTGTCGGCATCGTTGCGCCACCGCTGGATCCTTACATCGCGTGGCAACTTCAGTATTTCGGCTGCACCAATTTGGCGATTTGCCCGCAGGCCGCGGGAGGCGCGGATCCCTTCGGGAAAGGGATGGGCAACACCAATCAGTTTCTTGCGGGTCTCGACCCGACGAACCCCGCATCGTTATTCCAGATCATTTCGACGGCCCGGAACACGACGGATGTGATCGTTGTCTGGAAGACAGCCGGCATTCGTACGAACAAGGTACAGGCCACCTCGGGCGCGCTCGATGGCAGCTACAACACCAACGGATTTACCGATGTTAGCGGGCCGATCATCGTCGGCGTTACCGGAGACACAACGACAAACTACACGGATGCGGGCGGGGCGACGAACCTGCCGTCCCGCTATTACCGGGTCCATCTGGTGCCATAGCAAACCATGCAAACCTTGTGGATGACGACTCAGAGCGTTTGCCGATTCCGGTTCACGATCATCGTGAGCTTGTGGTTTGCGATTGCCAGAGTCGCCGGCGCAGCGAACCCCCCATTGCCAGTCATTCCCGATGCCGCGTTCAATATCACCAATTACAATGCAATCGGTGACGGTGCGACCGCGAACACGACGGCTATTCAAGCCGCAATCGACGCCGCCAGTGCCAAAGGTGGCGGCATCGTGGAAGTGCCGTCCGGAGTCTTCTTGAGCGGGCCGATCCACCTGGCGAACGGGATCAACCTGCGGCTGGAGCGCGGAGCGGTGTTGCGGATGCTGCCGCTGGAGAAATACCCCGGTGGAACAAGCGACCCGGAGAGTTTCATCAGCGGCTCCAAGTTGCACGACATCGCCATCACCGGCCCCGGGATGATTGACGGACAAGGCGCGCCATGGTGGCCGTTCGCCAAGACCAGGGGAGCGAGGCGTCCGCGGATGATCGCGCTGTCCGGCTGCAGCCGCGTGCTCATCGAGGAAGTCACCCTGAAGAATTCGCCGATGTTTCACATTGCCATCTCCGGCAACTCTTCCAACATCACCGTCCGCGGTGTGACCGTGCGCGCGCCGGCCTCGACGGATCCGGTGCAACCCAGTCACAACACCGACGCCTGCGACATCAGCGGCCACAACGCCCTGATCCAAGACTGCGACATCAGCACAGGCGATGACAACTTCACCTGCGGCGGCGGGACGTCGGACATCGTGATCACCAACTGCACCTATGGCACCGGCCACGGCGTTTCCATCGGCAGCCCCACGCACGGTGGCGTGGCGAACATCACGGTTGTGGACTGCACGTTCCGCGGCACCGAGTGCGGCATTCGCATCAAATCCGACCGGGACCGCGGCGGCTTGATCCGCAATTTGAGCTACCGCAATCTCCGCATGACCGATGTTGGCATCCCGATCCTGATCTATGAACAGTACGCGGCTGCCGACCGGAAGTTTCGTGCGTTGCAGGAACTCACCGCCGAAATCGCGGCGACTTATCCGGCGGCGCCCGTTGCCGACCGTACGCCGATGTACCGCGACATTGTTTTCAGCAATATCACGGCCACGGTGGAATCCGGTCACCGTGCCGGACTTATCTGGGGTTTGCCGGAGGCCGCGGTGAGTAACGTCCTGTTGCAGCAGGTCGACATCACCGCCGACAAACCGTTCGGCATCTACAACGCACAAGCCGTCCGGTTGGTTGACTGCAAGATCGTAACACCCGGAGGCGTGAACAAACTGTCCGTCACCAACGCCCAGGTCGAAATCACACCTGGGGACAGAAAATGAGCTAATGCAATCGAGTACGCTATATGCTCGCGACACACTTGGTGGACGTGGGTCGGCAAAACAATTCCGGAAACGGATGCGCCGGGCACGGTCAGCTCGAATCGGGTATCCTTGGAACCCGGACCGGGGTGACGGCACGTTTTGCAACCCGATTCTCTATGCGGATTACTCCGACCCGGATGTGGTCCGGGTCGGCGACGATTTCTATCTGACCTCCTCCAGCTTCAATTGCACCCCGGGCCTGCCGATCCTGCATTCGCGCGATCTGGTCAACTGGGTGATCATCAATTACGCGGTAAAGAATCTCCCTCATCCACGGTACAATAAAGTCCAGCCCGGCTGTGGAATTTGGGCGCCGGCGATTCGCTATCACGCCGAAAAATTCTGGATCGTGTTTCCCACGCCTGATGAAGGCATCTACGTGACGACCGCGACCGACCCGGCTGGCCAATGGTCCGAGCCGCATCTGCTCACGGCCGGCAAGGGCCTGATCGATCCGTGTCCGTTGTGGGATGATGACGGGCGGGCGTATCTCGTGCATGCGTATGCGGGGTCGCGCGCCGGCATCCGAAACAAGCTTCGTGTCCGCCCGATGACGCTTGACGCCACACAGTTGACCGGCGAGGGTGCGATTGTCAGTGAAATCGCCGAACACCTTCCCGCCTTGGAAGGCCCGAAGTTTCACAAACGGAACGGGTGGTATTACATCTCGGCAGCATCAGGAGGCGTGGCGACGGGGTGGCAGATCATCCTGCGTTCCCGCAACGTCTACGGCCCGTATGAAGAGAAGGTGGTGCTCGCCCAGCGCGGCACGCCGATCAACGGTCCGCACCAAGGCGCGCTGGTCGACACCCCGTCGGGGGAATGGTGGTTCGTGCATTATCAGGACACGGGTGTGTACGGACGCGTCGTCCATCTTCAGCCGGTGCGCTGGGAAGACGACTGGCCGGTGATTGGCGTGGACCAGGATGCCAACGGCGTCGGGTGCCCGGTGGGGAATCATCCGAAGCCGATGGTGGACGGCGGGAACGGCGCCGTGATGCCCCAGACCTCCGATGAATTCGATCAGCCACACCTGGGTCTCCAGTGGCAATGGCATTCCAACCACGAGAAGAACTGGTTTTCGCTTTCCGACCGTCCGGGGTTTTTGCGGCTGTATCCTCGATACTTCCCGCTGAGCGACTTCAGTCAAGCCGGCAATCTACTGCTGCAGAAATTCCCGGCCCGTGAGTTCACGGTCGACACCGAATTGGAACTGCCGGCAGGGCAGGCGCATGTACATGCGGGCCTTGTCGTGATGGGGCAGGAATACGCCGCCTTGGACGTTACCCGCGACTCGCAGGGCTATCGGGCGAGTCTCATCACCAAAACGGGGCCGAGCGGGGATTACGCATGCAGGTCAGTCAGGCTGCGCCTGCGCGTGACGATCGGGGACGGCGGGACATGTCGGTTCGGCGTGGTCCGTGCCGACGGGCGCTTCTACATCTTGGGGCCAGCGTTTCAGGCGTCGGCCGGCCACTGGATCGGCGCGAAGGTCGGCATCTATTGCACAACGTCAAATGCTTCGAGCTCGAACGGCCACGCCGAGTTCGAGTTCTTTCGGATCAGGAGCCATCCGTAATCGCACCCGTGCAAACGTCGATGTCACAGGCCAGCGAATTGCCGGAAGGTTGTTCGGCCGGAGTCGGGCTCGCGTCCCAGGCTGGTTTCGAGCCCGGCGGCGGCGCGAAAGTCATCGGACGAATCCGATCGTCTGCAACTCAGCTTCCGAAGGCATTGCACGTGCCGCCGCCCGGCAACCCGCGCTGGGTTTGCCCAAAAGCGGCGCAGTTGGACCTGCTCTATTTGGCGTGGGGGCGTCGACAGTATGGGCAAACGCCGATCCCTGTGTCGCGTCACCCGGGCTGGCAATATGTCCTGGTCAATCGGGGCAACCCGACCTTGGTGCTTCACGGGCGTCAGAAGGCTCTTAGTCCGGGCGACTTCTTGGTGTTTGACCCCGATTGCGCGAGCGGCTGGACGGACGAGGCTGATGGCGTGTCCGACCTTCTCGTTTGGATTTGGCGCACCGCGCCGCGGTGTGAAGGGTACGGTCCATCCCTGGCAGCGTATCGGCAGTGGACGATTGGCACGAAGCTGTGGAGCCAGTTGGAATTCCTCCATGGGCTCTGTCGTCAGGAAGTCGAACATCCGGACAAGTTGACCGGGCTCGCTCTGGAGCAACTGCATTTGGCTGTCGATATCGCTGTGGCGAGGCTGGTCCGTCCGAAGCGGCGGTTGTCGGCATCGTCGGTGCCTTCCGGTAAACGGGCTACTGGTAAGACCGCCGCCGATCGCAAGCGCCCGTAAACGAGCGACCGCGCGTATCCTCGCGCTTGAAGCAGCGGCGGATCCCGGCGAGCCCAACCGGACCGGGCCGACGATCTCACACGGACCAGATAGTGAAGCCGGGCAGGACCCGTACAAGGTGGTAGTGGTTATGCTCCAAGAATGCGCGGACCTGGTTTCCCTGATCCCACGCACCCAGCTTGGATGATAAAACAACCAATTCCGGCAGAGGCTGGCCACGCAGCCCGTGCTCCCCGAGATTTTTTACCAGCCACACATATCCCGGAGCGGAGTTGGTATACGGTTTGGCGCCGTAGTAATAGCCCGAAGCTTGATCCGCGCACCACCACACGCGCTCACCGCGATTGGCGGCTGCCAAGGCGATGGCGGCGGCCGTGCGGCAATCCTCTTTTGCATGGCGCTGGCTGAAGCGCAGGTTCATATCAGAAACCAGGCTCAATCCGACGAACGCGGTCGCCACGATCTCGCCCGTCCAGTTCTTTCGGCTCAGCAACCTCGCCACGCCGGCCCCCACCATGAACAAAATGGGGACCACCATCGAAATGCAATGCCGTCCGACCGTCCGCCACCGAAACGCCGCGCCAGCGGCGAGAACGAGTCCGGCCGCACTCACGAGCGCGACGATCCAGCAGATTCGTGTGCGCCCCGAAGTGAACGTCGCAATCTGCCTCCAACCCTGGGTCAACACGATGAGGAGCACCACACCATAAACCGCCAGCCACGGCAACCAGGGCCGGAATACGCTCAGGCCGCCGTTGTTGATCTCCAGTCGTCCGGGGCCCAGCCCGCTGAATCCGAACAACTCATAGGCCACGAACGCAACATTCCGAATGTCCGTGCTTCCCGAAGTGCCGCGCGCGCCGCCGCCCAGCATCCGGAGATAATACAGCCCCAGGATAAACAGCAGTGTCAGGGTCACCACCCAATGCACGCGATATGCCCGCAAGAGCCTGCGCCGGTGATCTTGCGGAGCACTGGCAATTGCGGCACCGAGATAGGCCGCCAGCCAAAGCATCGCCAACATCGTGACGGCGGCGAGAAGTAATGACCCAAGGCAGAGAATCGTTACCCAAACCCGTTCCTGTTTTCGATCTTGCTGGTTTGAACCAACCTGGAACAGCGCAGCGAAGACGACAAGACTCAGGGCAATCTGCATCGCATAAGGACGGGCCTCATTGAGATAGTACCAGGCAAATGGGCAGCTCAAGAGCACGATCAAGAAACTCCAGCGAAGCAGCGGCTTCCCTGCGAGCGCATAGAACACGGCGGTCGAGCCGGGCAAGAACCACAGCAGATTGCCGGCACGCATGGCAAATTCACTGTGTCCCACCACCTTTTCCCACGCCCAGGCGAACAGAAGGTAAAGCGGCATCAGCACGTCGGCCCCGCGATGTGAAACATAAACCCACCATAGCGCCAACGTGGGCTGCTTGGCCATCGTGACAGCGGCCACCTCGTCCGCCCAATAGCTCTGATTGTCGATGGCCAAACAACAGACAGCCAGCCCCAACGCGGCAACGACCGCGACCAGATAGGCGCTGGAAACGGTCTCCTGTTGCGAATCCCGACCCTGGATATTTGTCTGCACGGTTTCTCCAGCCCCACCAGTCTGATCATTTCCCCGTCGGGCAATGCCGCGTGACAGCTCTGGCCCATTTCGTCCGACGAACCGCCGACGAGTCACCAAATTCAACGCCTGCGGTGTGATACTTGTCAAGCCCGTAGGAAGCGGGCGTGGATTGCGGAGGACTGTTTGTCAGTTGTCGGTGCCAGGCCACGGACTCGCAGATTCAGTCGCCGCGAACTGGTTGAACGGGCCACCACGCGGCTGGTTTTGGCTGGCGTGGACGCGCGTCCTGTGCAAGAGTCATTACGTCACAGACTCGGCATCAAGACGTTGTTGCGCGAGTGGCGGAACTGGCAGACGCGCAGGACTTAGGATCCTGTGGGGAAACCCGTGGAGGTTCGACTCCTCTCTCGCGCACCACTTTTCGGTGGGAATTTTCGGAGTTGCACGCCGACGGGGATTTGCTAGTATAAGACGCAGCAGTACCACTGGTGCGAGCGTAGCTCAGTCTGGTAGAGCGTCACCTTGCCAAGGTGAATGTCGAGGGTTCGAATCCCTTCGCTCGCTCCAAGTCGTTTCCGCGGACACACCCCGAGTGAGGTTTGGGTATATGCGCTCCGATTCGCTGGAATCGTCAACCTCGATGTGGAGAGGTGCTGGATGGACGGAATAATCCTGCTGGTGTTGCTCGTTCTTGCCGTCCCGATTGGGGTAATCATCTGGCTCGCCGTCAAAGCCACCGACGCGCATCGCACCGCCCTGGCCGCGCTCGGAGTTTTCGAACGTTTGCACGCCCGCCTGGAAAGCCTTGAAAACGAGGTCGCGCAACTTCGAGAGCAACTCAGGGCCAAACCGGCGGAACCTCCTCCCGCGGAACCCCCACCGCCGCCACACCCCGAACGCAAGATTTCACTCGTCAGGCCAACTGCCCCGCCGGCGGCTCCGTCGACTCCGTGGGTCTTGCCGCCGCCCGTTGCAAGACCGGTAGTAGCGCCGCCGGTGGCAGCCCAGGCGCCCGAGCCGACGCCGGAACCGGTGCCCGCTACCGCGTCCACCGAACCACCAGAACCTGAACCGCCGCCTCCGCCGGTTTTGCCGCCGCCACTCGCTCCGCCCGAACCCGAACCTGTTCTTCCGCCGTCCGGGCCACAATTCCCGGCGATCGATTGGGAACAGTTCATGGGAGTGAAGCTGTTTGCCTGGATTGGTGGTTTCGCGCTGTTCCTCGGGCTGGTCTTTTTCCTCAAGTACGCGTTCGAAAACCACCTCGTCAGCTTCGAGATGCAAATGGCGGGCGAGTACATCATCGGGCTGGCGCTGCTGGGGGGCGGATTGTGGTTCTCGAAGAAGCCGGGGATGACCGTTCTGTCGCAAACTTTGTGTGCCACCAGCATCGTCGCGCTGTACGCCATCACGTTTGCGGGGCACGTGTACTACCACTTGATTGACATCGTCCCGGCCTTCGCCGTGATGGTGTTGATTACCGCGGCGGCGTTCGTGCTCGCCGTGCAACTGGATGCCCAGGTTGTCGCCATCCTCGGGATGCTCGGCGGGTTCCTCACGCCCGTGATGCTGCCGACCGGCAAAGACAACCCGCTGGGACTCTTCAGTTACATCGGGCTGCTCGACATAGGGCTGATCCTCGTCGCGCTGCGCAAACGCTGGCATTACCTGATCGCCTTCGGCGTGGCCGGTACGGCATTGATGCAGATGGCCTGGGTCATGGAATTCTTCACGCCAGCCAAGGCGTATACGGCGCTCGCGGTGTTTGCCGGGTTCGAGGCGCTGTTCGTAGTCGCGTTCACGTTCGCTCGGAAACGAGGCGACGACAACGATTGGCTCAAAGCAGGCGGTGTTGCCGCCACGCTGTTGCCGTTGTGGTTCGTGGTGTATCTGTTCGGTGTCCGGTCCGTGGCGGAGCAGACCAGCCTGTTCTTCACATTTGTCCTCGCGATCAACATCGGCTTGCTGGTGATGGTCCGCCAAACCCGCTGGCATCCGCTCGTTCTCCTGGGCGCGGTGATCACGCTGATCATCCAGGCGGCGTGGATTCTCTGCTTCTACTCCGGCCCGAAGCTCTGGCAGACCATCGCCGTCGTGCTGGGGTTCGAAGCGATGTTCCTGATCGTGTTCGCGTTGCGGGACCGGCATGGAGAAGCCGATGAATGGACCACGTCGGGGGCGACCGCGATGGCGCTCACGCCGTTCTGGTTCGCGCTCTATCTGCTGCAGCACGGCGACGTGGCGCAACGGATCTGGCTGTACTTCTCCTTCGCTCTGGCGGCAGACGCCGGGTTGCTGTGCGTCGCATGGCGCTCGCGCTGGGGTGTGCTGGCGGCGCTGGCGGCGGCCGGCACGGCGACCTTGGAATTGGCGTGGGCATTCCAGGCGCTCGCCCCGGAACGCGCGGCGGCGGCAATGACGATCTTCCTCGGGTTCGACGCCTTGTTTGCTGCGTTCTTTCTGCTGGCCTTGCGCCGGGAGCGCGCCAACACGTGGGTGACGTACACCGCGGTCACCATGGCGTTTGTGCCGGTGTGGTTCGCGCTGCACCTGCAGCAGTTCAGCGGCATCGCGGCGGGACAACCATCGCTGTATTTTGGATATCTGTTGTTGGCGGACCTGGTGTTTGCGGTGCTTGCGGTGCGCCAGCCCGCCCTTGCATCCGCGCAAGTGGCGGGGGGCGGAGCGGTGTTCTTTGTGTTGATGGAATGGCTGATGCACTTCCTGACCGACGCGCGGCTGTTCTGGGCGCTCGGCGTGATTCTCTTCTTCAGCATCCTGCACGCGGTGTTCCCGATCGTGCTCAAGCGGCTGCGTCCGGACGCCGTGGCGACGCGGTGGTGGCAGGCGTTCCCGCTGATTTCAATCGGGCTGATAGTGATTCCGATTCTGCGGCTGCCGGAATTGTCGTGGGCGGTGTGGCTGTGTGTGTTGTTGCTCGATGCGGTATTGTTCATGTTGGCGATTCTTACCGCGGCGGTGCTGGCGATGGCCGGGGCGATTGTGTTGACCCTGCTGCTGGCCGGGCTCTGGCTGTTCCGCGTGCCCGTGCAGGCGCCGCTCCCGCCGGAGATGTTGTGGATAATCGGCGGGTTCGCGGTGTTCTTCTTCGTCATGAGCCTGATCGCGACCAAGCGGTTGCCGAAGGTCGCCATCGAGTTCGGGGGGCTCGCCGTTCCGCTGGAGGCGCAGGCGCAGTTGCCCGCGCTGGGTGCCATCCTGCCGTTTGTCCTGTTGATGCTCGCGACCTGGCGGCTGCCCACGCCCAATCCATCTCCCGTGTTTGCGCTGGCCCTGTTGCTGGTGGCGATGCTACTCGCGGTGGTCCGGCTCACGGAGATGGACCTGGCCGGTGCGGTGGCACTCGTGTGCACCGCCTGTCTGGAATGCATCTGGCAACAGGAGCGGTTCCACGCCCAGGATGGCGCGACGATTCCGTTGTTGTGGTTCGTAGCGTTCTACGCGGCGTTCACCGTTTTCCCATTCTGTTTTCTCAAACGAATGCAGTCGCGGCCGTGGCCGTGGGCTGTGGCCGCGCTGGCCGGACCGATCCTGTTCACGCCGCTATACGGCCTCGTCAAGGCGGGTTGGCCGGAGTTGGCGCCGGGCATCGGTATCGTGCCCGCCGTATTCGCATTCCCGCCGTTGGCCGGGTTGGCGATGCTGCGACGACGGATTCCCTACGACAATCCGCACCGGTTGGGGCTGCTGGCGTGGTTTGGCGGTGCCGCGCTGTTTTTCATCACGTTGATTTTCCCGATTCAGTTCGAGCGCCAATGGTTGACGATCTCGTGGGCCCTGGAAGGCGCCGCGTTGTTGTGGCTGTTTTATCGCATCCCCCATCCCGGACTGCGGCTGGTCGGTGTGGGGCTGCTGTGCGTGGCGTTTATCCGATTATCCCTGAACCCGGCCGTGCTGGAATATCATGCCCGCAGTTCGATGCCCATTTTCAACTGGTACCTGTATTCATACGGGTTGGTGACGGTGTCGTTGTTCGTCGGCATGAAGCTGCTAGCACCGCCGCGGAATCTGGTTCTGAACATTAACGTGCCCGCCCTGTTGGCGACGCTGGGCACGATCCTGGCGTTCCTGTTGCTGAACATCGAGATCGCCGACAAATTCACGGAACCGGGGACGCGGGTGCTGACGTTCAGCTTCTTTGGGAACTTCGCTCGCGACATGACCTATTCGATCGCCTGGGCGCTGTACGCGCTGATTATGCTCGTGGCTGGAATCGTCTACAAATTGCGGGCCCCACGGTACGCGGCCCTGGCCCTGTTATGCGTCACCCTGCTGAAACTGTTCCTCAGCGACCTCGCGCACCTGAATCAGCTCTACCGCATCGGCGCGTTTGTCGGCGTGGCCATCGTGCTGTTGGTCGCGTCGTTCCTGTACCAGAAATTCGTCACGGTCGAGGCGAAGGCGCAATGAACAGACTCATCGTGGCCGGAGTTCTTGTGGCAACCAGCCTCTGGGCGCGGCCGGTGGCCGAAGAGTTGCCGACGGATGGCGCGCCGATTTCATTGGCAGGCTGGAGCTACCGCAGGAAGGTCGAGATCAAGAACGACGGCGTCCAACGGCTCGACCTCGACTTGGAAACACTGGCCCGTGCCACTGATGATTTGCGCGATTTACGGGTCGTCCGCGAGAGGCAACAGTACCCATATGTGGTCGAGCGACCGGCCGAGCCGCACAGCTACGTGCCGATTGTCGATACCGTTGCGGATGCGAAGCGTCCCACAATGGGGGTCTGGAAGATTCATTTGCCGGCCGAGGGCGCGCCGGTGACGCGGCTGCTTTGCCAGACTCGCGCGCCATGGTTCGATCGTCAGGTCACGCTATCGGAAGCAACGGACGACGGGCGCCGATTCCTGGGCTCGGCGCACTGGTCGCGCACACCCAATGAGCCTGCGAAACCGCTGGTCCTACCGTTGTCGGGTCGCCCCGCAACGGCCGTCCTGACGCTGGAGATGGACAATGGCGACAATCCCGGCATCGCGCTGGAAGACTTCCAGTGTGAGTTCGCGGCGGTTCAACTCCTGTTTGTCGGTTCGACCACCGCCGATACATTCCTCTATTACGGCAATTCGGAAGCGGGCCCGCCGAGCTACGACGTGGGATTGGTCGCACCGCAACTTCGCGCCGCTACGCAGACCGACGCTTCGTTGGATGGAGAGGAGCGGTTGCTTCGTCCCGCTGGTCAGATGACGTCACCGTATGCCTGGCTCTTCTGGGTCGTGCTCGTCGTGGTCGCAGCGGTGCTGCTGCTCGTTATCGTGCGGATGGTCCCCAAAGCGCCCCCGTCTGTGTGATGTTGTCGTGAGGTCGGAATCAGGCTGCGAGACGTGGCCGCGTCTCAGGGGATCTCAAGAATCTCATACTGAACAGGATTGCCGTCAACGCGCGAGGTGGGAAAGGGAATGATCCTGAGCGCGATGGAATTGCCGGGCACCGCCGTCGTGTTGGGCATAGCGTACCCGGCGACATCCCCATTCCAGGTGAGGAAGTAGTTGCATCGAAGCAACAATCCTCGTCGCGGGGCGTTGCTGTCGTACAACCGAATGCTTTCCGTCGGAAAACCGGTTCGCTGGTAGTCCCGCGGGTTGACCTTGCCGTAAAAGAGAACATACACGTAAAGGCCGGGTTTCAAATGCTCGTCGACCGTGGACTTGTACGCGGTCCAGGTGGATGGACAGATTGACAGCACTTCGCGGGCGCGGAGATGCTGGAAACAGTACGTGAGCGCATCGGCCAGTTCACTCTGAAAGGCGAAGCGACACTGGGCCTGGTACGCGCCGAAATAGTCGTGCAGATAGAACCCGCTTTCGAGTATTCCGGCCGCTGTTGCCGACAACAGGACCATTCGCCAAATCCCTCGTTTTTGCCAGAGTAGTCGCGCCCCGACTGCTGCCAGTAGAGTCCAACAGATCACTCCGTTGATGCAGCGCATACTGTGCATGTGGTCCGTCGTCAGCGACGCGGCCGTTGGATAGATCAGCGTCCCGATGGCCAGGAAGCGGTAGTGTGGCCGCGGGCGGAAGAACCGCACCGTCACAAACAGTCCGGCAAGGATCAGAGGAGCGAGGAACCGAAACAACTCGCCTCCGAAAGAGGTATTGTGCCGGATGATTGGGTCGCCGTGCAGTAGCAGGAATCGAGGAGTGAAATACTCCATGAACCGTGAACCGAATCGTTGAAGGAGCACCGGAATGGTCGGATGATCCTGCAAGATACTGAGAGTTTCAAACCGGGTCGTAATCGAACGCGGCATGCCCAAGACCCAGACAATCATGGGCAGCAATGTCGCCACGTAGCTGGCGACAAACCCCATGCCGATTCTCCAGCGGGACAACAGGGCACGGTTGTAACCAACCACGAAACTCAGGAGCAATAGAGCGGTCATGGGCCTGCCGATGTTGTGCGCGTACATCGCGAAAGCCCAGGCCATGCCGGCGGCGATAGCGTAGCCGTAAGACTTCTTCCTGAACGCTTTCACCAACCACAACCAGCCGGCCGCCATGCCGAAAAGCATCGGCGAGTAGCCCGCGGAAACTGTACGGCTGACGGGAAACGCCCAGGGAATCACCGAGAATAAAAACCCACTCGCGAGCGAGATCCACCGGCTACGGCAGTATTCCTGCACGAGCAGAGCGAACATCACCGACGCGAGAATGTGAAAAATGGCGCTCGGCAACCGCACCACGGTTTGCTGCAACCCGAATACCTTGATCGCCGGAGCGAGGCAGTACACCATCACCGGATCGTGGTAGTTGTCAAAGCCGCGGAAGAACACAGGATAACGGACCCCGTACTCATCGGCTCCCGTCTCGGCGATGCAATAGGCGTTGTAGGCGATGGAGCACTCGTCACCGTAAAGGCCCGAAGGCATGAGTCCGATGTTCCAGAAATGCAGAGCACAGGTGATCCCCAGTAACAGCGTTGCGACGCTTGGAAAGACGAATCGTCTCATACTCGGCGAGAGAATCACGACTGTCCGGTCGCAGGTTTGCCAACCAGCGGGTTCATCGCCATCTCCCGTATTCGTCGCAAGTCCAATTTCCCCGTGCCGAGATAGGGCAGCGCGTCGACGTGGAAGAATTGGTCGGGACGCGGCTTCCAGAGGTTCGGCAGGTCGCTCGCGGCGAGTTTCTCGAGCACGGGAGCCAGTTTGGCGGCGTCGAGCGTATGAAGGACGACGAGCCGTTCGCCTTTCTTCTCGTCGGGCACGCCGGTGACGGCGAAGCATTGTTCGGTGGCGCCGGCCAGCTCATGCAGTTTGTCTTCGACCTTGATGTGCGGAACCATCTCGCCGCCGATCTTGCTGAAGCGCGTGAGGCGGTCGGTAATCGTCAGGAAACCGTCCTCGTCGAGCGCGGCGATGTCGCCGGTCACGTACCAGCCGTCGCGGAGGACCTCGGCGGTCTTCTCGGGTTTGCCGAGATACCCTTTCATCACATTTGGCCCGCGAACGAGAAGCAAGCCGGCCTGGCCGACAGGCAACGCCTGAAATGTCTCGGGATCGACCACGCGGGTGCTGACCCCCGGCAACGGATGGCCGATCTTGCCGCGCTTGGCGCCGACCTGACGGAACCCCGCGGCGCGGAAGTCCCGCGTATTGACCGTGACGGCGGGTGAACACTCAGTGAGACCGTAGCCTTCGAGCGGGCGAATGCCGAACCGGTCCTCGAACGCCTGCGCGATGCGGTCGGGCAGCTTCTCCGCGCCGGTCATGACGAATTGCAGGCTGCCGAAGTCCTCGGGCTCGCAGCCACGAATGTACACTTGCAGGAAGGTCGGCGTGGCCAGCAGAAACGTGACGCGGTACTGGCTCACCAGCGCGCCAACCACTTTCGCATCGAGCGGGCTGACGTGGTACACCACGCCGATGCCCAACGTCGCGGGGACGACAAGTGTTCCCGTGAACCCAAACGAATGGAAGAACGGCAGGATGCCGAGAATGCGGTCGCGCCCGCTGAAGGCAAAGGTCTGTCCCAACTGTTCGGCGTTGGAGATGATGTTGTAGTGCGTGAGCATCACGCCCTTCGGGTCGCCGGTGCTGCCGCTGGAGAAAATGATCGTGGCCAGGTCATCGAGCGTTCCGGCCTTGTCGCGCCCGACCGCCTTCTCCAGGAGCGCCGCGGGAAACGTCCATGTTAGCAAGGCCGCGGTGAGTTTCTCGCCGAGCCGCGGTTTGTCGGCAAGGTCTTCGAGCAGAATGGCTTTGCCGGGCACGGCGACTTTCATTTTGTCGAGGAACGCCTTCGACGTGATCACGGTTTGGATCCCGCACTGTCGCGCGCACGAGGCGATGACCTCGTCGTTGGCGGTGTAATTCAGGTTCACGGGAACTTTGCCCATCAACAGCGCCGCGTAATTGACCAACGCGCCGCCGACGGACGGCGGCAGGAGAATGCCGACCATTTCCTGGCCTGCCCAGATCGGACGGAGGCGCCGGGCGAGAAAGATGGTCCGGGTAAGAGCCGGGCCGAGGCGCAGTTTCGGGACGCGGCCATCGGCCATGAAGAACCTCTGCGGATGATGGCGCGCCTTGCGCACAAACGTGCGATGAATCGGCATCATCAGTTTCCGCCGGTTCTTCCACGCCTCGGTATTCAGGTCTTGCACCCCTTGGCGCACCTCGAACGGGGTCGAGGTTGGGGGCAACGGCTTGCCGAAGCTGACGGTGACGGGGTAGGGGATATAGCGCGGCATCTTCCAGAGAAATCGGCCCTTCTCGTAGCTGAAGATGCTGCCCCAGACGTGGTCGAGGCACACAGGGATGATCGGCGCGTCCACGTCTTTCATCACCCGCTCGAAGCCGCGTCGGAACGGGAGCATCTGGCCAATGCGCGTGATTTGTCCCTCGGCGAAAATGCAGACAACATCACCGCTGCGGATGGCGTCGCTGGCGGTGCGCAGGGATTTGATCATCTCCCGCGGCCGCAATTGCGATGAGATGGGGATCGCCTTCATGGCTTTGGCGAACGGTTTCACGAGCGGCATGTCGTAAATGCCCTGGAACATGATCGCGCGAATCATCCGATCGGTGGAACCGATGATGAACAGCGCGTCCACGAACGAGACGTGATTGCAGACGAACAACGCGCCGCCTTTCTCGGGAATGTTGTCGCGGCCTTCGATGCGCAGCCGATAGACGGAATGCGTAAACCCCCACACAAACAACCGCAGGAGCGAATCGGGCACGAGCCAGACGACGTACAGCGTTCCCGCCAGCGTAATGACGCCGCAGGTGAGGAAGATCTGCGACGGATCGCGCGGCCACCAGGTTTGCAGCAGGTAGAATACGCCGGCCGCAAGGACAACGGCGGCGCTGGAGATCAGGTTTTGTGCGGCGAGCACGCCCGCCTTGTCCTGCTCGCGGGGACGATGTTGCATGAGCGCGTTAACCGGCACCGCGAAGAAACCCGCCGAAAAGCCGAGTAGTCCGAGGTAAACTGCGGTGCCGTGGAACGTCAGACCGCGCCGTGCCAGCAACCCGCTGGTGATGGTGATCCCGATGGAGCCGAGGGGAATGAGTCCGTACTCGATCTTGCCGCCCGAGAGATATCCCGCCGCGAAGCTGCCGACGCCGATCCCGATGGCCAGCGCGGCCTGTAGATAGCTCGTGTGGGTCTGGTCGACGCGCAACACATCGAGGCCGTAGACAAGGATGTTTTGCAGGAGCAGCGCGCCCAGAAACCAGAAGTACGTGTTGCCGATCACGGCCATCGTCAGCACGTAATCCTGGCGGATGACCTTCCATTGCGCGCCGAGGTCGCCGAGGAAATTCCAACGGAACGGTCTTGCCGGGTCCGCCGCCGGCACGCGCGTAATCCCCAGGCTCGCGAGGAGACCGGCCCCGGCGAGCACGACCAGCACGGTGCCAGCCCACATGGGTTGATGGACAAATGTCTGTGAGAGCCAACCGCCGGCGACCGTGCCGAGAATGATGGCGAGGAACGTGCCGAGCTCAAGGATGCCGTTGCCCCACGAGAGGCGCTTCTCGGGAACCAATTCGGGCAGGGAACCGTACTTGGACGGTCCAAAAATGGCGCTGTGCACGCCCATGAAGAACACGCACGTAAGCACCAACGTGAGATTGCCGAGCACCAGTCCGGCGGTCGCCAGCAACATCACGAAGATCTCGAAGATTTTGACGCCGATGGTGACGGTGCGTTTGCTGTAATGGTTGGCCAGCCATCCGCCCGCCATCGAGAAGAAGATGAACGGCAGGGTCAGTAGCGCCGTCGCCACGGAGACGAGTTTGTCGCGCTCGGCCTGGGCCAGACCGAGGCTGATGCCGACGAAGATGGCCAGTTGCTTCAGCGCGTTGTCACTGAACGCGCCCTGGAACTGGGTGACGATCAAACTCCAGAAACCGCGCCGCCACGGTCGTTCGGAAGTGCTCGTGGTCACAAGCAGCGGAGTGTACCGACGGGCTCCACTCGATTCAAGCTGCCAAGCGGCTCAGTGCTGTTGAGGAACAGGCTGCAATTCCAAATCGCCGAGATCGAGTGGCTCGTCGCTGCGTTCCTCGGGCATTTCCGGCACGGTGAATTCGTGTTTCAGCCAGGCGATGGGTTGTCGGACGATGGCTGCGCCATTGGTGCGGGGTTCGCCGCGCAGGATAACGTCGAAATGGTAGATACCGGGTTCCACGTCCTCGACTCGGAACGAGCCATCCGGGCGAACGGCAAAAGGGTACGCGCGGAACGTCTTCCAGTACGCTCGGCCCTCGTCGGAAGTGTTCCACGAGTTTCTCCATTGCTTGTACCAGGCTTGTTTGCGCTCCTCGGTCATGCCGGCCCAATCGTTTGGCAACGTGGGTTTGGGGAGTTCGGGCAGTGTGAGCAGAACGCTGGAATCACACGCGCTCCAGTCGACTTTCCTCTCGAACCCAGCGGCAACGACGAGTTGGCCGACAACCGGCCGTCCTGTGCCGCCAATGGTCACCTGCGCCGTTTGGCCGAAATCGGTATGAAGACGAACGCTGCGAGTCGCTTCAAACGTCTGAAAACGCTCATTAGAGCAAATCCAGCGGACGACAATCACGTCACCGGCCGGCACGTGATCGAGTAGAAAGTGGCCGGTATCGTCGGTCATGGTGTTTGCCTCGAATAAGACGCTCGGCTGATCGTCGGATTGCCGCGCCCAATCCATCCCCAAGCTCACCTTTTGTCTCGCAGCGGCCCGGCTGCCGATATACATGGCGCCGTCGATACGTGCCCAGGGTCTGAGGACCAAGTCGGGCAGCGTGCCAGGATGTTCAGAAGCCGCCTGGGCATATCCTTTGTCGTGCAAGGCGACGACGAGAAACGGTTTGCCCGGCGGAGAGAATTCGAAGCGGCCATCATCGCCTGTGAGAACGCTCGTGGCGGCCTGGCCGCTTCCTCTGTGCCCGTTCTCGACAACGAGTGGCAGACCGGGCGTGACCAGAAAGACTTCGACGTTCGCGGCCGGTTGGCCATCAGCGGTGCGGACGACGCCTTGAATCCATGCGGACCGCACCAGTTTAAAATCGGCTGCGGCTGTGGTCTCGCCGCTTACAAACTCCCGCGAAGTCGCCGGCAGGTAACCTTCAGCTTCGACGTGGATAAGCCGGGCACCGCTGACAGTGTTGGTGGTAGTCACCAACTCGCCGTCGGCGCGGGGCACGGTGATACTTTGTTCGTGTTGGTTCGGCGCGCCATCGAGAGCAATCTCGTACTGGCCGTTCGTGGAATGGATCGTGCCGTACGTATTCCAGGTGGCGCTGCCGGCATCGTCGAACAAGTTGCCCGGAACAACGTCGAAGTTCGTAATTGGCTGGCCCGTATCAGCGTCCACGACTGTCCCGTGGATGCGAAGCAGGGGCAGCAATGTGATGATCTGTTCTTCGTCGGATGGCGTCAAGCCGTGGAGATCATTACGCGAATAACCGTCTTTAAACACATCGAACTGGACTTCGTCTGGCGGTGCATTGCTCCAAACGAATCGCCCGGCGCCATCGGTTTCGGTCCGCCACGTGAGCGACCGATGAGTGCGCCATGTGTCGGCCGCAACCCCGGCCCCTGAGATCGGCTTGCCGTCGCGATCGACAACGCGACCACGAATCACAAACCCCTTGGTGAGGCGAATTTCCAGGGGTTGGGTCTGGGAGTCCGCTTCCGTCATCTTCAACTCGGGCGCGTATCCTTCCGCTCGGACCGTCAGCACGACCTGGCCGGGTTTGACGTTTCCGAACGCAAAATGTCCCTGGGCATCGGTTTTCGTCTTGGGAAATGTCGTTCCGTTGCGGTCGGACCCTTGCGCCACCGAGGCATTTGGGATCGGTTCTCCTTGAGAATCCACGACGATGCCCGTCAGCGACAATCCTTTTTTCATCACCATCACGGCCGTCATGTCGCGCAACTTCTCGACCGGGGGTACGGGTGTGTCGTTGTGATAAGCGTCGCTGATGTAATCGGGGTGGGCCAAACGAATCGACAGATCGCTCAAGTCGCCCGGGGCTTGATCGAAACGCCATCTTCCCTGGGCGTCGGTCACGACCTTGTAGTCGTTAACGTCGACAAACAACTCCTCGCTCGCGCTGTCCATGCTGGAGCCGCGCAACAAGACGAAGACCGATGCCCCGGCGATGGGCTGTCCCTGTTCGTCTTCAACGACTCCCCCGATGGAAGTCGCTGGTTCAAGGGTGAACGTGAATTCCGTCGGCAGATGAAACGTCCCGCCAAGCGTGTTCCAGTCCACCCGCATCGGCACGAAGCCGTATCGATGGGCTGCGACCGAAAGGTGCGGCGGATCATTCTCCGGGAGTTCGATTTGATAGCGTCCGCGTCCATCAGTGAAGCCAGTTGTCTTCTGTCGCTGTTTCCAGATGGTCACGGCGGCTCCCGCCAGTGGGGTCTTTGAGCGCGCGTCGATTACGGTGATTTCGATGGCCCGATTGGATGCGATCAGGCTCGTCACGGCCACGTTGCCGGGGGTTCGTGGTGTGTTTGCGACAGGGGCCGTGGTCATGTCAGATTGTTCCGCTTGCGGAAGCCGGTCTCCTGCCGTTCCGGGCGGACGGGTCGCGTTGACCGCCAGAAATGCGCCCGTTAGTGCGACAACGGCGATACCACTGGCCAGTGATAGTTTCGCAATGCGCCACGCACGGAGGGTTTCGCGGGCCAGCTGAGGCAGGACGGCGGAGGCGGAGGTGCTGGCGGTAGCGGTCTGGAGCACGGTCGTCGCGAAGGACGTGGGAACGGCTTGCACGCTGTGTTCCGCCATCTCCACAGCTAGGGCCGTCGCGCTCAGCACCGCTCCGCGGCGGGTCAGAGACTTGCGCAGTTTCTCGATCGCGCGGGTGACGCGTTTCTTGGCGGCGTCCTCGCTGAGGCCGAGTTGTTGGCCGACTTCGCGCAGGGATTTTTGCTCATAGAAGCGGAGGAGGATCGCGGAACGGTCGGTTTTGGAGAGGGCGGCCACCGATTGATCAAGGTGCGGGGTGAGTTGATTCCAAGGAATATCGTCTTCGGGACAGGACGTTGTCAAAGGGGCCATGGCGACTGCCTTTTCTTCGCGGATTTTGCGGCGTCGTTCGGCGCGAATGGCGCTGGCGGCAACGAACAGGGTTGTTCGGAAAAGCCAGCCCGAGACGATGGTGCCGGGGCGGAGCTTGTCAGCCTTGCGGGCCAACAACACAAACACGGATTGGGCCACGTCCTCGGCGAGGTGCGGATCACGGGTCTGGCGGAGGGCCGCGGAGTACACCCAATCGAGATGCCGGCGGACGAGTTCGGCAAACACGGCGTCGGAGCGGTGCTTGACGTAGGCTTGCAGCAATTCCCAATCGCCCATCATGCGCATTGTCTCCTATTTGTAGATTGCCGCCAACGCGCAAATGGGACACGATTTCGAGCGGCTGCGCGCTATGGCTGAGACGGGAGGGGCTTCAATTCCAGTTGGCCAAGATCGAGCGGGTCGTTCGTATAACCGCCCGGCACCTCGGGGATAACGACGCCACGTTCGATCGAGCCGACGGGACGAGAAACGTTGTAGATGACCCGCCTATCGGGCGTATCGCTTTGCATGATGTGCGTCTCGCTGAGATCGATGTGCAGATTGTAGGAGCCGGGCGGGACTTCATCCGCGCGGAAGGAACCATCACGTTCTACGCGGAGCCGGAATATCCGACGTGCCTGCTCATAAGACTTCCCGGCATCGGTTTCCAGCCATTGACGCAGCCGCTCGGTTCTGGCCGGCTCGTCGAGTCCCTCGTTAGCCGCTTGTTGAACTATGTCGCGTTCTCCAAACTGCCTGGTTTCGAGAACCGCGTAGGCGTTGGAAACATCCACCGTGCTTGTGGTATTCGGTGGCAGCAGAATATGGCCAACGACGGGCCGGCCCGTGCCTCCCAAATTGGCGTAGGTGGTTTCCCCGGGGTTGACATGGAGGGGCATGTAAGAAGGTTCAATGAGGACCTGGCCGGGCCGGACGTGTTCGAAGACGAAGTGACCGGTGTCGTCCGTTTGCGCGTCGTCGTAAGTGGCGCTGACGAACGGCTGTGTAAAGTTCCGGGACCTGTCGTTGGCGATAAGTCGGACCGTCCGGCCTGCCGCCGCATTGGTTCCAACCAGCAGCGTGCCTTCCACGCGTCCCCATGGCTTGAGGGTGATATTGACGGGAAAAACTGTTGTGTCGCCGGGCAGTTCGGTGAAGCCCAGGTCACTGAGAGCCACAAGCAGAAAGTGGCCGGTCGGGAGCGACAGGCGGAAGCTGCCATCAGTTGCTGTGCGAGTGTGAATAGAGGCCGCATCGAGTTGTGTCGCACCCCCCGGACGGCCATTGCGAACCTGGAGAGCCTGATCACTCGTGACAGCGAACACGTGGACATTCGTGGCCGGCTGGCCATCGGGAGTTCGGACCACGCCGGACGGCCAAGCGCGTTTATGGAGGACGAAGTCATAGGAGACGTCGCCTTCGTCGGCGGTGAACGGTCGCGAGTTGGTGGGCTCATACCCTTCGGCTTCGACGCGGAGCGCGTTCGTGGATGAGAGGGTGTCCAAGGTCATGAGGTAGTTGCCATCGGTGAAGTTCACAGCTCCATACCCGTTCCACCAAAAAACCCGGGTACCGTGGATCAGCGAGCCCGGGGTCGCCTTAAAATTGAGGATTGGTTCTCCCGTATCCGCATCCCGCACGAGACCATGCACCTGAACGTTGGACGGCAGCGTAATTACCTGCTCTTCTGGGGACGGGTGCAGGCTCTGCGTGTGTTTCCTGAGACTACTTGTTCGGACCAAGAACTCGACCTCGTCCGGCGGCGCACTGGTCCAGCTAAACCTGCCTTCGGCATCCGTTTTGGTTTCCCATGGGAGCAGCATGTGATCCCGCCACAGACCGGTGGAGATCGTTGCTCCGTCGACGGGTTTACCCGCGGTATCCGCGACGATGCCACGGATGGTATTTCCTTTGGCAAGATGGACTTCCACCGGCTCGGTTTGACTGGCGGCTTCGATGGTCTTCTGCTCGGGCGAGTAACCTTCTGCTCTGAACGTCAGCATGGTAAGCTCCGGGGGCAGATGTTGCAGTTGGAAGTGACCGTCGGCATCCGTGGTTGCGGGATGAACCGGATAATCCGTCCCGGCCATGTACCCGGCTTGTGTACAAACGCCGTACCAGGGCATAACTCTCACTTCTGCCAGCGGGCGATTGTTCTCATCCAGCACCGTGCCGGGGACCGTTGCCCCCTTTTTCAAGATCCGAATGCTGGTCATGGCCTGCAACTTGTCGGGCTCCACAGGTGCCTCCCAGTGTAAATCGCTCACGTAGTCCGGATGAGCTAACAGAAGCTCCACGCAGTTCAAACTGGCCGGCACCGACTCGCATCGCCAGCGCCCTTGGGCGTCGGTTGCCACAGTCTCATTGACGCTCGGGGACAGGTCTTGATCGACACCCGCGATTTCTTCGACCCGCATGTCTTGCGGTTGTTGTCGTATCGTGGCGACGGAGACAGAGACGCCGGAGATTGGCTGGCCTTGTTCATCTTGCACCGATCCGCCGATGGGAACGCCAGGCTCAAGTGCGAACGTGAATTCACGAGGAAGTCGGAACGTTTCCCGGCGTGCGTCCCAGCTCACCTGCATGGGCACGTAGCCCTCCTTGCGCGCGCGGACGCGAAGATGTCGAGGATCCGTCTCGGGAAGTTGTAGTTGGTAGCGCCCCTGCTCGTCCGTGGGGCCGGTTGTTTTCTGTTCGCCTTCCCAGACGGTGATCGTGGCTCCCGCGATGGGCGTGTTCATCTGCGCCTGAACCACATGGATATTGATGGTTCGGTCAGACGAGAGTCCCGTGCTGGCTGCTTCGGCATTCGTTGGTTGCCGCGTGGCGGCGACTCCTGGCGCCGTCGCGGCGAGGGATTGGTTGGCCACTGACGACAGCGTCGATGCTGACCCACGCCCGGGGTTCATGCTGACCGCGAGAGCCGCAAGACTTACCGTGGCCGCTGCGATGCCTGCGACCAGCTTCACTTTCGCCAACCGCCAGGCCTGAAGGGTTTCGCGGACCAGGTGCGGCAACGTCGCAGAAGCGGATGCGGTGGCGGTGACGGCCTTTACCATACCAATGGCGAGATTGGCCGGCGCGGCTTGCACCGTTTGCTCGGCCAGAACGGCGATGAGTCCCGCGCCACCCAGCACCACGCCGCGGCGGGTCAGAGCCTTGCGCATTTTCTCAATGGCGCGGGTGACGCGTTTCTTGGCGGCGTCCTCGCTGAGGCCGAGTTGTTGGCCGACTTCGCGCAGGGATTTTTGCTCATAGAAGCGGAGGAGGATCGCGGAGCGGTCGGTCTGGGAGAGAGCGGCGACAGCGCGGTCGAGGTGGGGCGTGAGTTGATTCCAGAGGAGTTCATTTTCGCCGGGGGAGTTGATGGTGCTCATGGCGGATGCGGTGGCCTCGCGGACTCTGCGGCGTTGTTCCGAGCGGACGGCGTGGGCGGCGACGAATCGGGTGGTGCGGAAGAGCCAGCCGTTGAGGATGGTGCCGCGGCGAAGCCGGCTTGCTTTGTGGGCCAACAGGACGAACACGGCTTGGGCTACGTCCTGTGCCAGATGTGGATCACCGACCTGGCGCAGGGCGGCGGAGTACACCCAGTTGAGATGGCGGTGGACCAATTCGGCGAACGCGGCGTCCGAGCGATTCTTCGCGTAGGTCTGGACCAGCTCCCAATCGTCCATGGTGCGCATTGTCCTTTACCTATCAATCCCCGCCAATGCAAAAAGGGGACACGATTTCGCGCGGCTTTCGCTGGAATGCGGGGGACAGTTCAGGCAGAGTAGCCGCTCATGTACGAAGCCAGGCGATTGCGCCATTTTGCCAGCGACAACAATTCGGGAATCTGCCCCGAAGTGTTGGCGGCGTTGCAGGAGGCAAATACCGGCCACGTGACCGGCTACGGCGATGATCCGTGGACGGAGAAGGCGAAACGGCTCATCGGGGAGTTGTTCGAGACGGACTGCGACGTGTTCCTCGTCTTCAACGGCACCGCGGCGAACGCCCTGGCGTTGGCGAGCCTGTGCGATTCGTATCACAGCGTAATCGCATTCGACTACTCACACGTCGAGACCGCCGAATGCAACGCGCCGGGGTTCTTTGCACCCGGTGTAAAGCTGCATCCTGTCAAAGGCGTGAATGGGAAGATCACGCCCGAAGTGATTGAGCCGGTCGCGAAGGCGCACCGCGACGTGCACACGTCCATGCCGCGAGTCGTCAGCCTCACCCAGGCGACCGAGTTGGGCACGGTATACACGCGCGACGAGTTGGCCGCCATTTCCGAAACGGCGCGCAAGCACGGGCTTCTGGTGCATGTCGATGGCGCCCGCTTCGCGAACGCGGTCGCCAGTCTCGGCGTCAAACCGCGCGAAATCTCGTGGGAGGTCGGCGTCGACGTGCTGAGTTTTGGCGGGACAAAGAATGGCATGGCGTTCGGCGAGGTGGTCGTCTTCTTCAACAAGACCTTCTCGCAGAGGTTCCATCACCGCTGGAAACAGTCGGGCCAACTGGCGTCGAAAATGCGATTCCTAGCCGCCCAATGGATTGGTTCATTGCAGGACGGCGTCTGGCTGCGCAATGCGAAGAACGCCAACGACGCGGCGGCGCTGTTGGAAACGAAGCTGCGCGGTCTGCCCGGCGTGAAGATTCTCTATCCTCGGCAGGTCAACGCGGTATTTGTCGAGATGCCGAAGCGTGTGATCGATGGCCTCCGCGAGCACGGCTGGCGTTTCTACTCGCACGTCGGCCCGGGCGGCGCGCGCCTGATGTGTTCGTGGGATTCGACGGCGGAAGACGTGGACGCGTTCGTGCGCGACGCGGTCGAGTTGTCCAGATGACCCGGCGCGAGTTTCGCGGTCACTTCCGTTTGTGGATCGTGATCGAGTTGCCGTCGGGGTCGGAGATGCCGGCCATGTGGCATACGGGCGTTTCCATGGGCTCGAACACGAACCTGACGTGGTTGTCTTTAAGACGCTTGATCGCCGCGGGGAAGTCACCCACCTCCAAGCCTGCGCAGCCGCCTCCCGCCGAAGCCTTCCAGTCGGGCGCCATGTTGGTGATGGCCAGGGTGCCCGGGCCGATGTCATATTCGATCCAAGCCGCCTTGTCGTCTCCGAACGTGCGGCTGACTTCTAGTCCCAGTGTGTTCTCGTAGAATCGGCGCGCCCGTTTCAGGTCGGTCACGGGATATCCGACAAAAGCGATTTCGGTCACATTCATAATGGCCTCCATATGCTTGGCGAACTGCGGTTGGAGGTAAGGAAGCACGTTACGGGTTGCTAATCAAGCCCCCGATCGCTCAACACCCTTCCCCTGTGTATGTTACACACTTGGCAACTGGCTGTCACGCGGCTGTTGCGCGCGGGTGCAAGTCTTCTTCATGAGGAGGCGGGTGGGAACATGAACAATATGATGCAAGGATCCGAGGTAGGTATGATGAGGTTTACGTTGCGAGAAGACGGAGACACGGATTTCTTGGGCCGCGCCGCCGAGCAGATTCTTCAACTGCCGAGCGTGTTGCGGGTGCGGACGAATCCCGCGCGCCAGGAAATCGAAATTGTGTTCAAGCAGCCTGCGGATGGACTGCTGCGGCAGGTCAACAACGCCCTGCAGGCGGTCGGCACGGAAATGACGGCGTCCAAAGTGCGGTAACGCGACGGCATTTGCCGGCGCCTTTCGTCCTGTTCCCGTCCCCCGAGCGAAGCGGAGAAGCGGGCGGCATCCCCCCATTCACTTCAAATCTGGATTCTGTTCGATGAACTCACGGAGCTTCTGTTTGAGCGCGGGGGGCATCTGTGTTTCGGGCAGGCAATGTTTGTGGGTCAGCTCGATGATCTGCCGGTAGCTTTTCACGTATTCCAAGCAGGCGGGGCAATCTCCCAGGTGCTTCTCCAGCTTGTGCTGGGTTTCTTGGTCCAGTTCGCTTTCGACGTATTCATAGAGCAACTTCTTCGTCCGCTGGCACTCGTGCGGATGAAGCAGGCATTTGAAGAACCCGGCAAATGTTTTCTTGCTCATGACTGAATGTCCTGCCCCTTCAGGTATGGCAGCAGCGCCTCACGGAGCGCCAATCGTGCCCGATGCAAGCGGCTTTTCAGGGCGGGTTCGCTGAGGCCCGTGGCTTCCATCACGTCCTCCATGGGCAATTCCTCCACATCGCGGAGCAGGACTACGACACGGTAGGGCTCGGGAAGGCGATCGATGGCGGCGCGGACCTGTTCGCCGAGTTCACCCGTCATCGCGACCCGGTCTGGAAGCGGGGCCTTGTCGCTCAGTTGCAATGACGGTAACGGCGCGTCCTCGTCATCGGATGTGGCGGCATCGAGAGAGACGTCGTTTTCGCGGCGTTTGCGTTTGCGCAGGGCCATCAGGCCGGCGTTTGCGGTGACGCGGTAGATCCACGAGGTGAACGCCGACTTGCCCTCGAACGAGCCGATCTTGTTCCAGATGGACACGAGCGCGTCCTGCATGACCTCATGGGCGTCGTGTTCGTTGCGCATAAACTGGAGGGCGACGCCGTACATCTTGGCGCCGTGAATCTGGACGAGCTCGCCCAGCGCCGACCGATCGCGCTGTTTGAGCCGCGCGACCAACTGGGCGTCGTCGATACGCGTGTCCGTCTTCGATATGGGAGCAGCCATGACCCTGGTACGAGCCTCTGGCTTATTATCATCGCACCAAGCAGCGAGTTCGGCAAGTCCCGAGCTAATCGACATGCAACAACTATTCACATTAATATCGATGCGGAGGTGGGAGGGAACGATTCGCGTGCAGCACGTTTCACGGGCAACGTGTATACTGGACAACAAGGTGGCTGGACATTTCCAACGGGCGTGGCTCGTCGTTGGCGTCGCGGCTGTGGTATGTTGCGGGACAATGGCTGGCGAAACCACGGCGCGCAAACCGAACCGTCTGATTCATGAGACGAGTCCGTATTTGTTGCAGCACGCCTATAACCCCGTGGACTGGTATCCGTGGGGCGAGGAGGCTTTCGCGCGGGCGCGGAAAGAGAACAAGCCGATCTTTTTGTCGATTGGCTATTCGACCTGTCACTGGTGCCACGTGATGGAGCACGAGTCGTTCGAGAACGACGACATCGCGGCGGTGATGAACCGGTATTTCGTCTGCATCAAGGTCGACCGCGAAGAGCGGCCCGACATCGACCATATTTACATGGCCGCCGTGCAGGCGACGACGGGCTCGGGTGGTTGGCCGATGAGCGTGTGGCTCACGCCAGATTTGAAACCGTTCTTTTGCGGAACATATTTCCCGCCCGATGCGCGGTATGGTCGGCCGGGGTTCAAGGAACTGCTCGAGCGTGTGCACGACGTGTGGGAGACGAACCACGACGCGGTGGTGGCGCAGGCGGGACAGATTGCCGAAGCGGTTGGGCGGTATGCGACGATGGGCAGGGAGGGGTCGGGCGAGCGCGCCCTGGATGACGCGGCATTGCCGCTCGCCTTCGAGCAATTCCGTTCCAGTTATGATGAGGTGAACGGCGGGTTCGGGGGCGCGCCAAAATTCCCGCGGCCGGTGGCGCTGAATCTCCTGTTTCGGTATTTTGCGCGGACCAACGATGTTGCCGCGCGCGACATGGCGGTGCATACCTTGCGGGCAATGGGTGAAGGCGGGATGTTTGACCAACTGGGCGGCGGATTTCATCGGTATAGCGTGGACGACCACTGGCTGGTGTCGCACTTCGAGAAGATGCTCTACGACCAGGCGCAGCTCGTGAGCAGTTACGTCGATGCGTATCAGATCACGCGCGATCCGTTCTATGCGGACATCGCGCGGCGGACGTGTGATTACGTGCTGCGCGATATGACCAGTCCCGAGGGCGGGTTCTATTCCGCCGAGGATGCCGACAGCGAGGGCGTGGAGGGAAAGTTTTATGTGTGGACCCGGCAGGAGATCGAGAAGGCGCTGGGAAAACAGGCCGATGCGTTTTGTCGCGCCTACGGCGTGACCGCGGACGGAAATTGGGAGGGTGGTTCGAACGTATTGCACGTGGCCTCGCCCGACGCGGCGAAGTTTACAAACGAGCGCGCCAAACTGTTCGCGATTCGCGAGAAGCGGGTGCGTCCGCATCGGGACGAGAAGATTCTGACGGCATGGAACGGGTTGATGATTTCCGCACTGGCGCGCGCAGCGCAGGCGCTGGATGACCCGGAGTATCGCGAAGCGGCGGATCCAGCCTTCGCCAAAGGCTTCGGCGGACTCGCCGCGGGCCACAGCAATGCTTATCTCGAAGCGGCTCGGCGCGCCGCGCGATATCTGGTGGCGAATCGGCTCAAGGATGGAAGACTTACCCGGACCGCAACGGTGCCGGCGATGGTCGAGGACTATGCATTTCTCGGCAACGGGCTGGTGGATTTGTATGAGACGGATTTCGATCCGCAGTGGTTGGTGACGGCGACAAAGCTCGCCGACACGATGCTCGCGCAGTTCTACGACGCGAAGGCTGGCGGGTTCTTCCAGACGGACGGGCACGATGCGAGTGTCATCGTCCGCGCCAAGGAAGACTATGACGGCGCAGAACCGAGCGGGAACTCGATGGCGGCAATGTTGTTATTGAGGTTGGCGCAGTTCGCCGACCGGGCGAATTACCGCGACGCGGCGGAGAAGACGCTCCAGCTTTTTGGCGATCACCTGCGCAAAGCGCCGAGCACGGTGCCGCAGATGGCGTGCGCGTTGGATTTTTACCTGAGCAAACCGAAACAGATTGTGATCGCGGGCAAACCCGGCACGGCGGATGCAGAAGCGATGCTGCGAGCGGTCCGCGAACGCTATTTGCCGAACGCAATTGTTATTCTTGCCGATGGCGCTGAGTCTCAGAAGATGCTCACGAAGCTGTTGCCGTTTTTGGAGAGCATCAAACCAATCGATGGCAAAGCCACGGCCTACGTCTGCGTCAATTACGCCTGCCAGTTGCCGACAAGTGATGTGAGGAAGTTCGGCGAGATGCTGGGTGGGAAATGATAACGGAGAAGTTCTCTGGATGGTCGCCCGGCTCACCACTGGGCATGGATGTCCACTGGTGCTTGCCAGTTCGTTACGGTACTCGGCAAGGGGGGCAGCTTGAGAACCTCTTCACGCCCCCGTTCGATATTCATTCGTAAGCCGTCAAGGCCCTGTGTCCATTTTCCGTTTTGGATATTGGTGTCCGCGATCTTCGCATCGTAAAGCGAGAATGCCGTTGCGTTCCAGAAAAGCCATTCCGTCCACTCTGAGTGGTTGTCGTAGGGCTCCGCACCCGTAAGCACGGTGTCGTAATGATGCTTCAGGACGATACGAGGCCGCATTCCCTTCTGGATGTCATATTCTGTCCGGTAGTGCGTCTCCCCGAGTTGATAGTATACTGGCTCCCAGAATACTGTGTGGAACGCGCCCTCATGCCACCCGAGTATCCAATGAATCTTTTCGTAACACGCGGTTCCGTGATCCCCCACATATTCGATACGTAGGAACTTCTGGCCGTCGCCAAAGACGTCCACGAAATCTACGTCGGCAAGATCGTACCAAGTGGGCACGGAGATGATTTGGTTCCTGACATATTTGCCGGAATTGTCACGGTCATACACGAATAACCACGCGCCTTGGCATCCCGTGGTTTTCAGAAGACATGTCTTGTGCTCGAGGTTCTTAATGAAGTCGCATCGGCAACCCTCCCGGATGGCTTGCTGCTGGCTTGGAAATGAATCCGGAGACGCTTCCGAAGGCCATAGAGTGAGCTTATCGCTCGGCGGCTGATACTGCTTTTGGGGGAATATGTCGCGTACCGTTGTGTGTTTCTCGCTTGGCTTCCAAGTGTCGAGGCTCTTGTTGATGAATTCCAACTGACTTTCGTCGTACGCAGGTTCCCACTTAGCATTATCGGCTGAACCGGTGCCGACGCCGAGCAGCCAAATGATGGCGGTTACGCGAACGAACTTTGACTTCAATCGAACCTCCTCCTTGTGGGCGGGTGCTAGCAGCATATACCAGATCTCTGCCGCCAGTCCAACGAAGACCGGAACAAAGCCGAACGGGCGGGATGCCCGTTCCACCATTCAACTCAGGCCGTGCATCCAGAGGACGAGCCAGATGGTGATGAAAACGAGGGGGAGAAGGACAGCGGCGGTGTGGCCGAACAGGCGGATCGGCGCGTGGGTCATGATTGACGGTATTCCCTTCTCATCGTCGGGAAAACGGGAGTGGTACGACTTTCGAAGTTGGCGCATGGACACGACGGCGGCGAGGATGCTGATGTAGATGAGGATGGAGGTCAACGTGCCGACAACCGGGATCAATTGATAGAGAAGCTGCAATTGCGTCAGGAACCGCGCGCATCCCGGCTGCAGGGCGGGTTGACTAGCCAGGCCGTTGGTGACGATGGCATACGCGGTGAAGAGGAAGGATTGCGACGCGACGAGCCAGGAGAGACGCTGGACGACGAGGTTGTCCTCGTGTTCGATGCGCGAGCGAATGACGTTGTAATACTCCAGCGGCGACAACGAACTGCCTTCCAAAGTCAGCGGACTCATGGAGTGACATGTACACGCATTTTGGGTGGGATGCGAGTTTAACCACCGTGTTGGGTGCGGAACTGCTTGCGGCGGGGCGGGCGCACGGCTAGGATGCGCGCATGTTCGAGGTGGGAGATTTTCTGGATCTGAAACAGTTCGCGTATCCCGAGTTGTTCGACGGGGTCGAGAACGTGTGGGATGCGCTGAAGCGGTTGCCCGAGTTCATTCAGACGCATTTCCAGCCGGCGCGATTCGGCACGAGCGTGGGCACGCCATTCATCGGCGAGAAAGTGTCCATTGGTCGGGGGACGGTGATCGAGCACGGGGCGACAATCAAGGGGCCGGCGATCATCGGCGAGAACTGCCAGATCCGGTCGAGCGCGTACATCCGCGAGGACGTGATTGTCGGGAACGACTGCGTGCTGGGCAACGCGAGCGAATTCAAGGATGCGGTGCTGTTCAACGGCGCGCAGGTGCCGCACTTCAGTTACGTGGGGGATTCGATCCTCGGCTACAAGGCGCATCTCGGCGCGGGCGTGATTCTCTCGAACGTCAAATCGATCAAGGGCAACGTGACGGTGCGATACGGACACGACATCGACACGGGGCTGCGCAAGTTTGGGGCGGTGATCGGCGACGGCAGCGACATCGGGTGCAACTGTGTGTTGAATCCGGGGTCGATCATCGGGCGAAACTCGATCCTCTATCCGAACGTGCTGTGGCGCGGTGTTTGCCCGGCGGACAGTATCGTCAAATTGCGGCAGCAACACGAGACGATTGTTCGGCGGAAGTGAACAAAGTTCGCGCGGCTGGTCGAAAAACTAGAGCGCGACCCGCAGTGCCGCCTCGATTGTCCTGGCGAATCGAAACTGAAGCTTCTTGCGAATCTCCGGTGGCACTTGCGGCAGGTCTTTGCGGTTCTGCTCGGGCAGGATGACTGTCCGCACGCCGGAGCGGGCGGCGGCCAACACCTTCTCTTTGATGCCTCCCACGGGCAGGATTTTTCCGCGGAGGGTGATCTCACCTGTCATGGCGAGCGTGGGCCGGACGGGCTTGCGCAACAGCAGCGAAGCCAGCGCGACGGCCATGGTTATGCCCGCCGACGGCCCGTCCTTGGGGATCGCACCCGCCGGGACGTGGATATGAATGTCGGATTTCTCGAAATTCTTCGGATCAATCCGGATTTGCCGGGCGCGCGAGCGGAGGTAACTGAGTGCAGCCTGGGCGCTCTCCCGCATGACGTCGCCCAGCGAGCCGGTGAGGATCAGGCTGCCGCGGCCGGGCATTTGCGTGGCTTCAATGAAGAGAATGTCGCCGCCGGCCGGGGTCCAGGCCAGCCCAATGGCCACGCCGGGTTCGGTGGTCCGCTCGGCCACGTCATGGAAAAACTCGGCCGGGCCGAGAAAGTCTTTCAGATTCTGCGGTGTGACGTTCACCATTTTGGTTTTGCGCTCGACGATCCGGCGTGCGGTGCTCCGGCAAATCGTGGCGATCTGCCGCTCGAGATTGCGGACGCCGGCTTCGCGGGTGTGGTCGCGGATGATGGCTGCCAGCGCTTCCTTGCTGAGCAACAGTTGCATTTTCTTCAGCCCGTGCTCCTCAAGCTGGCGCGGCACCAGATATTTCGTCGCGATGTGAATCTTTTCCTGCTCGGTGTAGCCCGGCAGTTCAATGACCTCCATGCGGTCGCGCAGCGCGGGAGGAATCGGCTCGAGCTGGTTGGCGGTGGTGATGAACATTACCCGCGACAAATCGAATGGGACTTCGAGGTAGTGATCCGAGAACGCGTTATTCTGTTGCGGGTCAAGCACTTCCAGTAGCGCCGAACTGGGGTCGCCGCGAAAATCCGTGCCGACTTTATCGATTTCGTCGAGCATGAACACCGGGTTGTTACTCTCGGCGCGACGGAGTCCCTGAATCACGCGCCCCGGCAACGCCCCGATATAGGTGCGACGATGTCCGCGGATTTCCGCCTCGTCGCGCACGCCGCCGAGTGAGATGCGGATGAATTTGCGTCCGAGCGCGCGAGCGATGCTGCGCCCCAAGGAGGTCTTGCCGACACCCGGCGGCCCGACGAAACACAAGATGGGTCCCTTTCCGACGACGGCGGCAGTCGAACCGTTGCTGCGGAGCTTCAGCACGCTCAGGTACTCCAGAATGCGCTTCTTGACCGGCTCCAGATCGTAATGGTCGGCATCGAGAATGTGCTTGGCCTGGACGATATCGAGCTTGTCGTCGGTCGATTTTGACCAGGGCAACGCGATGAGCCAGTCCAGGTAGGACCGTGAAACCGTGTACTCCGCCGCGGCGGGTGTCATGGTCACCAGCCGATCCGCCTCTTTGATGGCGACCTTCTTCACATCGGCGGGCATTTGCGCCTTGTCGATTTTGTCGCGCAACTCCTTGATTTCGGAGCCCTGCTCGCCCGTTTCCCCGAGCTCCTTCTGAATGGCCTTGAGTTGTTCGCGGAGGAAATACTCGCGCTGGCTCTTCGACAGTGCCGAGTTGACCTTGTTCTGGATTTCGCTGCCGAGATGCAGCACCTCGATTTCACGGTTCAGCAGGCTGGTCAACAGCGTCAGCCGGGTTTTCACGCGCACGGCTTCCAGCAGCTGCTGCTTCTCGTGCAGCGAAATGTTCAGATTGGCCGCGATGACATCGGCCAGCTTGCCCGGATCATCGATGTTGACCAGGGCCACCCGCAACTCGTCGGGCAGCGACGGCGAAAGGCCGATGATCTCCTGGAACTGATTCGCGGCATTACGGGCGAGTGCGGAGATTTCCAGAGTGGACTCCAATTCGTCATCGACGGGAGCAACCTTCGCCTGCAGATACGGCGTCGTGGTCTCGACGCGGACGATCCGCATCCGTCGCATGCCCTGGATCAGCACACGCACGCTCTCATCCGGGAATTTCAGCATGCGTACGACGCGGACGATGCAACCGAAGGGATGGAGTTGGTCGGGCCGCGGCTCGTCGGCGTCGGGGTCTGTCTGCCAGGTGACGCCCAGCAATCGGTGGCCCGCGACCACATCGTCGATGAGGCGGATCGATTGTGTGTTGGACACCAGCAGGGGGGCTACCATGTGCGGAAACACCACGACATCGCTCATCGGCAGAATGGGCAACTGAGAGGGCAGATCCGGCGCCGATGTCACGGCCTTCGTGGCATCTTGCAGTTGCGGATTTTCTGTGACCTCAGCCATCTGTCTATTATTATGACGCCTTTTGTGCCAGTGCTGTTCCGCGTGTCGTCGCGCCATCTCCCCGGGCTGCGCTCCCACCTCCCGGTTTCCACTTCCGCCAAACATCGCGGGCGGGCGACTAGCCCGCTTGTTCGATGATCACGGTAACCGTCGTGTGCTCGGACTGCTGGGACTTGGGCAGTTCGATCTGGAGAAAGCCATTATTGAACTGGGCTCGAACGTGGCCTCCATCCACCGAACGGGGGATGACGATGCGCCGTTCAAAGGGGCCGTAGTCGATTTCCATCTGGCGGAACGAACAGCGTCGCTGGCGGCACGGATCCTTGCGGTGCCCGCGCACGAGCAACACGCGGTCGTTCAATGTGATTTCGAGGTCGTCCTTGCTGATTCCGGCGATTTCCATCTTCACCACGAGACTCTCCGGGGTTTCGAAGACATCCGTGTTGGGCGACCAAGTGCTGTGGGACGCCGGCGTGGGCAAGCTCAAATACGCAAAACTCTCGTGTAAATGCTGATCGTACGTCTTCGCCATTGCATCGCCTGATTTCCTCCAAAATAGTCGTTCTTCCTCCAAAAGGCAAGTCGCATGGGGAGGGTAGCTTTCGCCGGCAGCGTCGAGGATTGAGCTGGCGCGGGAAATGCAGTAGAATAATCTCCAGCATGCAGTGCTGGCGAAAGGTGACGATCGCGCTGCTGGCGGCCACGGTGGTTGTTTTGTTGGCCCGTCAGAACGGCTGGTCATTCTCCCGTGGACCGCGGAACGAGACCTACGCCAACGGTCGCGACCGCGTCGAGGTCATCTCGCAGCCGTACACGCTCGACCGGATTTACATGTCGATGACCGGCCCGGCCGGAAATCACCCCGTGGACTGTCTGTTGCCGCACGAGAAGCCGCAATTGGTCTGGCTCACCGGACTGCAGACCGAGGTCCTCGACGCGGAGAACCGGCAGGCCATTTCGCCGGAGTTTTGTTGCCATGCGAACCTGACGTTCGACCCGCAACGGATCTCGCCCGAGCGGCACAACGCCGAGTTTGATCATTCCACGCACATGGATTGGCGCTTTTTCACGCTCGTTCCGGGGCGATTGCACGTGTCGTTGCCGCCCGGCTACGGCATGCCGGTGCTCTCCGATACGCCGTTGGACTTCTTCTCAATGTCGCTGAATCTCAACGTCACCGATTGCACGGTCAAAGTACGGTTCAAGACGACGATTGATTTTGTTCGCGATGTGGACGCAACCATGCCCATGAAACCGCTTTTCCGCCGGGCGCTTTATGTCGTGCAGCCACTGGCTGGCTCTGGGGTGGAGCATATGAAAATGTGCGCATCCATGTCTCACCCGGGCGAGGGCTGTATCGACCCGATGACCACGAATGTGGCCGGCTCAGTGACCAGCACGAAGGACGGCGTCCAGGCGCAATTCGGCAATGACGTGACGTATCATTGGATGGTCCCGCCGGGTCACCATATTTACCGCTCGAAGGTCGTGGCCGGCCAGTTGAACCTCGCTGAGCCGACGACGCTGCACTACGCGACCGCGCACCTGCATCCCTACGGCGAATCGCTGGAGTTGTACGATCTCACGGCGCAACAGAGCGTGCTGAGAATCGACGCCGAGGATTATCGCGACAAGGTCGGGGTGGCACGAATGGGCGAATTTCAATCGGAGGGCGGCGTCCTCATCGCGCCGGCGCACCACTACGAACTTCGCGCCGAGTATGACAACATCACGTCCACGCCTTCTGATGCCATGGCGATCCTGTACTTGTATCTCCTGGAGAAGGACTTCCATCGACCTACCAGCAAGAACCTTCAGGCTGGCAACAATTCGCCCTTGCAGCGCGTCGAGCATTTCCTGCGCGTCGGTTCCGCGGGATAAGCCAGGGAATCACTGCGTGCCGAGTTTGGCGAGCAAGCCCTTCTCGCGGGCCACGCCGAACATGTAATTGAAAAAGAACCCCGCTGCGATCAGGTAGAGGACGTTCAGGCCGAAGGCCCAGCCAAGGTGATAGCTCGACAGGCCCTCGCCGCGCAGGACCTGCCGCATTCCTTCAAACACATAGGTGGCAGGGATCCCGCGGGCGATCGGTTGGAGCCATTGCGGCAATACGCTGAGCGGGTAAAACACCGCGGCCACCGGCTGGATCAGAAACGGGATTCCCCACGCCAGCGCTTCGGCGGACTGGCCCCAGCGCATGATCAACGCCGTGGTGACCAAACCCACCGCCCAGCCCATCAGCAACAGGTTGGCGAACAGAGGAATCAACGGCAATCCCATTTGAAACAGATTCCAGTGATAGAACCACAGCGCCAGTCCTGCAAGAATCCCGACGGTCACGAGGATTTTCACAAAACCGACGATGTACGTCGCGGCGATGAACTCGCTGACGCGAATGGGCGCGACGAAGATATTGAGGAGGTTGCGCGCCCAGATGTCTTCGAGGAACGAAATCGTCACCGACTGCTGAGCGCGGTAGAGGATGTCCCAGAAGATCATCGAGCCGAGCAGGAACGTGACCGCGGCCGGCACCTGGTGCTGTAAGCGCTGCAAATACACGGTAATAAATCCCCAGACCAGCAGGTCCATGACAGGCCAGAAGAACATCTCCGCCACACGCGGTACGCTACGCGTATAGAGGAACGTATAGCGCAGCACGAGCGCGCGGATATGTCCCCAGCTCATGCACCCTCCGGTTCGCCCGCCGCCAGCACGTCACCGCCACGGGCCACGCTGATAAACACGTCCTCCAACGACTTCTGGTTGAATCGGTCCTTGACCTGTTGCGGCGTGCCCTCGGCGATGATCCGGCCTTTGTGCATGAACAATACGCGGTCGCAGACCTCTTCCACGTCGCGCATGTTGTGCGACGTGTAGACCATCGTGATCTGGCGTTCGCTCTGGATGCGCCGTAACAGCTTGCGCACCTTGTCAGCAATGTCCGGATCGAGGCTCGCCGTGGGTTCGTCCAGCATCAACAACTCGGGATCGTTCAGCAACGACTTGCACAGGTTCACCCGCGTTGATTCGCCCGAAGACAGGTGGCCGGTGATCTTGTTGCGCAAGTGCGCGATCTCGAACATATCCAGCAACTCCTTCGTCTTCTCTCGATGATTGTTCACTCCATAAATCATCGAGAAGATGAGCATGTTCTCCCACACCCTCAGGTTCGACGGCAGGCCCGTGTACGCCGACGAGAAGTTGGCCCGCTGAAGGATCTCGACGCGGTGGCGCTCGAGGTCTTTGCCGAAAACATGAACGGCGCCACTTGTCGGTTTGATCAATCCGAGCAGAATCTGGATGGTCGTGGTTTTTCCCGCGCCGTTCGCGCCGAGGACGCCGACGATTTCTCCGCGGCCCACCGCAAACGACACGTCGGCGACAGCCACCGTGCCGTCGAATTCTTTGCGGAGATGTTGTACGTCGACAAGGGTCTCAACCGTGCGCATGCCTACCGTCCAGCTAAGGAGATGCTGGAGCGGGCGGATTCGGTTCGCCACTTTCGGGCGGGACCGGCGCCGGGTCAGGGAGCGAGGGGGGATCAGCCACTGCCGCGGTCGAAGTCGTGGCAACGTCCTCCGTCAGGGAATCTATTGCCGGCTCCGCCGCATTCTCCGGCGACCCGATCGTCGCGGGTGGCGCGGATGCTTTCGGCGGCGGTTGAGGCGGTTTGTCGGCGAGCGCCCAAAGCCGGCCATTGGAAAACTCCACGACAAACCCGTCCTGAATCAGCCAGTGCAAATCGGCAAGCACGCGATCTTCCGCCGACGGCTCGGGCACCGGCGGCGCCGGAGCCGTAAGAGATGCGGATTCCGCTTCCGTCGTGAGAACCGGCGTCTCGGCTTCTGCCGGGACGGGCGCAGGCGACACAGGCGCCGGATCAGGGGCAGGCGAAGGAGGCGCAACGGCCGGTTCGGGCGCCGGTGCGGTCGCAGCGGGTGGACGCGGAACGAAGTGCGCAATCAACTGTTTGCGGGTGCACCCAAAATGTTCGCGAAGATAGAGAACGATTCTCTGAATTTGGTCCGTGAGATGCGCGATGGATTCGAACCGTTGCGGTTTGATGCGCCCGATGTACGTGACGCCCTTCGGATCCTTGAAGAAGTGGAATCCCTCGTGACGAAGTTTGCCGCGCATTTCATTCGCTGTTTTCAGCGGGAACCGGCGCTCTTGCATCCAGGTCAGCCGCACCGTTTCCAAGAGGGCGGGATTCTGAAGCTGGCGGCTGGCCGGTCCGCTGATACGCGCTTCGGGAGCGGAGGTGATGAACTGCGCCAGGTGCGTTTCTACGAAATGTCTCTCGAGTTCGTCGCGTGAGGCAAATGTCTTCGGCTCAGCGTCGAGAATGCACTCGTACTCCGACTTGGTGCTCATGGATTCGACCCACGCTTTGACGGCCTCGGGATCCTTCACCGTTTGGATGCGGGACTTGAATTCGTCGAACGGAATATGCCGCAACCGTTGCTGATGGTGGCGTACCAATCGGCTCTGGTATTCATGATAATTCGGCGGGCCGAGCCAGACGCCCGTGAACCCGCACCGATTCACGAACGTGAAATTGCCTTTCGGCGGATCGATGGGCGTCTTCTTCTCTCGATAGATCTTCTCGGCATGATGCCGCAGCACGAATCGCACGGCGTCATCCTGGCGCAGAAAGACGGTTTCGCCCGGCGTCACCACAAACAACTGGGCGGGCTTGCCATCGGCTCCCGCCTTACCCGCGAATCTCACCAGATGTCGTTCGGGCTTGTTGAGCACCAGCTTGGCAATGTCGAACAGCGCATACGCTCGTTGCGTCAGCTTCATCGCGTCGATCATCGCCGCGAACCCCTTTTCGTCGGGCTGAAACGTCACCTCGATGGGCAGGACGGGCGGTGCGGCCGGTTTGGACGGTCCGCGGTCTCGATCCCGGTCGCGTTGCGGCGGTCCACCGCGACGGCGGTCGGGACCCGGGCGCGGCCCTTTGCGATCTCCCGACTCCGGAGGTCGTGGCGGACGCGGGCGGCGGTCGCGATCCCGATTCTCACCACGGTCCCGATCGCGGCGGCGATTTGGGCCACGGCCTTCACGCCTCGGTTCACGATCTCCGCCTTCATGATCGGCATAGGACTTGCCTGAGGATTTGACCCACTCGGGAGTCAGCTCCAATTCCTCAAGAGGCAGGTCTTGAGGCTCGGCCGGTGGCGGATTTGCAACTGGTGGATCGCTGTCTGTCATGAAAGTCTGAATCAGAGGCCACGAACCATAGCACAGATGGTGGGGCCAAAGCTATTCAATTATGCTGTGACTCGAAGCCGTAATCGGTTACCGTCGGTTCCCGTAGTCATGATCCCGGAATATCTATCGCGACACCGGCAGGAGTTCCTTGAGCAACTTAAATGCCTGGTGCGGTTTCCCAGCGTGTCGGCGCAACCCGCGCATCGGCGGGACATCCTCGCGTGCGCGGACTGGTTGGCTGGACATTTTCGCAGTTTCGGGCTGAAAGTCAAATCGCACCCGACTCGGGGAAATCCGATTCTCGTGGCCCGTGCTCCCCGGGCATCTAGCCCCGATGCTCCGCGCGTGCTGGTCTACGGTCATTACGACGTGCAGCCGCCCGAGCCGTTCGATTTGTGGGACACGCCGCCGTTCGAGCCCGTCGTGCGCGGCGGCAAACTCTTCGGTCGGGGCGCATCCGACAACAAGGGCCAGTTTTTTGCCCATGTCAAGGCGGCCGAGGCATATCTGAAGACGGGCACTCCGCTTCCCGTGAATCTGACGTTTCTTATTGAGGGCGAGGAGGAAGTGGGCAGCGACAATCTGGTGTGGTTCGTGAAGAATCATTCCAGGGAATTGCGGGCCGACTACGTCGTTGTCTCGGATTCCAGCATGTTCGCCAAGGGCCTACCGACACTTACCTACGCTACTCGCGGGACACTCGGGTTGGAAGTGCGGATCGACGGCCCGTCGCGCGACCTGCACTCGGGTGTGTTTGGCGGCAGCGTGGCCAACCCGGCGGTCGTGTTGTCGCGGCTGCTGGCGAGTTGCGTCAACGCGGACGGACGGATCACGATCCCCGGTTTTTATGACGGCGTGCTTCCGGTGGCAGCCTGGGAGCGACGGATGTGGCGGCGGCTGCCATTCAATCCCGAAGCTTATCGCCGCTTCCTTGGTGCGCCCGCGTTGGCGGGTGAAAAGGGATTCACAACGCTGGAACGGCGCTGGGCACGTCCGACGTTCGAGATCAACGGGCTCACCAGCGGCTATCAGGGGCCCGGCGGCAAGACCATCGTGCCAGCCTGGGCATCGGCGAAGATTTCCTGCCGGACCGTGCCGAATCAGAATCCCGTTCATCTGCTCAAGGCCGTGGAGCAGCATCTACGGCGGCAATGTCCGAAGTCCGTCCGTCTGGGCATCACCAGTGGTTTCAATCCGTGGTTCTTCGCGCCGCCCGATGGGCCGGGCGCCAGGGCCGCGCTGGCCGCGCTGCGGAAGGCGTTCGGTCGCGAACCCGTTTGCACACGCGAGGGCGGTACGCTGCCCATCTTGGAAGGTTTCCGGCGCCATCTGCGTGGTGAGGTGATTCTGGTCGGGCTTGGGTTGCCCGATGACAACTGGCATTCGCCGAATGAGAAGATGGATCTCGACAATTTCTATCGCGGAATAGTGATGAGCGCGGAGCTGATTCGTGAACTGGGGGCTTGCGGCTAGAGAGTTTGTGCTTTCACAACGAATTCGCCCTCCGTATAACTCGACGCCAACCAAACAGATGAAGACGCCAGGCTACTATCGCTTTCCAACCATTAATCAGGACACGGTTGTCTTTGTGAGCGAGGACGATCTGTGGACGGTATCGACCGACGGCGGGATCGCACGGCGGCTCACATCGGGGCTGGGGGCAGCCAGTCATCCGTCTCTCTCGAACGATGGCCAGTGGCTGGCGTTCAGCGGGCGCGACGAGGGCAGCTTGGAGGTCTACGTCATGCCGGCCCGCGGAGGCGAAGCGCGCCGCCTGACGTATCTGGGAGCGAATACGCTGGTCGTTGGCTGGACAATCGATGGGCGAATCATTTTCAGCAGCAACGCGCAGCAGCCGTTTGGCGGACCGCCGCGTTTATGGACGATCAGTACCGGCGGCGCCGCCGCAGAGCTGTTGCCGACCGGCCCGGCGCAGTTCATCTCGTTCGGCCCGCGCGGCGGCTGCGTCATCGGACGCAACGCGTTGGATCCCGCGCGCTGGAAGCGTTATCGGGGCGGCACATCGGGCGACCTGTGGATCGACCCGACGGGCAAAGGCCAGTTCCGCCGGCTGATTGCCTTAAAGGGCAATCCCTCGCACCCCCTCTGGATCGGCTCACGAGTGTACTTCTTGTCCGACCATGAGTCGGTGGGGAACCTGTATTCCTGCATGACGACCGGAAAGGATTTGCAGCGCCACACGCATCACAAGGATTTCTACGCGCGGAATCCGTCAACCGACGGACGACGTATCGTATACCATGCCGGTGCCGACCTGTTTGTGTTCGATCCCGCAACCGGCACAGCAAACAGGATTGAGATTGAGTACGACGGCCCGCGCACGCAGCGTCAGCGGAAATTCGTCGAGGCCGCCAAGTATCTGGACAGTTTCGAACCACACCCGCACGGGCATCTGTTGGCCCTCGGCGCGCGGGGGAAATGTTTCACCATGGGCAACTGGGATGGGCCGGTCCTGTCACGAACCGAGGTCGAGGGCGTGCGGCATCGTCTGCCGCACTGGCTGAATGACGGCAAGCGAATCGTGCTGGTGAGCGACGCGGATGGCGAAGAGGCGCTGGAGATTCACAGCATCGACAATTTCGAATCGGTCGTTCGCATCGGCAAACTCGACATTGGTCGGGTTATCGACCTGCGCGTCAGCCCGAAGAACGATCAGGTTGCGCTGACCAACCACCGAAACGAACTGGTGTTGGTGGACTTGAAATCGCGGAAGAGACGGGTGCTGGACAAGAGCGACTGGGCGCAAATCGCGGGGTTCGACTGGTCACCCGATGGCCGGTGGATCGCCTACAGTTGCGCGCAAAGCCAGCACACATCGGCCATTCGCCTGTGCGAGGTCCGAACAGGGAAGGTGCATCCGGTCACGCAACCGGTGCTGCAGGACGTCGCGCCAGCCTTTGATCCCGATGGCAAGTTCCTCTATTTCCTCTCGTATCGCGAATTCGATCCGGTCTACGACAATCTCCACTTTGACCTGGGTTTTCCGCGTGGCGTCAGGCCGTACCTGATCACGTTGCGTAGGGATATTCCATCGCCGTTCGTTCCAGTGCCGAAACCCGCCGACGAGAAGAAGGAGGAACCGAACGGCAAGAAAGCGGGGGCGAAGAAGGATTCGGTCGTCGAGATCGACGTCGACGGAATCGAGTCTCGCGTTTTGGCGTTTCCCGTGTCGGATGGTCGGTACCAGCAAATCGCCGGAATTCGCGGGAAGGTGTTGTTTACGTCGTGGCCGGTCGAAGGCAGTCTCAGCGGCGACAACTGGCCGCCGTCGCCTGAGCCGCCCGCCAAGGCGACGCTGGAAGCGTACGATTTCGACTCGCAGAAGTCCGAGACACTGGTCAGCAGCGTGTCGTATTTTGCGTTGTCCGCAGATCGCAAGACGTTGGTTTATCGCGCGGGGAGCCGGCTGCGCGTGCTGAAGGCGGGCGAGAAATCGGACGAGAATCTGGCGAAGGAATCGCCCGGCAAGAAGAGCGGATGGATCGACCTGGGGCGGGTGAAGGTGTCCGTGAAGCCGTCATCGGAGTGGCGGCAGATGTATCGGGAGGCGTGGCGGCTGCAACGCGACCATTTCTGGACCGAAGACATGTCCAAGATCGACTGGCAGGCGGTGTATGACCGCTATCTGCCTCTTGTTGACCGTGTCGCCACGCGCGGAGAGTTTTCCGATTTGATGTGGGAGATGCAGGGCGAACTGGGCACGTCGCACGCGTATGAATTTGGTGGCGACCACCGCCAGCCGCCGCGGTATGACGTGGGGCTGCTCGGCGCGGATTTCGCGTATGACGAACCGGCGAAGGCATGGCGGATCACCCGCATCGTTCGAGGAGACCCGTGGAATGAACGGGCCCGGTCACCGCTGGCGGCACCGGCGGTCAACGTTCGTGAGGGGGACACGCTGCTGGGAATCGGCGGTCGGCGCGTGGAGGCGGGGACGCATCCGAATTCATTGCTGGTAAATCAGGCGGGCGCGGAGGTGTTGATTACGGTTGGGGACGGCAAGGGCAAATCGCCGCGCACTGTGAACGTAAAGACGCTGACGAATGACATGCCGGCGCGGTATCGCGAATGGGTCGAGACCAATCGTCGCGCGGTACACGAGCGGACCAGTGGGCGGGTTGGCTACGTTCACATTCCCAACATGGGGCCGCATGGGTATTCGGAGTTCCACCGGTATTTTCTCAGCGAGATCGACCGCGAGGGGCTGATCGTGGACGTGCGGTTCAATGGCGGCGGGCACGTGTCGGAGTTGATTCTGGAGAAACTGGCGCGTCGCCGCATCGCCTACAATCAGTCCCGCTGGATGAACGTCCAGCCGTATCCGGTCGACTCGGCCGCCGGGCCGATGGCGGCGCTCACCAATGAATACGCGGGGTCCGACGGCGATATTTTCTCGCACGGATTCAAGCTGCTCAAACTGGGTCCGCTGATTGGCAAGCGCACGTGGGGCGGTGTGATCGGGATTTGGCCGCGCCACGCGCTCGTGGACGGCAGCATCACGACGCAACCGGAGTTTTCATTTTGGTTCAAAGATGTGGGGTGGAAAGTCGAGAATTACGGCACGGATCCGGACATCGAAGTGGAGATGCGGCCGCAGGATTTTGTGGCGGGACGCGACCCGCAACTGGCGCGGGCGATTCAGGAGATCGGGAAACTCCTGCGGACGAACCCGCCGAAGCGCCCCGATTTCGGCCAGCGACCGAATCTGGCGGTGGGGGCTTGCCCCAGCGATGACCGACGAACCGGATGGGCTTGCATGGTATTGAAACAAGGGTAAGTTTGGGGTATGGGAGAAAGCGCGATGAGGGCGGAAGAACTGGCAAAGAAAAAGTGTGTGCCGTGCCAGGGCGGTATTCCACCGTTGAACGGCAAGGCGCTGCGGGAATTATTGGCGGCGGTCAACAATGGCTGGCAGGTCGTTGGTGAGCATCACCTGGAGAAGGAGTACAAATTCGAGGATTTCCGCCACGCGCTGGATTTCACCAATCGGGTCGGCGAGATGGCCGAATTGCAGGACCATCATCCCGACATCCATCTCGCGTGGGGCAGGGTCAAGATCACCATTTGGACGCACAAGATTGACGGGCTGACCGAGAGCGATTTCATTTTTGCCGCGAAAACGGATCAGCTTCTACAGAGGAAATAACGGATCCAATCATGATGCCCAAACCGCCAGACGAGCAGCGCCGCGCACTGTTGGAAATCGACCAGTATATCGAGCGATTATTCGTGCCGCGCGACTTTGCCTTCCTGCAGGCGCTACGGGACGCGACCGAAGCGGGTCTGCCCAAGAAGAATGTCTCGGCAAACGAGGGCAAGCTGCTGTACGTGCTCGCGCGGATCGCGCGCGCAAAACGCGTACTGGAAATTGGCATGTTGGGCGGATACAGCGCGATGTGGTTGGCTCGGGCGATCGGTCCCGAGGGGCGGCTGGTGACATTGGAAGTCGACGAAAAATGCGTTCGCGTGGCCCGCAAGAACCTGGACCGGTCCGGGTTGCTACCGCGGGTAGAGATCCGCCATGGCGAGGCGGCGATCACGCTCAAACGCATGGTGGAAACACAGGAGCCGTCGTTTGACCTGGTCTTCATCGATGCGGATAAGCCGAGTTATCCGCTGTATCTGGAGTACGCGTTGAAACTGACACATCCGGGCAGTCTGATCCTTGCCGACAACGTCATTCGCGACGGGAAAGTGGCGCATGACGCCGAGGGCGACAAGATCCTGCAGGGAATCCAGGAGTTCAATAAGAAGCTCGCAGCGCACCCGAAGCTCGAGTCGATTGTCGTAACGGTGACGCGGGAAGGTGTCGACGGCCTCGCCATTGCCCGCGTGAGGGACTGAGTTTCACGTTCCGCCGCAGACCGTGTAGCCCTGTCCGCGCAGATCTTCCGCAAGATCCTGTTCCATCTGACAGGCCGCCTCGTACGGCATCGGATTCAGGTACTCGTACAATTCGGGCAATAATCGCACGCCGTACTTCTGAACGTAGTGCGACGCTTTGTAGCCGTCTTTGTGGTTCTGGAAACGCTCGATGGGCGGAATCCCTGTCATGCCGACGTAGACGCACGGCTTATTCGGATTGCGCTTGGGATTCGCCGTGAGGACTTTGCGTTCCTTCAGGACTTCCTCGTCGAGAAGCACGACGTAGACGTGATGGTGAAATTGTTCTGCCACGGTCAACGTCAGTATAGACGCGTAAGGCGTCGCCGCAAGAGCGCAGGCGGAGGGTCAGTGAGTGCTCCGCAGCCGGGCCAGCTCGGTTCGCGCGTTGGCAAAGTCGGGCCGGATCCGCAGGGCCTGTTCGAAGTGACCGATTGCCTCGTCGAGTCGACCGGCTTGTTCCAGAGCAATTCCCAGGTTGAAATGAGCCTCGGCGAAATCGGGTTTAAGTTCAAGAGCCTGTTCCCACTGGTGGATGGCCTCGGGCGCCCGGCCGTCACGCATCAGGGCATCGGCCAAATCGTAATGCAGGATGGCTCGGTCGGGTCGGAGTCGCAGAGCTTGTTCGAAATGTCCAATCGCGTCCGCAGTGTGTCCTTGCGCGAGCAGGACAGTTCCCAGATCGCAGTGGGCCTGCGCAAAGTCAGGCTTGATCCGCAGCGCATATTCGTAGCGTTGAATTGCCTCTTGGGATTTGCCCGTGCGCCACAAGGCGCCTGCGACGTTGTACTGGGATACGGCATAGCTCTCAACACCCGCACACAGATTAAATCCCACGGAAAACAGGACGAGCGCACCCCAGCCACAACGCGCGGCGCATTTCCAAGCGGGGTGGTTGGCCAGTGCCCGCTCCAAACCGAAAACGCCGACGGCGGAGAGCAACACCAACGCAGGCAGGAACTCGATCTCGAAGCGCCGGGCGCTGTAGTAGTAGAAGCAGAAAACCGACGCGCCGGCGGCAAAGAGAATGGTTACAGCCGCTAGAAACCAGCGCATCGTCGAAGTTGTTTCCGCGGACCGTTTGGCCCAGGCCAGTGGCATTGCCAGAGCCATCCACACCAGCGGAATGTTCGTAAGAATGCCAAAGGTCTTTTGCGAATTGCCATGCCCGGATGGCGTCGGTGGTACCGGCATGTCCTGCACGAAGGGAAAATGGCGGCTCCATCCCACCGATTTCAGGAAATAAACTCGCAGATTGAACCACAGATAACTCCAACCGAAGTGGCGATCGGTGTGAGGGCCGGCCAATTGGTAGTGCCAGCCGAATTCGAACGGATTGTCGAACCGGAGGGCATTGTAGACCATCAAACCCGCGCCGATGACTGCCAATGGTCCCGCCACGGCCAGCAAAAGAGGCCAGATCGGGCGGCGTTCTCTCCAAGCTTCGGCTACGGGGATCGCGAGAATGAGTGCGGCCAACGCCAACCAGGGCCGTGCCCCCATCGCCAGCCCGCAGACCGCGCTTGCGGTTGCCAGCCATAGAGTTCTCCGCTCCGAGTCATGGAGCGCACACCAGACCGCCCCGAGGGCCAGCATGGACAACATGTAGCCACAATTGATCGCCACTTCATAAACATCGCACTGCGGTAGAATCGCAGGCACGCCCGTCGCCAGGCCGAATGCCAGAATACAAACGGCGACCACCCCGACGCTCATATCGGCAAAATATCTCCGCCACATTGCCAGCAACAGGGTGGCACCAGCGAGAAAACCCACGGCACAGAAGATGGCGACCGCCTGCCCGTGAGAAACGTAGTGGCCGGTCACCGTGGAGAACGGCCAGAACAACAGCACGGCCGGCGTGACGCCAAAATACAGGTATAGCCGGCCCTTGTAATAACTCGTGTCCATGATCCTGCTGGCGTCGGGTTGACCGAGAGCGTCGAGATTCGCGTGGTAAGGGTCGGGAAGCTGTGCGAGCGCGGGCGGGGGTTCGCGCTTCAGGGCCAACTCACCAGATCGAAAGCCCTGCACCAGCAAATTGTAGTACTGGTTAGCCGAGTCCGCGGAGGAAGACAGCAGACCGACGGAGTGTGCCAGGCGCGCATATGCGACGACGACCATGGCGCACACGGCTCCCAAGACAGTCCATCGCGTCAATCGGAGCGCTTCGTCACCGGTCTTCATTGTTACGCCTGACTGAGAGTTGAGCATTGTTGGCAAGAGCGACAACGCGCCAAATGCCCTGATTGTGCAGGGCGGTCGTCCCGCGAAGCAAGAGCAAATCCGCCAACCAGCCCGGACTTGGGACACCAACTGCCTCTGTGATAGACTCCGTCAAATCGGAATGAGCACGCGCAGTCTGCCAATCTTGGAATTGCGGGAGCCGTTATTATCGGCGCTGGCGAAACAGCGGCGGCTGATCCTGACCGCGCCGACGGGGTCGGGCAAGTCCACGCAGGTGCCGCAGATGTTGCTCGATGGTGGACTGCTTGCGGACGGGCAGGTGGTCATTCTGCAGCCGCGGCGGTTGCCAGCACGCATGCTGGCGGCGTGGGTGGCGAAAGACCGCGGCGTGAAGCTCGGGGAAGAGGTGGGCTACCAGATCCGGTTCGACGACGTGACCTCGTGCGCGACGCGAATCCGCTATGTCACCGAAGGCGTCTTGTTGCGCCAGATGCTCGCGAACCCGCAGTTGCACGGTGTCAGCGCCATCATCTTCGACGAGTTTCACGAGCGGCACCTCTACGGCGATATCACGCTCGCGCGGGCGTTGCAGATTCAGGAAACAACGCGACCGGACCTTATCATCATGGTGATGTCGGCGACACTGGATGTCGGACCATTGCGGAAATATTTGGAACCTTGCGAACTGCTTTCGTCGCAAGGCCGCACGTTTCCGGTCGAGATCGAATACCTTGCCAAGCCCGTGGGCGAGTGGCCGATCTGGGAGGCCGCAGTCAAGGAATTGGAGCGTCTCGTCGCGCAACACGAAGGCGACGTGCTGGTGTTCATGCCGGGGGCGTACGAGATCAGTCGCACGGTGCAAGCGGTACAGGATGCGCTGGGAAGCAAATTCATCGTCCTGCCGTTGCACGGTGATTTGCCGACCAACGATCAGGACGCCGCCGTTGCGCAGTACGATCGGCGCAAAGTCGTCGTTTCCACCAACGTTGCTGAGACATCGCTGACGATCGACGGCGTGCGGGTCGTGATCGACAGCGGTTTGGCGCGCATCCCGCGCTACGATCCGTATCGCGGCATCAACACACTGCTGGTCGAGAAGATCAGCCGCGCGTCGGCGGACCAACGGGCGGGCCGGGCCGGCCGCACCGCGCCGGGTGTCTGTCTGAGATTGTGGACGCGGCACGAGCACGAGCAGCGGCCCGCGCAGGAATTGCCGGAGATCAAGCGTCTGGACCTCTCGGAAGTTGTTCTGACGCTCAAAGCCAGCGGGGTGGAAGATGTGCACGCGTTCCGTTGGCTGGAACCGCCTGGCCGCCAGTCGTTGGAACGGGCCGTGCTTTTGCTGAAAGACCTGGGCGCGCTGCACGCCGATAGCGGCGCGATCACGGAACTGGGACGGCGAATGTTGGCGTTTCCGTTGCATCCGCGGTACTCGCGGATGCTGTTGGCGGCGCAGGAGTATGGTTGCGTGCGGCAGGTGGCCCTGATCGCCGCGCTCACACAGGGACGCGACCTGCTCGTGCGGCGGCAGGGCCGTCAGGTCGAGGATGCGCGGGACGATTTGTTCGGCGGCGAGACGCAATCGGATTTCTTCGTGCTGATGCGCGCGTGGCGTTACGCGGACCGCAACGGCTACAACGTGGACCGGTGCCGCCGGTTGGGCATTCACGCGCAGTCGGCGCGTCAGGTCGGCCCGTTGTTCGAGCAGTTCCTCGGCATTGCCAAGCGGGAGGGTCTTGACGTAAGCGAACGACGCGCGGCGTCGGATGCGATCCAGCGCTGCATTCTGCTCGGGTTCTCCGATCACGTGGCGCGCCGGCTCGACGCGGGAACGTTGCGGTGCGAATTGGTTCACGGACGGCGCGGTGTGCTCGGACGCGAAAGCGTGGTGCAGAATTCGCCCTTGCTGGTGGTGACCGAAGTGCACGAAATCCAGAGCGGCACGGGCAAGGACAAGGAGTTGAACGTGCTGTTGACGATCGCCACGGCGGTCCAGAAGGAATGGTTACGGGAACTGTTCCCCGGCGATTTCACGGAGGCGACGGCTGTCGTGTATGACGCCACGCAACGGCGGGTCTTTGCGGAGCGGCGGACACAGTTTCGCGATCTGGTCCTGGAGGCGGGACAGACGGACGAGGTTCCCGCGGATGACGCCGCGCGGATTCTGGCCGACGAGGTTGTCGCGGGCCGATGCGTGCTGAAGAACTGGGATGAGGCGGTGGATCAATGGATTCTACGGGTGAACTGGCTGCATGAATGGATGCCGGAACTGGGAATTCCCGCGATCAGCGAGGAGGACCGGCGCGCGCTTGTCGAACAAATCTGCCACGGCGCAGTCAGCTACAAGGAGATCAAGGACAAAGCGGTGTGGCCGGTGGTGAAGGCCTGGTTGTCGGGACAACAACAAGCGTGGATTGAGGAGTACGCGCCGGAACGAATCGAGTTGCCCGGCGGGCGAAGGGCAAAGGTCACCTACAAAATGGATGGGCCCCCGACCTTGGCGGCGCGGATCCAGGATTTGTACGGGGTGAAAGAAGGACTGTGGATTGCGAAGCGGCGCGTGCCAGTGCGAATCGAAGTGCTGGCGCCGAATCAGCGGCCGGTGCAGGTGACCGAGAACCTCGCCACGTTTTGGCGGGAGACGTATCCCAAGCTGAAACAGGAGCTGCAGCGGAAGTACCCGAAACACGAGTGGCGGTAGCCGGAGCCGCGTTTTTGCTTGTTTTGGTGAGGTTGCGGGCTTAACGTATCCGCCAACAAGACGGAGGTCGCCATGCTTACGAAGATTTCTTACACGTGGGGTCTGATGCGGGCCTCGTGGAACATTCTGAAGACGGACAAGACGCTGTTGTTGTTCCCATTGTTGTCGGGTGTGTGCTGCATTATCGTACTGCTCTCGTTCGCTCTGCCGATTTTTTTGACGGGTGCGTGGGAACCGCCGGCCCACGGTTCGAGCCAGGCGAGCGTGGTCGTGTACTATGGCATTCTGTTTCTGTTCTACATCGCGAATTATTTCGTCATCACGTTTTTCAATACCGCGATTGTCTCCTGCGCGATGTTGCGGATGGCCGGTCACAATGCAACGGTAGGAGACGGTTTCCGCGAAGCGGCGTCGCGCCTGCCACAGATCGCCGGTTGGGCTCTGTTGTCGGCGACGATTGGATTGATCCTGCGGATTATCGAGGACCGCTCGGAGAAGGTTGGCCGGATCGTGGCCGGCTTGTTGGGAATGGCGTGGACCGTGATGAGCTTTCTGGTCGTGCCGGTCATCGTCGGCGAGCGGAAGGGGCCGTTCGCGGCGTTGAAGGAATCCAGCGGGATGCTGCGCCGCACCTGGGGCGAGCAACTTGTCGGCAATTTCAGTTTTGGCTTGGTGTTCATGGTGCTGAGCCTTCCCGCCATCGCGCTTATCTTCCTGGCTGCATTTCTGGGGAACGGCTGGCTGCTGTTGCTTTCGATCATCATGGCGGTGGTCTATCTGATCGCGCTATCGCTGGTGCAATCGGCGCTCCAGAGCATCTTCCAGACGGCGGTCTATTTGTTCGCCTACAACCAAGTGGCGCCGCCCGGCTTCGCGCCTGAACTCCTGTCGAACGCGATGCGCCAGAAATAGGCCGGCACCAGAACCAGCCGGCGTCGGGTTTCGTCTGGCATCAGCTCGGAAACCTGCTAAGTTTTCGCGGATATGAGTTCATCCCGCGACTATTCAGAGAAACTCTGGCAGGAAGCCCTGCGGTATCTTCCCGGTGGAGTAAACTCGCCCGTGCGCGCGTTTCGCGGCGTGGGCGGCACGCCGTTTTTTACACAGCGGGCCAAAGGTTCGCGGTTGTGGGACGTGGACGGCAAGGAGTACATCGACTACGTGTGCTCGTGGGGGCCGATGATCCTGGGGCACGCGCACCCGAAGGTGGTGCGGGCGGTGCAGGAAGCGGCACGCGACGGCACGAGCTTCGGCACACCCAATCCGCGCGAGGTGCGGCTGGCACAGTTGGTGTGCGAAGCATTCCCATCGATTCAGAAGGTCCGGTTTGTGAATTCGGGGACCGAAGCAACGATGTCGGCGATTCGGTTGGCGCGTGGGTTCACGAAGCGGGACAAGATCGTGAAGTTCGAGGGCTGCTACCACGGCCACGCCGACGCGCTGCTGGTGAAAGCGGGGTCGGGCGGGGCGACCTTTGACGTGCCGGACAGCGCGGGCGTGCCAGCGGATTTCGCGCGGAACACCATCACACTGCCCCTGAACGATTTCGCAGCAGTCGATGCTGTCGATTGGCGAGAGATCGCGTGTGTGATCATCGAGCCGATTCCAGCGAATATGGGATTGATCCCGCTGAAAGCCGGGTTCTTGGAGAAACTGCGCAAGGTGACTCGCGACAGTGGCGCGCTGTTGATCTTGGACGAGGTCATCAGCGGCTTTCGTGTCGCCCGCGGTGGCGCGCAGGAATTGTACGGAGTCCAGGCTGATCTCACAACCCTTGGCAAGATCATTGGCGGGGGGCTGCCGGTGGGCGCGTTTGGCGGGCGGGCGGAGGTGATGGATTTACTCGCGCCGAACGGTTCCGTGTATCAGGCCGGCACGCTTTCGGGGAATCCGCTGGCGATGGCGGCGGGGATTGCCACGTTGGAAGAGCTGTCGCAGGCCGGCGCCTACCAGAAACTGGAGCAGCGCGCGCACGCGCTGTGCACTGAATGGAGCAAGATTGTGAAGGGGCATCAAGCGCGAATCGGCTCGTTGTTCTGCACGTTCTTTACCAATCGCGAGGTGGTGGACTACGCCAGCGCGAAGACAAGCGATACGAAGCGATACGGTCGGTTCTTCCACGCGATGCTGGAGCGGGGCGTGTATCTCGCGCCGTCGCAATTCGAGGTTGGGTTTGTGTCGCTGGCGCACACCGAAGAGGACATCGAGCGAACGTTGCGCGCGGCGACGGAGGCAGTGAAGACACTGTGAAGATTGTTGTGGCGATGACGGGTGCGAGCGGCGCGATCTACACGCAGCGGTTGCTGGACAATCTCGACCCGAAAGCGCACGAGATTCATTTCATATCCACGAAACACGCCCGCGAGGTCGGCCAGCTTGAATTGCCGAAGGGCGAGCTGAAGATTGCGCCGACGGTGATCCAGTACGACGAGAGCGGGTCGATGTTTGTCCCGTTCGTGAGCGGGTCGGCCAAGTTGGACGCGATGGTGGTGATCCCCGCGTCGATGGGGACAATCGGGCGGGTGGCGAATGGCGTGTCGGACACAACGATCGCGCGGGCGGCGGATGTGTTTCTCAAGGAGCGGCGGAAGCTGATTTTTGTCCCGCGCGAGTCGCCATTCAACCTGATCCACTTGCGCAACATGGCCACGCTGGTCGAGGCGGGCGCGACCATTATTCCCGCCAATCCGTCCTTCTACAACAAGCCGAAGACGGTGACGGAAGTTGTCGACTCGATTATCGCGCGTGTGCTCGACCATCTCGGCATTGAACACAAGCTTGTCAGGCGATGGCAGAGCGCCGAGTAGCGGGTGTAACCTTGCGCTGCGCCGATCCGTCTGCCCCAGTATGAGACTACCCAGTGGGCGACCATGGGATTGCGTGAGAACAGCGGCGGCGATTTGTGCCTTCCTTTGTCTGGCGATGCCGGGTCAGGCGGAGGAGTTGGGGCCCGGCGACCACGACTTGGCGCTCATGGCGGGTGAGCGCGAGCGCACTTGCCTGCTGCATCTGCCTCCCGGGTACAACGGGAAGCGGTTGTGGCCGCTGGTGATTGTGTTGCACGGCGGTGGCGGGAATGCAACGGGCGCGGTCGGAATGACCGGTTTCAGCGAAAAAGCGGACAAAGAGGGCTTCGTTGTTGCCTATCCGAACGGCTCGGGGCGTTTGAAGACGCGGTTGCTCACGTGGAATTCCGGCAACTGCTGCGGTTATGCCCTGGACAACGGCGTGGACGACGTCGGGTTCATCCGGGCACTGATTGATGAGCTGGTGAAGACGCGGGCGGTCGACCCGAAACGGGTCTATGTGACCGGCATGTCCAACGGCGGGATGATGACGCACCGGCTCGGGTGTGAATTGTCGGATAAGATCGCCGCCATCGCGCCCGTGGCGGGGGCGCTGGACGTGGAAAACTGTCAGCCCGCCAATCCCGTCTCGGTGATTATCTTCCACGGCACCGCCGATGAGCGCGTGTTGTACAACGGCGGCGAGCCGATTCGAAAGGCCGACCGACATTTTCGCGTGGACAAATCAGTTGCGTACGCGGTGTCGTTCTGGGTGAAACACGACGGCTGCTCCGAGACTCCGAAACGCAGCGACAAGGGGAGTATTCGGACCGAGATCTACGGCGGCGGGAAGGATGGAGCCGAGGTTGTGCTGTACACTGTCAACGGTGGCGGCCACGCGTGGCCCGGAGGCCGGGCGTATCTGCTCGGGACGGAGCCGACGAAAGAGATTTCCGCGACGGATCTGATGTGGGATTTCTTCATGCGACATCCAAAGAAGTGACGAGGCGATGATTCACCGCGCCGGTGCCGCGTTTCTGGCATCCAGGAACTTGAGCTGGCAAAAGAGTTCGTCCAGCAACGGGGATCTGACGCCGGCCTGTTGCGCGGCGCGCAACGGGTTGCCGAAAATGGCTTCGACTTCCATTGGATGATGTTCGTCGTAGTCGATCTTCATGCTGGTGCGGTACGGGATCATGTTGTCGGTGTAGGAGAGCATCTTGGTGACGATTCCCTCGGGCAGGGTGACGCCGCAAGCGTGGGCGTCGACCACGACCTCCCACATGAGCCGTTCCACGAGACGGCGCGTGTGCGGGTTCTTCATCAGCTCGTCCGTGGTAGCGTTCAGCACGACGGAGAGACCGTTGTAGGGAATGTTCCAGACGAGCTTTTGCCAACGGGCCACGCGGAGATCATCGTGCAATTCCGTGGCGATGCCGGCGCGATTCAGGTCTTCCGCGACCGCGCGCAAGCGGTCGGTGATGGCGCGCGTGGCAAATTCGCCGAGGCCGACATGCCCGTAATCGAGATGGCGGATGTGGCCGGGACCGATCTTGTTCGAGCAGAGGAAACACAGGCCGCCCATCACGCGTTTCGCGCCGACGATGTCGGCGACCTGCTCCTCAATCCCGAGGCCGTTCTGCATCACGAGCACAGCGCCATCGTCTTTCACGACGGGCGGCAGCAACTGCGGGAGGAGATGATTCTGTGTCGTTTTCAGGCACAGGCACACCACGGCGCATTTCGGCATGTCGCGCGCATCACGGTAGGCGTTCACTCGTGGAAGGGTGAAATCACCGTCCTTCGACTCGCAAATCAAGCCCTGCTGGCGGACGTGTTCGTAGTCGCTGTGCAGCAGGAAATGAACGTCGCACCCCGCGTGTTGGAGCCGTGCGCCGTAAAATCCGCCGAGCGCCCCCGTGCCGATGATCGCGTAGCTGCGTCGCATCTGACTGAGTGTACCAAATCAGAGTTCTTACTTCTACGTCTTCGCGGGCTTGTGCTAGAAGAAGGGCTGGTGAGTCCGCGGAAATACTTTGAATTTGTGCGGTTTTCGCACACGGTGTTTGCGTTGCCATTTGCGTTGGCGAGCATGGCCGTGGCGGCGCGGGCCGAGCGTGGCTGGCCGGGAGCGCGGACGTTTCTGCTGATCCTGGCGGCGATGGCGTGTGCGCGGACGGCGGCGATGGGATTCAACCGGATCGTGGACCGGAACTTCGACGCGCTGAATCCGCGGACGGCGCAGCGGCATTTGCCCCGGGGAGAAATCCAGTTAACAAGCGCCTGGGTGTTGGTGTGCCTGAGTGCGGCGGGATTGGTAGGCGTCAGTCGGCTGCTCAATCCGCTCTGTTTCTACCTGTCGCCCATAGCGCTGCTGGTCGTATGCTTTTATTCCTTTACGAAGCGATTCACGGATTTTTCGCACGTCTTTCTCGGGTTGGCGCTGGGGATCGCGCCGCTGGGCGCGTGGCTGGCGGTGCGTGGCCGGTTCGACTGGCCGCCAGGTGTGCTGGCGGCGGCGGTCGTGTTCTGGCTGGTGGGATTCGATATCATCTATGCGACGCAGGATTTTGAATTCGACAGAACGCAGGGTTTGCGGTCGATGCCGGTACGGCTTGGTGTCGCGGGGAGTCTGGGCGTGGCGCGGGTGGCGCACGGATTGACTGCGGCATTGTTGCTGGCTTTCGGGTTGATTTCGCATCTTGGCGTGCCATACTACCTCGGGTTGGTGATCATCCTGATTTGTCTCGTTGCGCAGCATGGACTGGCGAGAAAACAGGATCCGGTGAGCCTGAACGTGGCATTTTTTCGGATGAATGCGGTCATCAGCGCCGTGTTTCTTGCCGGCGTCGCGGTCGATGTGATTTCACGATGAACAAATTGATCGAGCGGTCGGAGTTGCGAGACGTGTTCGAGAAGGTGGTGGCGGGTCGGCGCATCACCGAGGACGATTGCCTGCAGCTGTATCGCTCGCACGATCTGGCGGCCATCGGGGCGATGGCGAACACGGTGCGCGAGCGCAAGAACGGGAACGTCGCCTACTACATCCTCAATCGCCACATCAATTACTCCAACATTTGCATTCTCGACTGCGATTTTTGCGCGTTCTATCGGCGGCGGCGCGACGTGGGGGCATACGAGTACAACCTGCCGCAGATGATCGAGAAGGCGCGCGAGGCGCTGAAGCAGGGCATCACGGAGATCCACATCGTCGGCGGCCTGCACCCGTCGTTCAAGTGGGACTACTACATTGAGATGCTGCGGTCGCTGAAGGCGCTGGACCCGAATCTGCACTTGAAGGCATTCACGGCGATCGAGATTCTGCACTTGTCATGGGTGGGCAAACGGAGTGTGCCGGAAACACTGGCGACCTTGCGGGAAGCAGGGCTGGGATCATTGACCGGTGGCGGGGCGGAGATCTTTGATCCTGAAGTGCGCGACGCGATTTGCCACGCGAAGGAGACGGCCGAGGAATGGGCGGACGTTCACCGCACGTGGCACAAGATGGGCGGACGCTCAACCTGCACGATGTTGATCGGTCACGTCGAGAAAGACCATCATCGCGTGGATCATCTGCGGCGATTGCGCAAGTTGCAGGATGAGACCGGCGGGTTCACCGCGTTCGTGACGCTGGCGTTCCACCCCGAGAACACCAAGCTGTCCAATTTGCCCGGGCCGAGCGGCTACGACATGCTCAAGACGCTGGCTATCGCCCGGATCTACCTCGACAACATCGACCACATCAAGGCGTACTGGATTCTCATGGGCATGAAACTGGCGCAGGTGTCGCTGAGTTACGGCGTGGACGATCTCGACGGCACCATTATCGAGGAAAAGATTTACCACATGGCTGGCGCGACAACGCCGCAAGCGGTCGCGCGGGAAGAACTGGTCAAAGCGATTCGCGAGGCGGGGCGCGAACCCGTCCAGCGGGACAGTCTGTATCGACCGATTGAATCCGTGGTGGAGCGCGGTGGCCGCGCCACGCCCCCGGACGAATGCGGCGGGCTGGGGCCAGCCCGAACTGTCGAAGCATCTTTTGCAGGCGCGAGCAATGAAGGAGGAACAGCATGACCACGACGCCACGAATTGGCGGAATTTCCTATCTCAACGTGCGGCCGCTTGTTTACGGAATCGAGGATCAGGTGTCCTACACGGAGCCGTCGCGGTTGGCGGACCTGATGTTTCGGAAGCAGTTCGATGTGGGAATTGTGCCCATCGCCGAGGTGCTGTTGCACGACCAGTACGACGTGCTCGATGGGATCGCGATCGCGGCGCGCGGCCCGGTGCGCAGCGTGTTCCTGACCCACCGCGTGCCGCTGGAGAAAATTCAGCGCGTGGCGGTGACGCCCGCGTCGCGAACGTCGGTGTGGCTGTTGCGCGTGCTCTTGAAGGTCGGGTACCACATCGAGCCCGAGTTTTATCCGCGGCCGCCGGGAGCGAAGTTGAGCGAGCACGAGGCGATGTTACTGATCGGCGATGAAGCCATTTGGTACGCCCTGCGGAGCGGGAAGCAGCCGATCTGGGATCTCGGGGCCGCTTGGGTCGAGATGACGGGGCTGCCGTTCGTGTTTGCGGCGTGGGCGTTTCAGCGCGACGCGGAGAAACAGGGGCTGGCGGCGTTGCTGCGCGGGGCCAAAGCTGACGGTCTGGCCCACATCGAGCAGATTGTGGAGAACGCCACGGAAGCCACGCCGGAGTTCCTCCGTGAGTATTACTCGAAATGTGTATGGTACGACCTCGGCGATGCCGAGAGGCAGGGGATCCGGCGGTTCCAGCAGTACCTGAAACAATTGGGGTTGGTGCCTGGTAGTCATGATTTACGATACGTCGCTTGACACAATTCAGGGCAAGGTGCTGGACGGCGTGCGGATTACCGCGGAAGAGGCCGTGCAGTTGTATCGTGCGCTAACACTGCCGGAACTCGGTGCGCTGGCGGACACCGTACGGGAGCGGAAACATCCCGAGCGGAGAGTCACCTACATCATTGATCGCAACATCAATTACACAAACGTCTGCGACGTGTATTGCACATTTTGCGCATTCATGCGCGAGGAGCGGGATGACGATTCGTACGTGCTGACGCCCGAGCAGGTGGGGGCGAAGATCCAGGAGCTTGTTGCGATCGGGGGCGTACAAATCCTCATGCAGGGCGGTCACCATCCCAAACTCGGCATCGACTATTACGTGAACCTGCTGCAGTACATTCGTCGCAACTTTCCGCAGGTGAACATCCACGGGTTTTCGCCGCCGGAGTTCAACCATTTTGCCGGAGTGTTTCGGATGCCCGTGGAAGAAGTCATTCGCCGGTTCAAGGAGGCAGGACTCGGCTCGATTCCCGGCGGCGGGGGCGAGATTCTGGTGGACAAGGTACGTCAGCGCATTTCGCCGCTCAAATGCACGAGCGACGAATGGCTGCGCGTGATGGAGATCGCTCACGGGATGGGGCTGCATTCCTCGGCGACGATGATGTTTGGGCACGTCGAAACGATCGAGGACCGCGTCGAACACCTGCACCGATTGCGCGATCTGCAAGACCGGACACACGGCTTCACGGCGTTCATTTGCTGGACGTTCCAGCGGGAGAACACGCGGCTAAAAGTGCCGTCGGTTGGTTCGCACGAATACCTGCGGACGCAAGCCTTGGCGCGCATCGTTCTGGACAATTTCGACAATGTGCAATCGAGTTGGGTGACGCAGGGCCCGCAAATCGGCCAGATCGCGCTGAAGTTTGGCGCGAATGATTTCGGCAGCGTGATGATGGAGGAAAACGTCGTCTCGCAGGCCGGGGCCGCGTTTCGCATCGACGAGGGGACGATGCAGCGTTTGATTCGCGAACTCGGGTACGAGCCGCATCGGCGCAACAACTGGTATCAATTGTTGAACTAGAAGGAGGAGTTTCAGATGGACAAGATCAAAACGGTTCTGTTGTTCGGGGCGCCGGGCAGCGGGAAGGGCACGCAGGGCAAGATGCTGGGGACCTTGCCGGGGTATCGTCACCTCGCCTGCGGGGACGTATTTCGTTCCATCGACCTGAACAGTGAGATTGGCAAGGTGTTTTTGCAGTATTCGAGCAAGGGAGAACTTGTTCCCGACGACTTTACGGTGCGCCTGTGGAGGGACCACCTCGACAAGCTTATCCACACCGGCGCGTTTCGTCCCGAGAGCACGGTGCTGGCGCTCGACGGCATACCGCGCAACGTCCACCAGGCCAGGATGCTCGATCCATATATTGAAGTCGTGAAGTTGATTTGTCTTCGCGCGATCCACGATCGGGACGAGATGGTTCGCCGGTTGAAATCTCGCGCGTTGAAAGAGAACCGCCTCGACGACGCGAATGAAAAAACCATCGCCCATCGGCTCGAAGTCTACGAGAACGAATCGCGGCCGGTTCTGGAGTATTATCCGAAGTCTCTTCGGGTCGACGTGGACGCGCTTCAGTCCCCGATTGAGGTCGCCCACGATATTCTGAGCGCGCTCCTGGATCGTACTCAGGAGTTGCATGTGATTGGGCCGTCTCCGGTTGCGAACACAGAATAGCGTTCCAACTTGGCTCAGCGTGTTCGATTGCCGCCGCGTCTTGGCGTTCAATAATGTCCGGAGCCAATCCGCAACCGGGCCAGCGACGCGGTGTTGCATAGGAGAAGCGACGTGAGCAACTTCCGAGACAGGCATTCACACGTTTTGGCACGACCGGTGCTGAATAATGAGTGGGTCTTTAACTGCACGACGGGCCGCTACCTCAATGGGAAGGCTGGGGTAAACATTGCTTGGCGCGGCACCCGTCAAAATGAATCAGCCGAGCAAGGAGTAAATAAGGACGACGATGAAGGCGAAGAAATGGATCGTAGGAGGATTAATTGTTACGACAGCCGCCGTGTTGACAACGCGGGCCGTGATACCGCAATCGCGCACGGTGCGAACGACGGCGTCGATCACCGCTGTATACCAGTACCCGAATCCGTTGGCGCCGAGCACGGCAATCCTGGGTTTCGAAACGCTCGCGGGACATGACATTGTCAACCTGGCATTGGGGACGCCGTTGGCGACAGTGCGCACGAATGAACTGCTGGCGATGGACATCACGTGTGGTTCAACAGCGGCCCAGATGGTGATCTTCGACCGGGCGGCGTCCAGCAACATTCTCACAATCGCCCAAAGCACGAGCATGACCGTGCTGACCGGGCAGGACAATCCAGATGCAGCGGGCCCCAACCATGAGCGATTTGTTATCCAGATGGGGGTTAATACCAATGGCTTCCTGGTGGGCGGCTCCTTCACCATCGCCGGCCGGCTCTACCTGACCCCGAGCAACGGTTGCCCGGCCACCGTGTTGATTGATACCGACAAGGGGCACGACAAGGTTTGTGCCGACACCAACGTCAAGGACTCGGATGTCAAAGGGAGCAAGGACAAGACCATCTCCGGAGAGGCGCACATGATCGGTGTTGCCAACGTCATCGTCCTGGTTGGCCCGACGAGCACATCGACGAACACATTCCTGATGCCTGACGGGAAGTTCACGATGAAGCGGATCCTTCTGTCGAACTAGTCGCTGAAACAGTTTCAGTTTGCGCAAGACGGACAGCGCGCGCGCGAGCGCCTGTCCGTTTTGCTTTTTGTGCCTGCGCTTGTTTTCGGCTGCCACGTCTGCTAGTGCTGTCGCCAGCAACCATGCGCACTGTATTCATGGGAACCGCCGAACTGGCCGCGCCATGCCTCGAGGCCGTGGCCAAAATGCCCGGCCACGAAGTCGTGGCAGTCGTCACGCAGCCCGATCGTCCAAAGGGCCGCGATCTCAGGCCGGCGCCGCCACCCGTGAAAGTTGTTGCCGGGCGCCTTGGGATTCCCGTCCAGCAGCCGTTGAAGATCCGCGAACCGGCCGCGATCGAGGTGTTGCGTGCCGCGCGGCCGGATTTGATCATTGTCGTCGCCTACGGTCAGATTCTTCCGAAATCCGTTTTGGAAATCCCCCGGTTCGGATGCGTGAACGTCCACACCTCGTTGCTGCCGCGCTGGCGTGGGGCGGCGCCGATCCAGTACGCGATTCTTCACGAGGATCGCGAAACGGGCGTCACCACGATGTATATGGATGAACACATGGACACAGGCGATATCATTCTGCAGCGCGCACAGCTCATTCATGCTGACGACACCAGCGCCACGTTGCATGACCGCTTGGCGAAACTCGGCGCTGAGTTGCTGGCGGAGACGGTTGCGCTGATTGCGGAAGGCAAAGCCCCACGCACGAAACAGGACGAGACCAAAGCCACGTACGCGAAGAAGATTACCAAGGAGGATGGGCGGATCGACTGGACGCGTCCCGCGGTTGAAATCGAACGGCGAATCCGCGCGTTCAATCCCTGGCCGAGCGCCTACACCCAACTTGGCGGCCTGATGTTGAAGATTTGGAAAGCCGAGGTCGTCGAGGGCGCGAGTGGGAATCCCGGTGAAGTATTGACCAATTTCGTCGTCGCCACCGGCCATGACGGCCTCTGCATCCTCGAACTCCAGCCCGCCAACGGCAAACGGATGAATGCCGAAGCGTTCTTGAGAGGGCATCCGACGGAACCGGGGTTCATGATGGGGTAGGGTGGTTTTCGTCTGGGCGCATGGCGTAACCAGTCAGCTTGCGCATGGGGCGGGTGTAGGTACAATGGCGCGCAATGCAGACCGCTTCGGATCGTGGCGCGTCCACGTGGCTCCGCCCGGAATTTGCCCGGCTTCTTGCCATTCTTTGGGTTGTCGGGCTGGCGCTTGTCTATTTGGTCCGGTATCAGGGTTGGGCCGTTCTCCCGCAATTGGGGGATACGGTCGGCGCGTCGATTCCCGTTCTTCACGCGGGCCCGCATTTCCGCGAGTTCTGGACGGCGCGGATGTATGATTTTGGCTGCGTTGTCGCCATCATGGCGACGGCGTTGGGGCTTGGCGCAACGGTTGCCGGTAGACTCATCGCACGACGCGATATCCTCGGAATGCTCTTCGCTTTGGCAGCGGGGCTCTGGCTGCTTGCCGCACTCACGCTGATCATCGGGGCCGCATATACCGATAAAGCTCCTGTCGAGAACGTTAGATTCTTGTTTCTTATGCTGGTGTGCTGGTTCTCGCCAGCACCGTGGAAGTTCGTTGGCGATTTCCATGTATCGACGGAACGGATTGATGGTTGGGCGAAACTGATGTTCGCGTGCATCCTTCTCGCGGCGACGCTCAATCTGGCCGGTGCGCTGACGCCGCCGTTCGAGTACGACGAGTTGGAATACCATCTCGGCGCGCTGGCGGATTACCAACGCGCCGGTCGCATCGTGTTTCTACCGCACAATTTCTACAGCAACATGCCGCAGTTGACGGAGATGTTGTATCTGCTGGCAAAGACCACGACATCGGACGTCGCGGCGAAACTATTGCACTGGCTGTTCGGCCTGCTGACCGCGGCGGCCGTTTATGGCGTGGCACAACGGCTCTGGTCGAGAGGGGTGGGGCTTACGGCGGCGGCACTGTTCTATTGCACGCCATTCGTGCAGGACCTCGGTCAAACCGCGCGGATTGATCTGGCGACGGCGTTTTACGCGACGCTCGCGTTTGGCGCGCTCGTGCTATGGATGGAAGATGACGAGAAGCGAGACCTGCTCTGGTTGTCGGCTCTGGGCGCGGGCGGGGCGGTGGCGACGAAATGGCCGGCGGTTGCCGTGGTATTGATTCCTGTGGCGGCAGCATTGGTGTGTCGTCGAAAGCTTCGGCTGCTCGCCCGGTATTGTTTGGTGGTCTGTGCCATGGCCGCGCCCTGGCTCGTGAAGAACTGGCTGCTGACGGGCAACCCGGTGTACCCGTTGTTTTATTCGTGGTTTCCGAATCCACATTGGAGTTCAGCGCAAGCCCTGGTGTTTTCCGAACGACACGCGCCGTCGTTTGGATGGACCGGTTGGGCCGATTTCTTCAGGCTGGTGTGGACGTACTCGTTCGTCGAGCCGGGCGCAGTGCCGCTGTTGCTGATGACAACCCCGCTGTTGTTGTTGGTTCGTCGGGTGGAATCGGGCGCAAGACGCGCGGGGTGGCTGTTTGTGGGCGCGTATCTCGGATGGTTCTGTTGCACGTTTCGACCGTGGCGGTTTCTATTTCCGTCGTTCGGCATGGCAGCAATCGTCGCCGCCTTTGCCATGGAACGGCTCGGCCGGGATGCCAAGGTGCGGGTGGCGATGCGCTGTTCCGTCGGACTGGTAATGGCTGCCAGCATCGCGTCGCTCGCACTGAATGACCTGATCGATGCGGGCGACCCGACCCAGACGCCGCCGCAAATAAGTTTTGCGCAATACGCGCTCGGTCAATTCAGCCGCAGCGAATTCATCGAGCAGGTGGGGCGAGGAGTGCTGGAGCCAATCGTTTGGATGAACGAGAACCTGCCGGCCAACGCCAAAGTGCTCTACGTCGGGGAAGCGCGGGCGTATTATGCAACGCGAGCAGTCGTCTACAGCACGGCGTTCGATGAGAATCCGTTGACAGCTCTGTCGCAGGCGGCGACGACGCCCGAGGAACTGATTGCGGCGTTGCGCGCGCGCGGTATCACGCACGTGTATGTGAATTTTTCGGAACTGAATCGCCTGCAGAAAGGCTATCATTACATGGCGAATGCCAACTGGACTTTGATTCGAAGCGCGCTGGATGAAGAGCGACTGGCCAAAGTGATTCACGCCTTCAACGGGAAAGTGGTGTATGAACTGGAAAAATGAGTGATGAGGATCTGTCACGTCATCACGCGGCTGATTATCGGCGGGGCACAGGAAAACACCGTGTCCACCTGCATCGGGCTGCGGAAGCTGGGCCACGAAGTGGACCTGGTCATCGGCCCGCAGACTGGCCCGGAAGGTTCGCTCTACGATCAGGCGAAGGCAGCGGGTGTGCCGATCACCGTCGTGGATGAATTGCGGCGGGCGCCGAACCCGTGGCTGGACATGAGCGCGGGCCGGGCGTTGCGCGGGCTGTTTCGGGGGAAACGCTACGACCTGGTGCATACGCATAGCGGCAAGGCCGGGTTGATTGGACGCATCGCGGCAAAGGCGGCCCGCGTGCCGATCATCGTCCATACGATTCATGGTCCTTCGTTCTACCGATACCAGAATCCGATCGGGAACTGGGCGTTTCGCTGGGCTGAGCAAGTGGCCGGCGCGTGCACGACCCAGTTCGTGTCCGTCGCCGACGCGATGACGGAACAGTATCTCGCGGCGGGAATCGGGACGCCCGACCGGTACATCACGATCCATAGCGGAATGGATATCGGCGTGTTTCTGAACGCGCGCCGCGACGATGCTCTCCGCGAATCGCTCGGCATTTCCAAGAGCGACCGGGTGGTGGGGAAGATCGCGCGGCTGTTCCGGTTGAAGGGGCATGAGTTTCTTTTCGAGGCCGCGCCGCGCATCGTGGCGGCGGTCCCGGATGTGAAATTCCTGTTGATCGGCGACGGAGTGTATCGTGAGCGTTTTGAGTGGTTGGCGGCAACGATGGGGTTGCGGAATCGGTTTGTGTTTACCGGTCTCGTGCCGCCGCAGGAAATCCCGCGATACGTGGCCCTGATGGATGTGCTGGCGCACTTGTCGTTGCGCGAGGGATTGCCGCGGGCGTTGCCGCAGGCGCTGGCCTGTGGAAAGGCCGTGGTCGCCTTTGACGTTGATGGCGCGCGTGAAGTTTGCGTTGACGGCGAGACGGGGTTGCTCGTTCGGGCGGGGGACACGAACGCGCTGGCGGAAGCCGTGATTCGGTTGTTGCAGGACGCGGCGTTGGCGCATAGAATGGGTACGCGGGGAAGGGAATTGGTTCAGGAGCGGTTTTCGGAGGCGCGAATGGTGCAACAACTTGACGAGTTGTACCGACGACTGTGGGCGGCGCGGCGCTGATATGCATTGGCTGCTCATCTACCTGTACGTGTTCGATGTCAGCTTTGTGCTGGCGCTGATGTTCACGCCGGCGTTCAAGCGTCTATCCTTCCAATGGAACTACGTCGACGTACCCGACCAGGAACGGAAGATTCACACCGAGGCGATGCCCCTGCTGGGCGGCGCAGCGGTTTTCTGCGCGTTCGCGCTCAACGTGATCTTCAACTACATGTTCATCCTGCCGCTGGGGAGCCGGGTGGATTTGCCGTTGATCGACATGCCGGACGTGACAAAGTACCTGGAGGGCGCGTTCTCGGTCTGGCCGAAGCTGTTGGTGATCGTGGTGGGTGGCGGACTGATGGTGGCGTTGGGGATGTACGACGACAAGTACGAGTTGGGTGCGCGGACGAAACTGATTGCGCAGGTCGTGATCGCCTTGTTGGTGGCGCTGGCCGGAATCCGCATCACGGCGTTCATCCACATCCGATTCATCAACTACGTGATGACGGTGCTATGGATCGTGACCATCACCAACGCCATGAACTTTCTCGATAACATGGATGGGTTATGCTCGGGCATCGGGCTGGTCTGCTCGTTGCTGTTTGGATTCGTCGCCGGCATGCAGCACGAGTATTTCGTGTGCCTGCTGGCGCTGGCGATGGCCGGCGCGCTGCTGGGGTTTCTGCCGCACAACTTCAAGCCGGCCAGCATCTTCCTCGGCGATGCCGGCAGTCATTTCGTGGGATATATGCTCGCGGTGTTGCCCATCTGCGTCACGTTCTACCGGCATGGGAAAACGCCGACGTGGCTGCCCGTGCTGATTCCCCTGTTGGTGCTGGCGGTGCCGCTGTTTGATCTCGTGATGGTAATGTGGATCCGCATTCGGCGCGGCCAGCCGGTGTATCGGGGTGACGTCAACCATCTGTCGCACCGCCTGGTGCGGTTGGGGCTCCCGCAAAGCTGGGCGGTGACGTTGATCTATCTGATCACGCTCACGCTTGGCCTCGGCGCGACGATCCTGCTGTGGTCGCAGATGACCGCGGCGCTGGTGGTCATCGTCCAGGCCCTCTGCATCCTCGCCATCGTGACCTTGCTCGAGCGCATGGGCGGGAAGTGAGACGGTTGACTCGGTTGCCGTTAGCTGCGATGATTCCGCGCTCATGAAATTTTACGTCACGACGCCGATCTACTACGTCAACGACCGCCCGCACATCGGTCACGTGTATACGACCACGATTGCGGACATCGCGGCCCGTTATCATCGGCTGTGTGGTGACGAGGTGTTCTTTCTGACGGGGACGGACGAGCACGCGGCGAAAGTGGTGGATTCGGCGGCGGAGCACGGCGTGACGGCGCAAGAGTGGGCCGACCAGAATGCGAAAGCATTTCAGGATACGTTCGCCAAGCTGGGCATGAGCAATGACGATTTCATCCGCACGAGCCAGGAGCGCCACAAGGCCAAAGTCCAGGAATACGTTGGGGAGTTGCTGAAGACGGGCGACGTTTACCTCGGCGACTATGAGGGGTGGTACGACACGGGACAGGAAGAGTATCTGCCCGAGAACAAGGCGAAGGAGTACGAGTTCAAGTCGCCGTTCAATGGCAAGCCGCTCGTGCGGAAGAAGGAGAAGAACTATTTCTTTCGCCTGAGCAAGTATGGCGACGCATTGCTGAAACTACTGGAGGAGCGACCCGAGTTTGTCCAACCCGACGTGCGACGAAATGAAGTGCGGAATCGGATTCTCGAGGGACTCAACGACGCGCCGATTTCGCGAGCGGGGGCCAGCGAGTGGGGCATTCGCGTGCCCGGGGACGCGGCGCACGTGATCTACGTGTGGATCGACGCGCTGCTCAATTACCTCTCGACGGTCGACACAGACGAGCGGCGGAAGTTCTGGCCGGCGGACGTGCATTTGATCGCCAAGGACATCCTGTGGTTCCACGCGGTGATCTGGCCGGCGATGCTCCTCGCGTTGAAGCGCGAACTCCCGCGGCAGGTGTACGCGCACAGTTTCTGGATCAGCGAAGGGCAGAAGATGAGCAAGAGCCTGGGCAATTTCGTTGACCTCGAAAAGATCGACCGCTGCGTCGCGAACTACGGCCTGGACGCATTTCGCTATTTTCTCGGGCGGTATGGTCCGTTGGGAATCAACGATAGCGATTTCGCCGAGGCCCGGTTTACCGAAGTGTACAACGCGGAGCTGGCCGACAAGCTGGGGAACCTGGTCAATCGCACGTTGACCATGATCCAGCGTTATCGGAGCGGAGCGGTGCCCGCGCCCAACGACAAGGCCCTGCGGGCCGAGGCGGAGAAGATGGTGGCGACGTATCGCGACGGGATGAACCGGCTGGATTTTGTCGGGGCGCTGGAAGCGTTGTGGGGCTTCGTGGTGCGTTCGAATCAATATGTGGAAGAGAGTGCGCCATGGAAACTCGCCAAGGACCCGGCGCTGGCGCGTCAACTGGACGGCGTGCTGTACAATCTCGCGGAATCGGTGAGATTGATTTCGGTGTTGAGCGCGCCGTTCATGCCGACGACGAGCGACGCGATTCGGACGCAGCTCGGGGCGGAGAGCAAGCTCGGGCCATTGGCTGACGAGGTGAACTGGGGACGGCTTGCGGCGGGCACGAAGATAGGGCAAGTTGCGCCATTATTTCCGAAACGCACATGATCCGGTTTCCCGAGTCGTCCCGCTTTCATATTGTTGACGAGTCGAAGATTCTTCCGCGATTCGGTCATCTCACACCGCGCCCCGTGTACGTGTATCTGCCCGAAGTGGCCGAGCACGATCACCGGCGCCGGTTCCCGGTGCTGTACTGTCACGACGGGCAGAACATCTGGGACGATCCGCATTGTTGCTTCGGGCACGGCGGGTGGTGTCTGAATCTGATTGCCGATGATCTGGCGCGCGAGGGGAGAATCGAGCCGATCATCCTGGTGGGGATCCCCAACACCCACGCGCGCTACCGCGAATACACGCCGGTCAAGACGTACGACGACATTCTGTCGCATCCGTATGCGAACTACGTGGTGGACGTGGTGAAGCGATACGTGGATCGGAGATTTCCGACGAAGAAGGATCGCGCGCACACGGCGCTGATGGGTTCGTCGCTGGGTGGACTGGTGACGTTGTGGATGGCGCACAAACTTCCCGAGACATTCAGCAGGGCCGCGTGCATGTCGGGCGCATTTCAAGTGCGGGACCGGCAGAAGAAATCATTCCTTGAATTCCTGCGCGAGCGCGACCATCAGGATGTTCGCATCTATCTCGACTGCGGGACGGTGCAGGATGGAATGCGTCAATCACGTCAGGTTCATGAGGCGTATTTGTCGCGCGGGTGGCATGAGCGAGAAGACCTGATGTACTTCGAAGACAAAGGCGGCGAGCACAACGAACGCTGCTGGCGGGAGCGGGCGTGGCGGGGGCTGGTGTTCCTGTTCGGCAGCGGGCGGGACGGCAGGTAAACGCGGGACCGGCGGGCGAGCGAGACCGCGCGGAACTTTTTTTGTATTTTCACGAAAAGGTGTTGACACATTTTGGGTGTCGTGTCTAAATGTGGGGCGTTGTGGGGAAGAATGGATTGTGCGGGGAATGGTGGTTGTCAAGGAGGAGCCACGACTCCCAATGGTAAAAGCACTAACGAGGACGGTGTTCTTTGGCACGTTTCGGCACACGGTGGACGACAAGAACCGTGTCGCGATACCGGCGAAGTGGCGGGCCGCCGCGAAAGGCTCGAAAGAGTTTTACGTCCTGCCCGATCCGAAGAATTGCCTGGTGGTACTGACGGCATCCGCGATGGAGAAGATGCTCGAGCGGGCCGACGACATTTCGATCGGGGAATACGAGCGGCGCGACGTGGTGCGAGTGATTGCCTCGCGGGCGCACGGTTCGCCATGCGACAGCCAGGGACGGATCGGGTTGACCGACCAACTCCTGCAGCATGCCGGTATCGAGAAAGAAGCCATTCTTGTGGGGACGTTGACGCGGTTTGAGATTTGGTCCCCGCAGCGATGGGCCGAAGTGGACCGCAACGGAATGCAGAATTTTTCGGAGGCCGCCAAGCAGGTGGGATTGTGAGGGCGTAGATGAGTCAGCAAGGCATCATGAATTTTTTGAGTGTGAACCGCAGCCTGACGAACCAGGGCGGTGAACTGCGGCAGTTCCGTCTGCCGCGAATGAATCCATTTCCGAAGCTGGATGGTCGGATCGTTCGATCCACGAGCAGTGACGGCGAGCAGCGGTTGGCATCGCGCCCTGTGGCGCGGGGCACGGTCATCATCGAAGGTGGTTTCGGATGTTTGCCCGAAATGGCCACCGACGTGATCGACAGTTCCGCCAGCTACGCCGTGGAGAACGTGAAGCGCGAGCGTTCTGATGGTGCCCCGTGGTCGCGTGTTGGTTTCGGTCATTTGGTCGGACGAATGTTGGGCGGTCATCGCGCCGTGCGTTTGTGAGGGGACAGCAGACCGGCTGCGGCACGGTCGAGTGAAACGATGACAACGGGAAAGGGTATTCCCGGGAGTGAGCAGGGGGAGGGGATGGCAGAGGAGGTCAGGATCGGCGAACGTACGTAGTCGATTTCTTTCCGATCCGAGCCTCGGCATGACCTACCACACACCTGTGTTGCTCCAGGAGGTTGTAAACCAGTTGCAGCCGCGCCGCGGCGGTTCGTACGTGGATTGCACGGTCGGCGGCGGCGGGCATGCGCGGGAGATTCTACGCGCATGCGGGCCGGAGGGACAGTTGATCGGCCTGGACTGGGACGACGAGGCCATCGCGGCGAGTCGCGAACGGCTGAGTGAGTTTGGGGCGCGCGTACAATTGGTGCGCGCCAATTATGTGGATTTGGAGAGAGTGTTGATGAGTTTGGGAGTGACAGTGGTGGATGGGGTTCTGTTCGACCTCGGAGTGAGTTCGCGTCAGTTCGACGAGCCAACGCGAGGTTTCAGTGTCCTGCGGGACGGTCCGTTGGACATGCGGATGAGTCGCCAGCTTGGGGCAACCGCTCGGGACATCCTTCGCACCGCCAGTCTGGAGGAACTGGCCAGAATCTTCTACGTGAACGGCGAAGAGAAGCGTTCCCGAGCGGTTGCCCGTAAAATTGTCACCGAACGCGAGACGGCCCCCCTGGAGACCACCGCCGAACTGGCGCAATTGGTCGAGCGGGTCCTGGGGCCGAAGCGGGGCGGCATTCACCCGGCCACGAGGGTATTCCAGGCGCTGCGAATCGCCGTAAACAACGAGCTCGACAATCTCCGTCAAGGGCTGGAGGTGGCCACGCGGTTTCTGGGTTCCGGCGCGAGGATCGCGGTCATCTCGTTCCATTCTCTCGAAGACAGGATTGTGAAACAATTTTTCGTGGAAAAGAGCACTGGCTGTATTTGTCCGCCCGAGGCACCGGTGTGCTCGTGCGGTCGCAAGCCCGTATTGCGGATCGTGACAAAACGGCCAATCACGGCCGGCGAGGTGGAGGTGGGCAATAACCCACGAGCGCGAAGCGCGAAGTTGCGCGTCGCGGAGAAGATTTAAGAGAAGGAGTTTGGTTGGGGTGGGGAACCCCCGGGGGGTCGGTTCGAGGAGGTCGACCCCCGGCCAATTTCGTAATGAAGCGGAATCGTAAACGCGAGCCTTTGAGGTTGGGGACGGTGACCAAGTCGCTGGTTATCTGCGCCTGCGTGGCGATCAGTGGGGTGGGGTACGTCTGGCAGAAGAACGCCATCTATCGATTGGGCGACGAGATCAAGAAGCGGGAGGCCCTGTTGTCCTCGGCCCAGAAGCGCAATCTGATGCTGGCCGCACAACTGGCGCACTTGGAATCCCCGTCGGAACTGGAGACGAAATGCCAGGAATACAACCTCAGCTTGGTGGCGCCGAAGGAGAGCCAGGTGGTTCGACTGTATGAACCTGGGCCGGAGTGGGATGTACAGATGGCCAGCACGCCTTTGCCGTCGAGGCTCCCCGCACAGCAACAGGCGAAACTACAGTTGCGAAATCCGCAAGCGAGGGCGCTGGCACAATAGATGGAAAGATGACACTGGCACCGCAACATGGCAGGGCGTTGATCGTGGTGGGCGCGTTGGCGTCGGTATTCATGGCGCTGGCGTTCCGTCTGTTTGACCTGCATGTGCTGCAGCACAAGGAGCTGAGCGCCATGGCCCAAGCGAACCGCGAGCAGGTGGTTCACCGCCTGGGTCGGCGCGGCTCGATCCTGGATGCTGGCGGTAACTTGCTCGCCAACAGCTTGTCGGTGCACATCGTGACCGCGGATGCGACCATCACGGCGCCGCACGCGGCCGAGATTGCGGAAAAGCTCGCGCCGGCGCTGAAGATGGATGTCGAAAGCCTGACCCAGAAGCTGAGCGGCCAATCCCGGTACGTTCGGCTCAATCCGCGGGTCAAGCTCGACGAAGATGCCGTGCAACAGATTCGGGCGATGAAATTGAAAGGCATCTACTTCGAAGATCAATTCGTCCGGTCGTATCCCAACGGTCCGTTGGCCAGCCACGTGATCGGTTTCGTGGATGCCGAACAAAAGGGGGTGCAGGGCATCGAAGCGTCGATGGACGATTATTTGCAGGGACAGGCCGGCTACGAGGTCGTCGAGCGCGATCGCAAGGGCCGTGAAATCAGGGCGTTGCGCACGGAGGACATCGGGCCGCAGGATGGCCTGAACGTGGTCCTGACGGTCAATCAAGTGATCGAGCACATCGCCGAGCAGGAACTCGACAAGGCGATGCAGGAATTCCGGCCGCAGGCCGGGGTGATTATCGTCTCGCGCCCGGCAACAGGGGAAATCCTGGCGATGAGTTCACGGCCAACCTTCGATCCGACGGACATGGCGGCCACGGACGCCGATGCGCGGCGCAATCGGTGCATCAGCGACGTGGCGGAGCCGGGCTCGACGTTCAAGATTGTCGTGTGCTCGGGCGCGCTGAATGAAGGCATCGTGACGCTGGCCGACCAGTTTGACTGTGAGAACGGCGCATTCCTGTACGCGGGCCGGGTGCTGCACGATGCGCATCCGTTCGGCGTGCTGAGCGTCGAGGAAATCTTGTTCCATTCCAGCAACATCGGGGCGGCGAAAGTGGGCCTGCGGATGGGGCCGTCGCGGCTGTACGAGTATGTCCGCCGATATGGTTTCGGCCACAAGACAGGCATCGATTTGCCCGGCGAAGTCTCCGGCATCGCCCACCCGTTGGCCCGTTGGAACAGTTTGTCGATTACCCGCATCCCGATGGGGCACGAGATCGCGGTGACGCCGCTGCAGATGTTGATGGCGATGAATACCATCGCCAACAACGGCGTGCGGATGAAGCCGATGATCGTCAAAAGCGTGGTCACCGAAGACGGCGCGCCCGTGTTGCAGTATCGGCCGCAAGCAGTCGGGCCGGTGATCACGGCGCGGACCTGCGAGCTGATGAAGACGGCGTTGCGCAAAGTGGTCGGACCGGAGGGCACGGCGCCGAAAGCGGGTCTGGGAGGATTCGACGTGGCGGGCAAGACGGGGACGGCGCAGAAGATCGAGAACGGGCAGTACGTCCGCAAGTACTACTCGTCATTCGTGGGATTCTTCCCGGCATCGAATCCACAGATTTCTATTCTGGTTTCCCTGGATGACCCGGTGGGCAACGTGTACTACGGCGGGTCGGTGGCGGGGCCGGTGTTCCGCGCGGTAGCGGAGAAGGTCGCGGAGTATCTGGGGATGGAACCACAAACTCCGCCGACCGAGGTAGCCAAGGTGTCATGAAACTCGCTGAGATTGTCAAAACGTTCAAACCCCTGGCGATCGAGGGACCGCTGGACCAGGAAATCACGGGGATCGCCTACGATTCGCGGCGCGTGATGCCGGGCCACATGTTTGTGGCCATGCGCGGCGAGAACACCGACGGCCATCGCTTCGTCGAGGCGGCGATCGACCGCGGGGCGGCGGCGGTCGTTTTGGAGCGCGACACGGGGTTCAGTCCCCGCGCCACGCGGATCAAGGTCAGCGACGCCCGCCGGTCGATGGCGCAGGCGTCAGCGCAGTTTTACCATCATCCCTCGCAGCAATTGAAGGTCGTCGGAGTCACCGGCACCAACGGCAAGACGACGACCGCGTTCATGGCGCAGGCCATCCTCGAAAAGGCGGGAATCTCCTGCGGCTTGCTGGGCACGGTCCAATACCAGATTGGCGAACGGGTGATCCCGGCGGCGCGGACGACGCCGGAGTCCGTGGACATTCAGGACATGATGAGCCAGATGCTGCGGGCCGGTTGCGGTGGCGTGTCAATGGAGGTCAGCTCCCACGCGATTGATCAACTGCGCGTGGAGGGAGTGGACTTCGACGTGGCGGTATTTACGAATCTCTCGCGAGACCATCTCGATTACCACGGGACGATGGAGGACTATTTTGAGTCGAAACTGAGGCTGTTCAGCGCGTTGGGCAGTGTTCGAAAGGCCGGCCGCGCGGTAGTGAACGCGGATAATGCGTATGGGCGCGAATTGATCGAGCGCTTGGGTGGGGACCGCGCCGTAATCACTTACGGCGTATCAAGCGCGGCGATGATTCGCGCCGAGGACGTGCGCGTGTCGACGGAGGGAAGTTACTTCGTAATCGACGCGCCCCAAGGCCGTATCCCGATGTCACTTCCCTTGATTGGTCGCTACAACGTGTCCAACGCGCTGGCGGCCGTCGGCGCCAGCCTTGCCCTCGGCATCGACCTGCAGACGGCCGAATCGGCGCTGGCGCAATTTCGCCCCGTGCCGGGACGCGTCGAGAGCGTGCCCGTGCCGGAGGCGTACAAGGTATTCATCGATTATGCGCACACGGCGGACGCGCTCCGCAACGTGCTGATCACGGTTGTGGAACTCACGCGCGGACGGGTCATCGTGGTGTTCGGTTGCGGCGGAGATCGTGACAAGGGCAAGCGCCAGGCGATGGGACAGACGGCGAGCGAACTGGCCGATTTTTCAATCCTCACGACCGACAATCCGCGGACGGAGGACCCGCGCGAGATTTTGAAGCAGATCGAGGAAGGCTTCACGAAGACCAATGGCGGCCGCTACCAGATGATCGAGGATCGACGCGAGGCCATCGAGCGGGCGCTGGATATTGCGCGCCCGGGCGACGCGGTGGTGATTGCCGGCAAGGGCCACGAGATGTACCAGGAATTTGCCGATACGGTCGTGCCGTTCCACGACCGTCAGGTCGTGGAGGACTATTTCCAATTGAGTGGACGACGATGGAAACCTTCCGTTTAGAGCAGTTGGCAGAACTTTGTGAAGCGCGGCTGATCCGCGGCGAGCCGGGACGGCTTGTCGGTCGGGTCAGCATCGATTCACGCACGTTGAACCGGGGCGACTGCTTTGTGGCGCTTCGCGGCCCGCGATTTGACGGACATGATTTCGTACCCGATGCCGCCCGGTTGGGGGCATCGGCGGCGGTAGTCTCGGATCCTACCCGTGCAATGAACTCGCCTAGTGCCTTGGCGCTTCTCCAAGTGCAAGACACCCTCACCGCATTGCACAAACTCGCAACGAACTACCGCCGGCTGATGCCCCCAACCACCCGCTTGATTGCCGTCACCGGCTCGAGCGGGAAGACGACCACCAAGCAACTGATCGCCTCGGTGCTTCGGGAGCGGTTCAATGTAGTGGAATCCTCTGGTAATAACAACAACCACATTGGCGTGCCGCTCAACCTCTTACGACTGGACGCCGCGCACGACTACGGCGTGTTTGAGTTGGGGACGAATCATCCGGGTGAAATTGCGGCGCTGGCCGAGATGGTCCGGCCCGACATCGGGGTCATCACCAACGTCGGTCTGGGGCATGTCGAGTTCTTCAAGGACGAGGCCGGCGTGGCCCGGGAGAAGGGATCGCTGTTCGCCGTGTTGCCGCGCAACGGCGATGGTCGGGCGGTGATCAATGCCGACGACAAGTGGTGCCACGACCTGCGGGCGCGCACGAACGCCACGGTGGTCACAGTCGGAATCGACAATTTCGCGGACATCCGCGCCAGTGAAATCAAGATCAACGGGGA